>Ga0308159_1001658_pt1 | contig 30176 bp, 27 predicted proteins | sample PhyCR1_FD_201040 | JGI IMG/M metagenome (GOLD analysis project Ga0308159, IMG submission 201040) | Phyllosphere microbial communities from UC Gill Tract Community Farm, Albany, California, United States - DLSLC.R1 | ecosystem: Host-associated > Plants > Phyllosphere > Unclassified | place: USA...
TTTTGATTTTCGCTTTTAAAGATCAAAAGATCGCAGCCTGCGGCAGCTCCTACAGGGTGTTAGGTGGAATTGAGGGTTCGATGCTGACCCAGTAAGGGTTGTGCCATGTGACGCGAATCGGCAGCGAGCGCTCCAGCAATTGCAGAGTGCGGTCACTGTCGTCCAGCGGATAGAGACCGCTCAGGCGCAGATCGGCCACATCGGGACTCAGGTGCAGAATGCCCCGGCGATAGCGACGCAGGCTGTCGATCACTTCGCTCAGTGGCTGGTCGCGCACTTCCAGGCGACCTTGCACCCACGCGCTTTCCTGTCCGCTGCTGCGCTCCAGCGCCAGAATGTCCTGAGCGTTGAACAGCAGACTCTCCCCCGCCTCCACCACTTGCCGTGCACCGCCGGCGGTGACCACTTCGACCTGCGAATGCAGCATCACCAGCCGCGTAAAATCGTCGCCCTGTTGCACGAGAAATTTAGTGCCCAGCGCCCGCATCCGCCCATGTTCGGTCTCGACCACGAATGGCCGCGCGGGATCCTTGGCGACGTTCACCAGCAACTCACCCGAGCGTAACGCCAACAAGCGTTGAGTCGCATCGAATTGCGCCACCACCCGCGTGCGGGCATTCAGACTCAGTGCACTGCCATCTTCCAGGGTAAAGTCGCGCCGCTCGCCGGTGCCGGTCGCCAACTCCCCCGCCTCCGGCAGCCAGCCGTAGCGGCGCCCGAGCAATCCGGCCAGCACGGCAATCCCGAGCACACTCAGGCTACCGCTGAGAAAACGCCGACGACTCGACGGCGCATTCAGGCTGTGCAGCAGACTGTTGCGGGGCAGCCCGCGCAAGTCCGGATGGCGCAGCAGGTTCAAACCGCCGTCCATTTGTTCGATGATCCGCTGATGTCGCGGGTCGGCTGCCCGCCACGCGTCGAACGCCGCACGCTCGCCAGCGCTGGCTTCACCGGACTGCAACAGCGCCATCCACTGCGCCGCCTCATCGATCACCGCGTCGTCCGGCCTCATGCCTGCATCGCCTGATAGCAGCGTTTGAACGCCTCGACCATGTATTGCTGCACCCGACTGGTGGAAACCCCAAGCCGTTCGCCGATTTCGCTGTAAGTCAAACCGTCGAGCTGATGGTAGAGAAACGCCGCTTTGGCCTTGGCCGACAAGCCATTGAGCAGGCGATCGACCGCCAACAGCGCTTCGATCACCAGCGCGCGTTCCTCCGGCGATGGATGCACCGGTTCCGGCGCCAGGGCCAGGCTTTCCAGATAGGCGCGTTCCAGGTCCTGGCGACGCCAGCCTTCATACATCAGCCGTCGGGCGATGGTGGTCAACAGCGCCCTCGGTTCACGAATCGCGGTCGGGTCCGGCAGGGTCAATACCCGCAGAAAAGTTTCCGAGGCGATGTCCTGTGCACTGTGCGGGCAACCCAGCGTGCGGCCAACGGCAGCGCACAGCCAGCGATAGTCCTTTTGGAACATTTGCCCAATGATCCGGTCATGCGGGTTTTGAACATCACCCATGTCTTGCTCCCTGAAACGGGTCCCACCCGCTGCGAAAAACCATCGTTCTGCCGGGATCGTCCGACTCCTGATCTGGCGCGACTGTGCAATAGCGCTGCTTACATTTGAAGTAATAAAAAATCAGGACAGTCAAACCTTTGAGAATAAGGAGCCTCATCGCCGGGGAAATATTGACTCACACAACGTTGACCCGGATCAGTTGCCAGCGCTGCAGCACTGACTAATCTGCGCGCTCCATCGAATGCCAGGGACGGCTCATCAGGAGCCCACGGCAGCCCTTTCAAGGAAGAAAACCATGCGATCACTGAAGATTATTCTGCTGTCCTCGGCCTTCAACGGCCTGACTCAACGCGCCTGGCTGGAACTGCGCCAGGCCGGGCATTCGCCCAGCGTTGTGGTGTTCACCGACGAGGCTTCGGTGTGCGAACAGATCGAGCACAGCGGCGCCGATCTGGTGATCTGCCCGTTCCTCAAGGACCGCGTGCCGCAAGCGCTGTGGAGCAATCTCCTGCGGCCGGTGGTGATCATTCATCCGGGCATCGTCGGCGATCGTGGCGCCAGCGCGCTGGACTGGGCGATCACCAATGAACTGACAAGTTGGGGCGTGACCGCCCTGCAAGCGGTGGAGGAAATGGACGCCGGCCCGGTCTGGGCCACCTGCGAATTCAATCTGCCGCCGGGCTTGCGCAAGTCCGAGTTGTACAACGGTCGAGTCAGCGATGCGGCGATTCGCTGTATTCGCGAAGTGGTCGAAAAATTCATCGACGGCTTTGTCCCTGTCGCACTGGATTACAGCGATCCCAAAGTCCGTGGCCGCCTGCAACCGAACATGAAGCAGGCCGACCGCACCTTCAGCTGGCACGACTGCTCGCGATTCATCAAACGCTGCATTGACGCCGCTGACGGCCAGCCCGGTGTACTGGCGAGTCTGGCCGGCGGGCAGTATTACGTGTACGACGCGCACCTTGATCAACGCACCGGCATTCCCGGCAAGATCCTCGCGGTGCATGACGATGCGGTACTGGTTGCCACCGGTGATCACAGCCTGTGGATCGGTTCGTTGCGGCGCAAACCACTGCCCGGCGAAGAAACCTTCAAGCAACCGGCGCGGCACGTGCTGGCCGGGCAACTGGCCGACGTGCCGACGCTCGACTGGTCAATCGCCCGCGAGCCGTTCAATGAGGAGGCGTATCAGCCGATCCGCTACCGTGAATCCGGGCATGTCGGGGAGCTGACCTTCGAGTTCTACAACGGCGCGATGAGTACCGAACAGTGTCAGCGTATGGTCGAAGCGCTGCGCTGGGCCAAATCGCGGGACACCCGCGTGCTGTTGATCAAGGGCGGGCGCGGCAGTTTTTCCAACGGTGTGCACCTGAACGTGATCCAGGCCGCGCAGGATCCGGGCGCCGAGGCCTGGGCCAATATTCAGGCGATCGACGATGTCTGCGCCGAGCTGCTCAGCGCGCAGCAACTGGTGGTCAGCGGCGTGACCGGCAATGCCGGAGCCGGCGGCGTGATGCTCGCACTGGCCGCCGACATCGTGTTTGCCCGGGCCGACATCGTGCTCAATCCGCATTACAAAAGCATGGGCCTGTATGGCTCGGAATACTGGACCTACAGCCTGCCCCGCGCTGTCGGCCCGACGGTGGCCGAACAACTGACCCAGGCCTGCCTGCCAATCAGCGCCACGCAGGCGCTGCAACTGGGCATGGTCCAGGAGATCGGTCCGCGCTGCCCGGACGAGTTTTCGTTATGGTTGCTGCAACGGGCCAATGCGACATTGACCGACCCGACCTATGCCGCCGTGCGTGAGCGCAAATTGCGGGTTGATCAGGTGCTGATCGAGCAATGCCGGGAAAACGAACTGCAGGAAATGCAGGAAGACATGCTCTACAACCGCAACCAGTTTGCCGAGAAGTGCGGCCACTTCGTCTACAAGCGCAAGGCCTGCGGCACGCCGGCGCGGCTGGTAGAAGACTGGGCGCGGGTGCGCAAGGTTGAGTTGGCGGGTTGAGCTTCAGCGCCCACTACGGCCTCATCGCTGGCAAGCCAGACGCCCACAGGGTTCTGCGTCCGACACAGTACCTGTGGGAGCTGGCTTGCCAGCGATGGCGGTGTCTCGGGCGACACTGGTTTGGCAGACATTCCTCCCACAGGGTTCTGCGTCCGACACAGTACCTGTGGGAGCTGGCTTGCCAGCGATGGCGGTGTCTCGGGCGGCACTGGTTTGGCAGACATTCCGCCACCGCGAGCAGGCTCACTCCTGCAGGGGTTTGCATCGCTCACGAAATCCATGGAAACCGCAGCGCAATGAACGATGACGCGGTGGCGAGCCGGCACTTACAATGCCCGCACCTCAGACACCGGCCCGCCCATGGACATCGACCTCGCCCGCACCTTTCTGGAAATCGTCCGCCACGGTAGCCTCGCCGCGGCGGCGCAGAAGTTGTTCGTCACACAAACGGCGATCACCGCCCGGGTGCAGAAGCTCGAAAGTCAGCTGGGCAGCACGCTGTTCGTGCGCAACCGCGCCGGGGCGAAACTGACGGCCAATGGCGAGGCCTTCGTGGTCTACGCCAATCAACTGGTGCAGACCTGGGAAGCCGCGCGGCGCGACTTGCCGCTGCTGGACGGCTATCACAACGTGCTGCACATCGGCGGTGAAGTCAGCCTGTGCAACCCTTTGATGCTCAGTTGGGCCGCCGAACTGCGCGAAAAAATCCCCGGACATGCCCTGCGCATGGAAATCCGCGACGGCGAAAACCTGCTGCGCCAACTCGAACTCGGTGTGCTCGATGCCGCGCTGGTCTATCAGCCGGAATATTGGCCCGGCCTGCAAGTCGAGCAGGTACTGGAAGAAAAACTGATTCTGGTGCGTGCGCCAAACCGCCCGGATCCTTACGTCTACATCGACTGGGGGCCGGACTTCCGTCGCCAGCACGACGCCGCCCTGCCAGACAAGGCCAAAGCCGCGCTGAGTTTCAACCTCGGCCCGCTGGCCCTGCAATACATCCTCGAACACGGCGGCAGCGGCTACTTTCGCACCCGTGTGGTGCGCAGCTATCTGGAAACCGGCGCGCTGGAAGCGGTGACCAAAGCCCCGGAATTCGGCTATCCAACTTATTTGGTGTACGCCCGCGAGCGAGACTCGGCGACCCTGCAACAGGCCTTTGATCTGTTGCGCCAGGTGATCGAGACCGATGACGACTGGTCGCAGCGCTGGAACCCGTTGAGCTGAGTCGGCCGCTTTACACCGGAGCATGGCACAACTGACCTCAAGGTCCGGCCTGCACAAACGGCCCGATCGGCTAATCTGCCGGGTATAACAACAATACCCGCAGGTGAACGCATTGAGGCAGACCACCGAGGCATTCCGCAGCCGCTACCGTGCGGCCATTCATCCGTTGTACAACCCGTGGCTGCACGGCGCTTTCGTGCTGCTGTTCGGCGTGCTGGCGATCGGCGCCTTCTGGCGCAGCGCACGTCAGGTACAGCCACTGGAATGGCTGAGCGTGCCGCTGACCCTGCTGTTGTTCAACGTTGGCGTGTACATGGTCCATCGCCATCTCGGCCACCATAAAAAGACGTTCGCCAAGCTGTTCTATGCGCGGCATGCCGGTGACCACCACAGCTTTTTCACTCCCGGCCACATGACCTACGACGGCGCTCGCGACTGGCGAGTGATTCTGTTTCCGGCCTGGCTTATCGTCGTGCATACGCTGCTTTTCACCTTGCCGCTCTGGTGGCTGCTCGCACAGTTCAACGCCAATGTCGCCGGGCTGTTCGGCGGCTGCATGGTGCTGGGCTACCTGACCTACGAGGTGTTTCACGCCTGCGAACATCTGCCGCCCGATAATCCGCTGACTCGCCTGCCGTGGATCCGCCAGATGCGTCATCTGCATGAACTGCATCACCGTCGCGAGTGCATGCAGGAACGCAATTTCAATATCGTTCTGCCGTTGATGGATTACCTGTTCGGCACCCTGTACTGGGAGCCGCAACCCGCCCCGTTGCGCCATTCGAGACCCGCCATGACCCGCATGCAGCACCAGATCGATATCGCCGGCGAACCCATTGCCGTCCTTCGCTACGCCGCCAGCGTCAACCATTGGCCGCAGTGGCATCCCTCGTCGCTGAAAATCGACGGCCCGCAAGGCCCGCTGCACGCCGGCGCACATTTCGAAGAAGACATTCATGCCGGCGGGCGCGCCGGTCATTTGCGCTGGGAGGTCACCGAGTATCTCCCCGGCCGGCGCTGGTGCGCGCGGGCGCGCGGTGACCACGGTCTGTCGTTGCGGCTGACCTACGAATGCACGGCCGAAGGCGACGGCACACGGTTCGTGCGTACCCTGGATTATCGCTTCGACGGCTTGGGCATGCGCGTTGCCAACCTGTTGCTGTTGAAGCGCCGCATCGAACGTGAATCGGCCACATCGATGCAGGCCCTGCGCGACATGGCACTCAAGCACCTGACGCTGACGGGGCAACATTCATGAAGCGCCTGCTGTTACTGCTGGTCGTTCTCGTCATCGCGTTCTTGCTGTTGATGCCAACCAGGGTTCAACCGGTGGCGTGGAAACCGCCAGCGGCACCGTCACTGAGCGAAGGGCTGTACGCCGAAAACCAGCGGCTCAATGCCGTCGAACAGGTTGGGCCGGGCGACATCGACGGCCCTGAAGCACTGCTGCTGGAAGGCGACTTCCTGATCACCGGCCTGCATGACGGGCGGCTGATTCGCACCAGCCTCGATGGCAAGACACGCCAAGTCCTGAGCGACACGGGCGGTCGCCCTCTCGGGCTGGCGCGGCATCCCAACGGTCTGCTGGTGATTGCCGACGCGGTCAAAGGCCTGCTCTCGCTCGACGCGCAGGGTCGACTGATTCCTCTGACCACCGAGGCCAATGGCCTGCCCTTCGGTTTTACCGACGACGTGGCGATCGACAAGTCCGGGCACTACGCCTATTTCAGCGATGCCAGCAGCCGCTGGGGTTACGGCCACGACGGTGAGGCGATCATCGAACATGGCGGTGACGGGCGTTTGCTGCGCTACGACTTTCAGACCGGCAAAACCAGCGTGCTGCTGGACAAATTGCAGTTCGCCAACGGCGTGACACTCGGCCCGGACGACGCTTATGTGCTGGTCAACGAAACCGGCGCCTACCGCATCAGTCGTTACTGGCTGACGGGCCCCAAGGCCGGCATCCACGACGTGTTCATCGACAACCTGCCCGGTTTGCCGGACAACCTCGCGTTCAATGGCAGCAACCGCTTCTGGGTCGCCCTCTACGCACCGCGCAGTGCCTTGCTCGACGGCACCGCCGGGCATCCGTGGGTGCGCACGATGATCGTCCGGGCACTGACTGTGCTGCCCAAACCGGTGGAGAAACGCGGGTTTGTGCTGGGGCTGGATCTGCAGGGCAAGGTGATCGCCAATCTGCAGGACGCCAGCAGCGGCAATTACTCGCCGATCACCACGGCGCGCGAGTATGGGGACTGGCTGTACCTGGGCTCACTGAAAGCCAGGCACATGGCGCGGTTGCCGCTGGCTGATGCGCTGAAGTAAGTACGCAGACGAGTGCTGGATGGCCGGGCGTCATCGCTGGCCACCAGCACGGTTTTGCAGGTTGATCAGGCCTTGGCGGCCATCGCGGTGACTTCCACGCGCATGCCTTCCACCGCCAGCGACGCCACGCCCACCGCCGCGCGCACCGGCCATGGCTTGGCGAAGAAGCGCTTGTAGACTTCATTGAACGCAGCGCGGTCGGCCATGTCGGTGAGGTAAATGGTCAGGTGCATCACCCGATCCATCGAACTGCCCGCCCGCTCCAGCGCCACTTTCAGCGCCTGCAGGGTGCATTCGCTTTGCAGGGTGATATCCCCCAGTTCCAGGCTGCCATCGGCGCGGGTCGGGATCTGGGTCGAGACCAGAATGCCGTTGAAACCGACAACATCCGAGGAAATCGAATCCGCATCCGGATCAGGGGTGAAGCTGAGGTCGTGATTAGCCATGTAAGTCTCTGGTCTGGAGAGAATGAGGGTCGCCGGCCAACAACCCGCCGGGACTTTTCGCGGGGCAGTTTACAACAGTCTTCCGGTGCGGCTCAGGCAACCCTCGCTGCCGGACAAAAATCACACGCATAAAAAAACGCCAGCCCTTCCGGACTGGCGTTTTTTCTGAATATGGCAGGGGCGGCTGGATTCGAACCAACGCATGGCAGGATCAAAACCTGCTGCCTTACCGCTTGGCGACGCCCCTGTGTCTCAAGCTCTGTAACAAGCTCTGCGAGAATGGGCCGCAATTTACCAACCTTTTTTTGATCTGGGAAGCCCCGAGTGCAAAAAAATTTGTTTTAAAACAGCCAGTTATTTTCTGAATCAAGGCAAACGCCACGATTTACTTCGACACCTTCAGCGCAATCGCCTCGCGAATCAGCGCTTTCAAGGCCTGCTCATCGACCGGATCGCCCTCGTGAAAATCAATCGCCCGCCGGGTGTTGCCCTCCAGGCTGGCGTTGAACAACCCCGCTGGATCGGCCTGCGATCAATGCCTGATGCAATTCCTGATAGGCCGCGACCAATTGCTCAAGGGAGAACACCCGATTGCGCCCACTGGGGTTGGGCAATACCCACACGTGCGCGCCCCCCAAAGTCTTCGCCTGCGCTCCCCACGCCACCACTTTCTGCCCCGACAACGCGGCATACGCAGCCTTGCCGAGAAACGCCACATAACGCGGCGCATAGCGGCTGATCTTCTGTTCAAAGCCCAGAGCCGCCGCGACGAACTCCTGCGCCGCCAACTGATCTGCCCGCGCCGTCGGCCGCTCGACCACCGCCGTCAAGCCGCAGCCAAATTGCAGGATGCTTTGATCGTCCTCCGCCTGCACCTCATGCGGCGTAAACCCGGCCAGATGCAAGGTGCGCCAGAAGCGATTCCCGCGCCCGGCAAAATGATGCCCCTGCGCCGCCGCGAGTAACCCCGGATTGATCCCGCAGAACACCACCGAAAGCCCCGGCGCCAGAATGTCTTCCAGCCTTTCACCCGCCATGCGCCCGCCCCTCGCTCGCAAACAATTGCAACACCCGCCACGGCAAACTCTAGAATGGCCATCCCATCCACAGAGCCAACAACAACGATGGACGTTATTCAGACCCTGCGCTGCTTCGTCGCCGTGGCCCAAAGCGGCAGCTTCACCGCCGCGGCCGACGTGCTCGACACCACCACGACCAACGTATCGAAAGCCGTCTCCAGCCTCGAAACCCGGCTGCACACGCGCCTGATCAACCGCACCACCCGCCGCCTCGCGTTGACCGAAGCCGGCGTACGTTATTTGCAGCGCGCCGAAAAAATTCTTGATGACTTGCGCGACGCCGATGAAGAAGCCGGCACCGCCCAGACCTTGCCGGTCGGGCGACTGAAGATCCACGCCATGGCCGCCATCGGCAATCATTACGTGATCAATGCCATTGCCCGCTACCGCGAGATTCACCCCACGGTGATGTTCGACCTGACCCTGAGCAACCGCCTGCCCGACCTGCTCGAAGAAAGCTACGACATGTCGATCGTCCTCGCCCGCGACCTGCCGGACTCCGGTTTCGTCGCGCAACGCCTCGGCACCACTTACAGCATTCTCTGTGCATCGCCGTCATACCTGGCCAAACGCGGCCACCCCGCTACACCTGCCGACCTCGCCGCGCACGATTGCCTGCGCATCGTCAACACGGTGATGCCCGCAGACAACTGGGTGTTCGAAGGGCCACAGGGCATGGAAACCCAGAATATCCCCGACTCGCCCTTCCACATCAACACCGCCGACGGCATGGCTACGGCGATCAGAAATGGCATGGGCATCGGCATTCAGCCGCTGGCGTCAGCCGTCGAAGGATTGGTCGGAGGCACACTGGTGCGCGTCCTGCCGCAGTACCGCCTGGAGGAATACAACCTGTTTGCGATTTACCCGTCGCGCAAATTCGTCGACGCCAAAATCAAGACCTGGGTCGAGTTCCTGAAAACCGCCATTCCGCAACTGCTGGCGTCCGATGAAGACATCGCCGGGGCCAAAGAACTCGCCAAGGCTTAATGCCGCAGACCTGGAGTGTCGCCCCTCCAGCGCCTGCACCGACATCAACCGTTGGAACAACCGCTGCCCATCACTTGGTATTGCACGACATGTTGCGCGCCGTTCGAGTCTTCATAAGTCATCTGCACCGGCACCGCGCCGCACTGATTGGCCGCGTCGGAGATCGACACCACGTGGGCGATGTCTAGGTGAGCGGCGGCGTTGTACGCCTCGACTGGCGCGGTTTCATCCGCCGCAAACGCCTGCGGGCCGATACCGCCAAAGGCCAGAAGAAGAGCGATTTTTGCAAGTTTCATGATGTTCACCGTCTCGTGGGGAACCGTGTTGTGTCACGGGTTGCAGACGATGTTAGGGATTGAAGCGCACGACAAAAATCGGTCGGTTGGACAAACACTGTGTCCAGAATGGTGATGAATAAGTCCTGAGAACTGTGGACAGGCCATTCGCGAGCAAGCTCGCTCCCACAGGTTTCGTATCGACCACACCATGGGTGTACACCGCCAACCTCATGTGGGAGCGAGCCTGCTCGCGAAGGCGTCAGTCCAGTCAGCGATGAACCTGAGTCAGCTCCATCCTCCGAAGCCTCTGATTTCCACACAACAACTATCCTCGTCGCGAGGGGATTTAGCGACATCGCACTGCCCCGCTTTCCTCTTTGCCAAACCATCCATTCACGAAAAGCGCAGCCCCGAAAACCTTCACGTTTAGTCCTTTCCCCGCACACGTTTAAAAACACTCGCCGTAACGTCATCCCAGGCTACAACGCCTTGCGCCATTGCCTACGACTACGCCAGAATCCGCCGGCTTGTGCGCCCAGAGTGCGGGTTCTATCGTGGTTCGGTCGCTGAAAAGCAGCGATCGGGTTTGGTAGCCCGGCTTACCTGTCGCATAGCAATCCTATTTGCAGGGACGGTCTCGTCCGCTGTTTTTATGGTGGCCATGCGTAGGGCATCTTCGGATGCGCCGGGTATCCAGGTGACCGGTCTACCAACCTGCGTTTGGCCACCACCCTTCGTTTGGTAGCGAAGGTGATGGCTCCACTTTATTCATCCTGGAGCTTCACCTATGTTCAAAGTAACGCCCAATCCGCCCGAAACCGAAACGGTCTCACCCTACGAATCCCCCGATTCCCGAAAACTCAGCGAAGCCGCCGAACGCGCCCTCGACCACTACCTGAACCCCGCCAGCCCAATCATGGCGACGCCCTACACACCCAACACCCTGTTCCTCGTCAATCCCGAAATCTCCACCGAGGAATTGCTGGCGAACGCCAGTGAATCACTGGGTTCGGCGACGGTGATGTTGGGGGACGTCGCGGCGCTGGTTGAGGGCCCGATTCGCAAGACCCTGCTGGGCATTGCGCAAGTGGTGATGCTGGGGGAATTGGCGGTGAATCAGGCGTTGGATAATGTTGTGCCGATGGACTGAGATGAGTTGCCCTTTCTGGCGACGACGACCTCGCTAAGGGGGCCTTTGCATTTATATCGAAGCATGTCGATGACATGAAGATTTCAAAACGCTACTATCACATCCATCACCTTAGCAAAGAAATGGTCATGGAAAACCTCAAAGTCGAATACCTTGCGATAATCAACTCCAAGGAAGGTTTTTGCAATTCAATTTCCGCATTTAATAACTTAATACAATCATATGGCAGTATCGAAATAAAACCCAAAGGACTAATTTTCGAAGGGTTCAGATTTGAATATGACGTCCAACAAGGTGAAATTCAAAATAACAGCCATGTATTTTTCCACGTCCGCTTGGGCTGCCAAAACAAAAGCGAGGTAATCGTATTCCTGTCGTTGCTCAAATCTATTAGAACAATTTTGGCTAAAGCAGCTGAAAGGCCAGTGGAAGTGCTTTGGGACGACGTGAGTAGCAGTTTGTCATCTGATGCATACCCAGTAATTCATGAAATTGAAAACATGATGCGAAAGCTCATAACAAAATTCATGCTTACGAAAATCGGGTTAGGCTGGACAAAAGAAGCGGTGCCTAGAGAAGTTTCTGAGTCGATTAAAACAAAGAAAAATGCAGCTGGCAACAACTACCTATTTGAAACCGACTTCATTCAACTTTCAGATTTTTTATTTAAGCCCTATTCAACTGCCAACTCCTCAAAACTAATGGAAAAAGTTCGTTCAGCCCTGTCCGCCAGCGAAATAAATATTGACGAACTAAAAGAGCTTGTTCCAACATCAAACTGGGAACGATACTTTCAACCTATAGTCAGCTGCAAAAGCGAATACTTACAAACTCGCTGGGCAAAGTTATATGAGCTGAGATGTCTTGTGGCACACAACAATTTCATTGGCCATGACGACTATGACAATATTTTAAGAATTTCTGGAGAGGTTAAAGAAAAACTAGGCGAAGCCTTAAGTAAACTTGACAGTATCTATATGTCTCCAGAACAAAAAGAAGAGGTTGCGGAGAACATTGCCACAACAGTTAACAGCACCCATGCAGAACTCATCTCTATTTGGATCTCTATACAGCAACTGCTTATCGAGACGGGAATGAATGCACTGAATCATGAGCAAGCTAGAAAACTAATAAAAAATAAAACATCAACCCGCCTCATCATCGACAAGTTAGTTGAGGAAGACGTTATATCTTCCGAGCTAGCGAAAGAACTTATAAAAATACAGCTTGCTCGCGACATCATTGTTCACAACGTAGACGCAGAATTAAATGACTCAATCCTAATTACTGCCGATTTAGCCAAGCATGAGCTAATAGAGATCCTAGAAAGCTTTGATGAAGTTTCACCGCAAACCGCAACAAATATAGCAGCGTTTGAACCCGAAGACGATAACGATCCTGAAGCGGTGTCGGCTTAGCTCTTAGGATCATAGATCAGAAAAACAAAAAGGAGACATACTTACCCTTTATCAATCTGTCCTCTTTCGACTCGTTTAGGATCGAGCTAATTCCTAAGCACTGATCGGCAGAATTTAACCGACCACCCCAATCAAGACTGCTTAGATTAGAAGTGTAAGTCTGACGCACACACTTTAGCTATTTCAATAAAAGTGGACAGATTATTTCCTGCAAAACAAATACGCTCCCCTCTCTCCCGTGAATCGCTGAGTTCGGCGAGGGTGACGTTGGGGGATATAGCTGCGCTGATAGAGGGACCGACTTGCTAGACGCTACTGCGCATTGCGCAGGAGGTGATGCTGCTGGAATTGGCGACGAATTAATTGCTGCTGCATAGTAAATGGGCCTTATAAGGCCCTAGCTAGACCTGCGCAGCAGAGGAAATCGATTAGCGGTTACCAAACGCACGTAGAGCTCGAAGAGACTTAACTACAATTAGCCTATTCAATAATTTGAATAAAATATTTTCAAACTGCTAATAACAACTGTTCCTGAAACGGTGCAGCGGCTCGACGCCAAAGCCAAGCGTCGAACTCGCGTCGGGGAAGAGACAGTAGATCGGCTGCGCAGCAAAATGACTTACGAAGAAAATGATAATCGTCATTATCAACTCCGACCGCTCGAGCAAAAGCGCGGACATGCCGATCAACCGCGATTGAGTCGATACCAACGAGACATGCCATATAGTCAACAGTTTTGGGACCGACGCCATTTACCGTCTGAATGTCTTCACAAAACTTAGAGGAGGACAATGCTAAGCGTAAATCCTGCACATCTTCGATACCTTTCTCTTTCAAAAAAAACACAAGGGATTCAAAACGGCTGATTTTCTCGAAATGTCGCCATTGTAAAAAAGCTCCGACCTCGCCTGTTTTGATCAAAGAAATCAATGAGGAAATGGTATCTCGGCTCGGATATACCTTAAGTATTTCAAGAACGCGAGGCCGTACAACTGTCATATAATTTAGACCGGCCTGAAGAATAGAGTCGGCAAGCACAGCTCCAAGATGATCGCACGTGGCACGCGGATTTTTCTCGTCGAAGAGCGCGCCCTCATCTCTCGCTCGGTTGGCGATGAGACGCGCTACGAGGAGAACCTCGACGAGTGGATTATTCATACTAAATTAGCCTCTTTTAACGCGTTCAAGCGCTCAACACAATTTGGACAAGCACCGCACGGAAAGTGGGATGACGCCTGACAGGAATAAGTACGTCCAATTGGTACACCAAGGGAAGCAGCAGCAGTAGCCACATCACTTTTGGAGGAGTACCGGAATGGCGAGTGAAATCGTACAGGACCTATTGTGGAGGTTAGCCCATCAAGACTATTCATAAATGCGGCGGTGCAATCGATTTCTTTAGCATGATTACTGTTTATAAAACCAGTGTAGACATCGAGAATGCCCGTGGTTTGGGCTCGCGCAGCCGCAGCTGCGAAAAAAAGCATCGTCCGGTATGGTATGTAAAGGTCATCATCCTTCACCTCCTCTGTCCAGAGGTTCGCCTCACGAATCAATCGGGATTGAGACCCTCGGAAAACCTCGGAAATGTTATAGCGCTCCGGCGGTTCCATTACAGATGGGAAAACCTCATTCACGCGCTCCCACTCTAAAGCGGCGCAATGTTGCCCGTAGTCAAAAAAAATTGGAACCACTTCAACGCCTTCGGCGACGAGCTGATATCCGACGGTGGTTGAATCCAATCCGCCAGAAGCCATTAGCAGTACCCTTTTCATGGATTTTCGCGCCCTAAGTCAGCAATTACGCGGAAAGTACCGTTCAGACACGTATCAAGGTCTGCGGAGTAGACGGAGCAACCGACCATCACCATTGTGTTTTCGTTTTCGCACCGAGGATCATATGTGACTACCTTTTTTCCCATCGCTATAGCCATCCCAATTTCTACGAGTGTCCCAGGGTCACGATCAAGCGGAACAGCAAACACCACGTCGCAGTCCTTAAGTAACTGGTAATCCAAATGATAGGTCAGACGAAGAGCACCCTCTGTAGCAGGCCTCTCCAACTCACCATTTTCTAGTATCGGTCGGCGAACCCTAAAGTTGTGGTAACTGAGACTTTCCACCGCCTGGTCAAGCTCTGGTTTTGCAACGTAAGAAAAGTCCGGGCCTGCTAGGTAAATCGCGTAACTCTGACGTTCATGCCATGAAAGAGATGTACCTCCCAATGCTTGCACAGTTTTCAAGCTGAGCCGAAGGTTACGCTGTAGATCACGTTTAATGTCATCTGGAAATGTAGATTGCGCATATACGGTCGCAGCTTGCGATCCACGCCATGCAGCCTCTCTCCACCCTTTTTGTGAATAGGCCACCATAACGCTAGAGTAAACATCACCAACGCCGACAGAGTTCATCGTACGGCCCAGCGAAGCCGGAATCTGTTGAACGCTCTCATCGCGCATGTCAAAGAGTCGACTCCCACCACGATTCTCTTTTAGTAATAAAACCTCGGGGGATAGGGCTCTAACTTCTGCAAGTAGACCACCTACATCTTCATGCCCTAACCTCATAAACAAAGATGATGACGTCGAAATAATGACTGCTTGAAGGCGATCTCTAAAAGATGCAAGTAATGAAAGATCATCAAGATCATAAGCAACATCAAATGAAACGCGCGCATCTTCAGAAAGCGCTAGAGCAAGAAACTGAAGGTCGAACCTGCCCGAAAACACGACAACCTTCAGGTAGGCGTTTAATGAAGGGAGCGGTTCACGAAGCTTCAGGACCTTTCTTTCACGCATAAGATCTTCGTATCCTTGGTGCCCGATTTCCTTTACATCATCAATAACGATGACATTGGGAGCACCCATTACGTCTCCGATCCAAATGAATTCGCGACAACCGATCTCCCTTAAATATTGTTGAGCTTCTTCCACTAGATATTGCGGACAGAATACGGCAACAGCGTATTCGACCCCTGCAGCCCATAGTCCTCTCGCCGCATGTGCCACCCCCCCCAAGCGAAGCTTGCACATAACGCCATTTCGGCCAAGGGTGTAATCAATAACAAGCTCACCAACCACCAATACGCTTTCAGTAATTCCTACCATCATTGCGGTACGAAATCAGCTTCGACAGTCGGCACGGGCAAAGCCGCAGAGAAACTAACTATCCCCAAATAATTAACGCCGCTGTCCATGCATGCAACAAGATAGTTGTACGCGGTAGGAAGGGCCCCCACCTTTACACCGTTCAGGTCGACGGCAAAAACGCGCTGTCCGTCGAAGAGAATCCCCAATTGAGTCTTTGGAGATGGGACGCTTCCAGATCGCGAGTAAAGCTGACTATTACCAACGTCTTCCAAAAGCACATGAAATGCTTGGGTGCATTTATCAATGCCGCTTGTGCCTCCCTCAACCCCCGTGCCTTCACCAACGACTTCCTTGGCCTTCGTACCAGGATAGTCCGAAAAACGCCCAGATCCAGAGCTCCCCATAACACCCTCCTTGTGATAGCAATCTGCCTCAAGAACCATATTTGTAGTCGTTTCTGACGTTGGTTGCAATTCAACTAAGCTCACGATTTACACTTTAATCGTTAAACGCAACGATCATATGCCTGTCATCCCAACCTGCTAACCTCCCCAAAACTAAATGTAGCCTCCAAACCCAAGGACCGACCCAAGGTGTACTCCGTCGTCCCACCCCGCCAAACAATCATCCTCCGCTCCGAAAACCTCCACGCCGAAGACTTCGGCGCCCTCTTCTCCCGGTTCTTCGGCAATCGCTACGCCGACTCCCCGCCGATCCCTTCCAGCATCATCATCGGCGGTGTCTACGGCAGGCACGACGGCGTGAGTTTCCGGCGTATGCATTACCACGGTGATTTCACCGTCACCTTCCCCGACCCGCAGGACGAGATCACTTTCGTGATTACCACGGCGGGCAAGATTGTGTTCAACCACCGCACCGAGTCCGTCGGTGTGGCGCAGGTGGGGTTGGCGATTGATAAGGCGGACATCCGATCGATGCGGTTTCTCGACGATCATGCGCAGCACGGGATTTCGGTGAGTCGGGCGCAGCTCACGGAGCGGTTGGCGGCGTTGTTGGGGCGGCCGGTTGTGCAGAAGATTGTGTTTGAGCCGGTGGTGGATCTGCACACGGCGGCGTATGGCGGGATCAAGGCGTTGATTGATCTGGCGACGGGCACGGAGTTTGATCTGTTGCTCAACAGCGGCACGCTGATGCCGTCGCGGTTGCGTGAGATGTTGATTGATGCGGTGCTGGAGGCGTGGCCGCACAATTTTACCGAGGCGTTGCGCCAGCCGGCGCCGAGAGTGGCGCCGCGGCATGTGAAGTTGGCGATGGCGTTCATTCAGGCGCATCCGGAGCAATTGGTCAGTGGCGTAGAGCTGGCGCGGTTGAGCAATGTCAGTCAGCGCGCATTGCAGGAGGGGTTTCGGCGGTTTGTCGGGATGTCGATTGTGGCGTATCAGCGGCAGGTGCGGCTGGCGCGGGCTTTCGAGGCGCTGAGGCAGCGGCATTCGGCGTCAGTGACGGAGGTGGCGTTGCGCTTTGGCTTCAGCAATGTCGGGCGGTTTTGTCAGTATTTTCAGCAGGCGTATGGGGTGAGTCCGGCGCAGCTGAGGCGGCGGGGTTGATCGGTTTATAGGCAAGGTGCCGGTGGGTCAGTTGACGGTGATGTTGGCTGACATGACGCCTTCGCGAGCAGGCTCGCTCCCACAGGGTTAGGCGGTAAATCAGGGTTGCCAATCCCCTGCCTTCACCCGTTTTTGCTGGTGCTTTGTGAATAGCGGTCATCCTTGACCTGATTGTCATCCCGTCATTTAGAACGCGTAACTGGCCTTGAGGCTGCCGCTGAAACCGTGGCTGTCACCACCGCCACTGGCACCGACTTCTGCGCCGACGCTGACAGCGCCAAGGCTAGCCATCAGGTTGACGCCGCCGCTGAACTGGTCGCGGTTGTCGAAGGCGGCGCGTTGTTCGATGTCGAGGCCCAGCAGGTGACCCTGGCTGTTGACGTCGTTGTTGCCCAGCGTGCGCTCGTAGCCGACTTGTACGCCTGGCACCAGTTGCCAGGCGCCCATCGCCACCGGGGCGAACGCCACGTTGAGGTTGGCGACGGCACTGCGGCGGGTGGCGGTGTTGTCGTCGACGTCGAGGGACAGTTCGCTGCCCTTCTCTTGGAAGCCTTTGAGGTCGAGGTGGCTGATGCGCACGCCGAGGCTGGGTTCGAGAATCATGCCGTTGACCGGAGCGCGGTAACCCAGCGCCAAGGTCGCGCCGGTGAGGTTGCCGTGGGTGTCGCCCTTGGCGGTGCCGAGGCCGCCGCCGAGTTCGCGTTTGCTGGCGTAATCGACGTAGCCGGCGCTGGCATTGGCGTCGACGAACAGCCCGCGTTCCAGGCTGGTGAAGCCGTAGCGCGCACCGAGGTTGAAGAAGGTGAAGTCGGTATCAGCCTCGCCGCCCGCACCGCCGACGGTGCCTTTGCTGTAGCCGAAACCGCCGCGAGCGCTGAGTTGTTCGGAGAAGCGCTGGGTGATGCCGACCATCAGGCCTTGGCTGTGTTCGTTGCTGCTCTCGGCGTGGGACGAGCCGTCAGTGCCGAGGTAACCGGCGAGCGCGGTGGTCCACAACCGGTATTGCCCGATTTTCAGGTCGGAGCCGCTGGCGTAGGGGGCGGCGGCTTGTTCGATCAGCGCGTTCTGCCGCAGCAGGTAGCTGGCGGCGTCGGCATGAACCTGGCCGCCGACCTGAGCTTCGACACCGCCGAGGGTGCCGGCGTCGATCGCCGATTGCAGATAATAGTTGTAGGCGCTGTAGGTGCCAGACAGGTTGGTGTTCTGCAATTGACGCAGTAATTCGGCACCGGCAGCGGCGTTGCCGACCAATCCGGCCTGCCCCGGCAGGCTGTTGTACTCGACCAGTTTGCCGCGCAGCACATAAATGGTTTCCTGCGACAGGCCGAGGCCTTGTTTGAGGTAGTTGTCCATGCTGCCGTATTCGGCGGTGACTTCATCAAGACCGGCCTGCAGGTAGCTGGCCTGTACGCCCAGCAGCGGCGCATAGATCGAGGCCATACTCGGCGGCAACGCTTTGAGGGTCGCGGCGACGCGGGCGGCGGTGTAGTCGTTGGTCGCCAGGTAGTTGGCCATGATGGTCGCGTTGTCGACGCCGGCGATGCTCTGCAGCACGGCGGCCGTCCAGCCGGTACGGTCCTTGCCGGCGGTGCAATGGAACAGTTGCGCGCCGTCGGTGCTGGCCAGTTCGTTGAACAACTTGCCGAACTGCCCGCGCATCCCCGCGTCGCTGACGAAAGCGCGGTTGGTCTGTTCCATCATGGCGATGGCATCGGCGGCGCTTTTGAACGACACGGTGGTGATGTTCGCGCCCGAGGTGGTGCTGCCGATGATGTCGATGTTCTGGTAGGTCGCGCCACTCAGCATTGTGTCCGGCGTACCAGCGATTTCGCTCGGCGTGCGCAGGTCGTAGACGGCTTTGATGCCGAGGCTGTTGAGGGTCGCCAGATCCGCTGCCGACGGCGTGATCGCGTTGGAGCGGTAGAACACGCCTCCGCGCATCGTGCCATCGTGGGCCGTGGAATACGCGGTGGTCAGCCCGGCGACATCACGGAAGTTGTCGATGCTTTGCAGGCGCGGCGTGTCGAGCACGACGGTCTCGGCAGCGTGGGCAGCAGCGATGGACAGGCTCAGAACGGACAGCGAACACACAAGACGTTGAAACACAGTGCAGCCTCATTGGAATTAGTGTTGGGCTGGCTACTATCTGCAATCAACTGATACCGAATATGACAGAACGACTGCGCAAGAAAATGGCTGCGCGATCGGGCCATGGGCTGCGTTTCTTGTCCGTGGTTAACAAAAAACTGTAGGAGCTGTCGCAGGCTGCGATCTTTTGCTTTTGAAGATCAAAAGATCGCAGCCTGCGGCAGCTCCTACAGGGGTTCGGCGGTTACTTCGTGGCATCGAGGACCAGCCGGCCATGACCACGGCGGCTCAGGCTTTTTTCGAGTGCACGTTTCGCCTCGCTCAGCGGGAACACTTCGACGTCGACGGTGAGGTGGCCGCGATCAAACAGTTCGGCAATCAGCGACAACTGCGCACTATCGGAACGAGTGGCGAAGTTGATCGGCGTCACGCCATGGTCGTTGGCCAGAGTCATGCTCGGCCCACTGACCGGCGAGACCAGCAGCCCGCCGCGTTTCAACACGCGAAACGAACGGTTCTGGGTGTCGCCGCCGACCAGATCGAGCACCACGTCGACCTCGGATACCCGCTCTTCAAACGCCACGGTGGTGTAGTCGATCACCTGATCAGCACCGAGCTTTGTGAGATAGGCATGGTTACTGGCCGAAGCGGTCGCGATGACTTCGGCGCCCAGGTACTTGGCGATCTGCACCGCCATGCTGCCCACGCCACCGGCGGCTGCGTGGATCAGCACTTTCTGCAGCCGCTGAACGCCAGCGTGCTCGGTCAACGCTTGCCACGCGGTGAGCGCGGTGGCCGGAACGGCGCCAGCCTGCAAGGCGCTGAGCGATTGCGGTTTCAGTGCCAGTTTGGCCACCGGGGCCACGGCTTTGCTCGCATAGCCACCGACGATGTTGATGAAGCCAAACACTTCATCGCCGAGCTTGAATTCGCTCACGCCTGGGCCGGTGGCGATCACCTTGCCAGACACTTCAACGCCCGGGGTGAATGGCAGCGGCAGTGGGATGAACGCTTTCATCGCCCCGGAAAGCACCTTCCAGTCGATCGGGTTGACCCCTGCCCCGGCGACTTCGATCAACACTTCACCTTCACCGGCCACAGGGTCGGCGACTTCTTCCAGTTGCAGCACTTCGGGGTTGCCGTATTCGTACACGCGGATGGCTTTCATGGGAGACCTCGATCGGTTGAAGGAATTAGCGCGTGATCAGCGACGACGGGCATCAAGGCTGAAACGACCGGCACCGAACGCGACCACTTGCAACAGGCCACCGGCCATGGCGATGTTCTTGAAGAAGTGGATGAACTGGTTCTGATCGCCCAGCGCATTGTGGAATGCCAGCGCCGTGACCACGCTGAACACCGCCAACACAGCGGCAACGGTACGGGTGCGGTAACCGGCGATCAGCGCCAGGCCGCCACCGATTTCAACGATGATTGCCAGCGCCAGCGCCACTTGTGGCAATGGCAGACCGACAGAACTGATGTAACCGATCATCATCGCCGGGGCGGCCAGTTTGGAAAAACCGGAGAGGATGAAGATCGCGCTGAGCAGAACGCGGCCGACCAACGAGGCCGAGGCCTGAGTGATGTCATTGCGGCTTTGTTCAGTAGCGGTTTTAGCGATGTTTGCAGTGGTGGTCATGATGGTATTTCCTTCAAAGGTGGGGCGATCCGAGATGAATCGTCCGAGTGAGGAAATGGTGCGCCCGGCCAGCTAATCTGAATAGCCGACTAATTTCGATCATTACGTTCTAGAAAATAGACAAGCTGACGCCGCTCAGCGACGATGCCGGTTCGCTGATGATGAGGAGGTAACAGCCATGATTTCTGACCCAGGCACGCCGACGCTGGATCAATTGCGGGTGTTTCTGACGGTGGTGGAACTGGGCAGTTTCGCCGCAGCCGCGAGGAAGCTGCACCGTGCGACGTCGGTGATCAGCTATTCGATGGCCAACCTGGAGTTACAGCTGGGGGTGACGCTGTTCGATCGCCAGACCACGCGCAAACCGCAACTGACCGAGGCCGGCCGCACTGTACTGGCGGAGGCGCGCACCATCGCCAACGGCGTGCATGGCTTACGCGCCAAGGTCAAAGGCCTGTTGCAGGGGCTGGAGGCTGAGGTGCACGTGGTGCTGGACGTGATGCTACCGCCGCAGCGGGTAGTGGATGCGTTGAAGTCCTTTCGCGAGGCGTTTCCCACGGTCGCCCTGCACTTGCACATGGAGGCGTTGGGGGCGGTGACGGAGCGAGTGATCAATCGCGGGGCGATCATTGGCGTCAGTGGGCCAATGAACGAAGGCATCGATGCGGTCGAGCGGATTGGCGCAGGCAATGTCGAGCTGATTCCGGTGGCGGCACCGAATCATCCGTTGGCTTCGGGTGAGGCGAACACACCGGGGGCCGGGCGTGAATTGACGCAACTGGTTCTTCCGACCGTTCACAACTGACCAAGGATCGCGACTTCGCCGTCCTCAGCAACCGCACCTGGCGCTTGGCGGATCTGGGTGCCAAGCACATGTTGCTGCGCGAAGGAATTGGCTGGGGGAATATGCCGTTGCCGATGGTCGAAGAGGATTTGCAGTCTGGCCGCCTGGTGCGCTTGAACCTGCCGGAGTACCAGAGCGGCATCTACCCGTTCGATGTCATCTACCGCACCGACCTGCCACCGGGGCCGGCGGCGCGGTGGTTGATCGAGCGGTTTGTGCAGCAAAGTCTGCAGGGTGCCTGACAGGGCCCCATCGCGAGCAGGCTCACTCTTGCAGGGTCATGCGGTGGGTCACTGAGATCATTGTGAGAGCCAGCCCTGCTGGCGATTGCGGTGCATGAGAATCTCCAGCCCCTCGCCTACCTCCGGCACCTTAAAGTATCGAGTGATTAAATCAAACTCCGCACCCGAAGCGGCGAATTCATGCTCGGCCAGTGCGTTGCGTGCAGGCAACCGAGCACGGCAGGTGGCGTCATCCACTTCGAGATAATGCAGGCAGTGCGACACTCGCTCAGCCAGTGATTGGTCCAGCGGATCTGCCCGAGGCGATCTTGCCGCACATCAGGTGTAGTGTGGGTGCACGCATTGGGGACGCTTCCTTATGTCAATTGCAGGATAATGCCCAACGCCTGTCAGCGAGGCCATTGAGGCGCATGACCCAACGAGGAACCCGGATGACCACAATCACTGCACGCCAATGCTCGTCCTGGGTGCTACTGACCCTGCTTGGCACAGCCATGGCGCTGACGGCCGGCTGTTCGAGCAAACGCTACGCCACCAACGGCTCGAACTGCTACGCCAAAGCCGTGCCCACTTCCGGCGAAGGTGGTCTGGCCTGGGGCGACACCTTGAGCATGGCGCGCAAGAAGTCGATGAATAACTGCATGCGCTATGCGAGCCGCTCCGGAGGGACGCCGAACACCTGTCAGGTGGTGCAGGCGCAGTGCAAACGCTGATCGCACCATGCTGGACAATTTTCCAGGCACGCTGAGCCAGCCGGTCAACTCCGTAAGCACCGCTTCAGCGCCCTTTCTTCTAAACCTTTACGCCATCAGGCCGCTATAAACCGGGCGCTCCTCATGTACCCGGTCTCTTCCCGAGAATGCGGGTGCAGCGCCCAATCCCTTCCAGATCAGAAAGGTCATCCATGCGTCAGCTTCTCCCACTCGCCCTCAGCTTGACTCTCATCGGCTGCGCCACCAGTAAAATCGACATCCGCAACGAGACCGAAGCGGCCAAGTACGATCCGGCCAACAGTGCCCGGGTACGACTGATCACCGGTGATAACGCCCACGGCGCATACTTCAACGGTCAAAGCTGTGAGAAGTTCATGAATGAAACATTCAAGGGAGGTTCGCCTGAGGAGTCCGGCTGGAAGATGGCGCATAACGACAGTTCAGGGGTCTATCCATTCAGGGATTCGGACCATCGCAACAGTGTGGTCGGCATGCCGGCCAGCCAGACCACCCGACAAATCAACAGCACCACCAAACAGTTCGACGAGTACGTGGTAGAAGCCAATAAACCGTTCCTGGCGGTCTTTGGCATGGTGGGTTCAATCGCCTGTTCGCCCAAACCGGTGTCGTTCATTCCGCAGCCGGGGCAGGACTATGAGATGCAACTGAAGATCGTCAAACTCAGCACCTTCAGCGCAGGCTGCATCGTCGAGTTGAACGCGCTTTCCGTTGTCGGCACTAGCACCGTAGAAACGCCAGTGCCGAAACAATTCTGTGCCAAAGGGGCAGACGGTGCGTTTCACACGATGGATCCGGGACCCAGTGCTCCCTGAGGCAACGCGCTGATTCTTGATCGGCGCAATTGATGAGTCTTGCTCATGAACTTTTGAAGTGACCAGAAAGTGACCAGCTGCACGACATTCTCTTCAATCCTTGAATCTCCCTGTCCCCACAATACTTATTTGTGGTGAGGGGATTTATCCCCGATGGACTGCGTAGCAGGCCCGCTTCTTTATTGGTTGAAGAAGCCGGGCCCGCTTTGCGCGCCATCGGGGATAAATCCCCTCACTACAGGTTTACTCAGCAGAAGTGACCGTCTGCTATCAGCGCTTCAACGCCGCCGCATTCGCCCTTGCTGCGTGCAGCTTCTTGTAACTGTCGATCAGACGCAGATGCCGATCCAGCCCCTCAAGCTTCATGCTGGTCGGTGTCAGACCGTAGAAACGCACACTGCCGTTGACCGAGCCAATCGCCGCGTCCATGCGCTCGTCGCCGAACATGCGACGGAAGTTGGCTTCGTAATCGGCCAGTTCCAGGTCTTCATCGAGTTCCATTTCCAGACACACATTCACCGCCTGATAGAACAAGCCGCGCTCGACGGTATTGTCGTTGTACTGCAGGAAAGCTTCGACCAGATCCTTGGCCTGCTCGAATTTCTGCAGGGCAAGGCAGATCAGCAGGCGTAGCTCCAGAATGGTCAACTTGCCCCACGGCGTGTTGTCGTCGAACTCGATGCCGATCAGCGTGGTGATGTCGGTGTAATCATCCAGCTCGCTGTTCTCCAGGCCCTGGGCGAGGTTGCGCAGGCCGACCTTGCTCAAGCTGTGCAGGTTGAGGATGTCGGCGCGAAATTGCAGGGCTTTGTTGGTGTTGTCCCAGATCAGATCGTCGACCGGGTAGATCTCCGAGTAGTCCGGCACCAGGATCCGGCAAGCGTTGGCGCCGAGATCGTCGTAGACCGCCATGTAGGCTTCTTTGCCCAGGTTTTCAAGAATGCCGAACAGCGTTGCGGCTTCTTCGGCGTTGGAGTTTTCGCCGTGACCGGAGAAGTCCCACTCGACGAATTCGAAGTCAGACTTGGCACTGAAGAAGCGCCACGACACCACACCGCTGGAGTCGATGAAGTGCTCGACGAAGTTGTTCGGTTCGGTCACTGCCTGGCCGGAGAACGTCGGTTGCGGCAAATCGTTCAAGCCTTCGAAGCTACGGCCTTGCAGCAGCTCGGTCAGGCTGCGCTCCAGCGCCACTTCCAGGCTCGGGTGCGCGCCGAACGAGGCGAACACACCACCGGTGCGCGGGTTCATCAGGGTCACGCACATCACCGGGAATTCACCGCCCAGCGACGCATCCTTCACCAGCACCGGGAAGCCCTGCTCTTCCAGACCTTTGATCCCGGCGAGAATGCTCGGGAACTTTTCCAGTACTTCCTGCGGCACGTCCGGCAGGGCCATTTCGCCTTCGAGGATTTCGCGTTTGACCGCGCGCTCGAAGATCTCCGACAGGCATTGCACCTGGGCTTCAGCCAGAGTGTTGCCGGCGCTCATGCCGTTACTCAGGAACAGGTTTTCGATCAGATTCGACGGGAAGTACACCACCTCACCATCCGACTGGCGCACGAACGGCAGCGAGCAGATGCCACGCTGGGTGTTGCCGGAGTTGGTGTCGTACAGGTGCGAGCCTTTGAGTTCGCCGTCGCGGTTGTAAATGTCCAGGCAGTAGTCGTCGAGAATCTCTGGCGGCAACTCGTCTTTCGGGCCGGGTTTGAACCAACGCTCGTTCGGGTAATGCACGAACTCGGCGGTGGCGATGTCTTCGCCCCAGAATTGATCGTTGTAGAAGAAGTTGCAGTTCAGGCGCTCGATGAACTCGCCCAGTGCCGAGGCCAGTGCGCCCTCTTTGGTCGCGCCCTTGCCGTTGGTGAAGCACATCGGCGAGTGCGCGTCACGGATGTGCAGCGACCAGACGTTGGGCACGATATTGCGCCACGAGGCGATCTCGATCTTCATCCCCAGATCCGCGAGGATTCCCGACATATTGGCGATGGTCTGCTCAAGCGGCAGGTCTTTACCAACGATGTAAGTGCCCGCCTCCGACGTCGAATGCGGCATCAGCAGCGCCTGCGCATCGGCGTCGAGGTTTTCGACTTCCTCGATCACAAACTCGGGACCGGTCTGCACGACCTTCTTCACCGTGCAGCGATCAATCGAACGCAGAATGCCCAGGCGATCCTTTTCAGAGATGTCCGCCGGTAATTCGACCTGAATCTTGAAGATCTGGTTGTAGCGGTTTTCCGGGTCGACGATGTTGTTCTGCGACAGGCGAATATTGTCGGTCGGGATGTTACGCGTCTCGCAATACAGCTTCACAAAGTAAGCCGCGCACAAGGCCGACGACGCGAGGAAGTAGTCGAACGGCCCCGGTGCCGAGCCATCGCCCTTATAGCGGATGGGCTGATCGGCGATCACCGTGAAGTCGTCGAACTTGGCTTCAAGTCGAAGGTTGTCGAGAAAGTTGACCTTGATTTCCATGCGGGTTTACCAGAGAGCAGAAACGAATTGGCGGCCATTATCCGGGTTTTCAGCCTGACGTCTTGTGCTTTTGCGTAATCACCGCCGGGTGGGCTGTGCGGCGCCTGTGCGGCTGCGGACGACAAAAATGCCACGAGCAGTGAATTATTTCGTGTCTTCTTGTATCTGACGGAAAGAACCCATGCCACCAAAACAATGGCATCGAATCCGTTCAGCTATGAGTGACCCGCATGAAATCAAGGAAAAACAAGGTCAATCCCATCGGATTGAAAGACATCACCATTGTCGACGACGCCAAGATGCGCAAAGCGATCACCGCTGCCGCGCTGGGCAATGCCATGGAATGGTTCGACTTCGGGGTCTACGGATTTGTCGCCTATGCACTCGGCAAGATCTTCTTCCCCGGGGCTGATCCTGGTGTACAGATGATTGCAGCGCTGGCGACCTTCTCGGTGCCCTTCCTGATTCGTCCGCTGGGCGGGCTGTTCTTCGGTGCACTGGGTGACAAATACGGGCGGCAGAAAGTGCTGGCCGCGACCATCGTGATCATGTCGCTGAGCACCTTCGCCATTGGCTTGATACCGTCGTATGAGTCGATTGGCATCTGGGCACCAATCCTGCTGTTGCTGGCGAAAATGGCCCAGGGCTTTTCGGTCGGCGGTGAGTACACCGGCGCCTCGATCTTCGTCGCCGAATACGCGCCCGACCGCAAACGCGGCTTCCTCGGCAGCTGGCTGGACTTCGGCTCGATTGCCGGTTTTGTCCTCGGTGCCGGCGTGGTGGTGCTGATCTCGACGATCATCGGCGAAGAGAAATTCCTCGAATGGGGCTGGCGCCTGCCGTTCTTCCTCGCCCTGCCGCTGGGTATGATCGGCCTCTATCTGCGGCATGCACTGGAAGAAACTCCGGCATTTCAGCAGCACGTCGAAAAACTCGAAGAAGGCGACCGTGAAGGTCTGGCGGGCGGGCCGAAAGTCTCGTTCAAGGAAGTCGCAACCAAGCACTGGCGCAGCCTGATGACCTGCATCGGCGTGGTGGCGGTGACTAACGTCACCTATTACATGCTGCTGACCTACATGCCGAGCTATTTGTCGCACAACCTGCACTACAGCGAAAACCGTGGCGTGCTGATCATCATCGCGATCATGGTCGGCATGCTGTTCGTGCAGCCGGCAATCGGCTTTATCAGCGACAAGATTGGCCGCAAGCCCTTCATTGTTGTCGGCAGTATCGGTCTGTTTCTGCTGGCGATCCCGGCGTTCATGCTGATCAACAGCGGCAAGATCGGCCTGATCTTTTCCGGTTTGCTGATCCTCGCGGTGTTGCTGAATTTCTTCATCGGCGTCATGGCCTCGACCCTGCCGGCGATGTTCCCCACGCACATCCGCTACAGCGCGCTGGCCGCTGCATTCAACGTCTCGGTGCTGATTGCTGGTCTGACCCCGACGGCCGTGGCCTGGCTGGTGGAGAGTACCAACAACCTGTACATGCCGGCCTACTACCTGATGGTGATTGCCGTGGTCGGCCTGATCACCGGCGTGACCATGAAAGAGACCGCCAACAAACCGCTACGGGGTGCTGCACCGGCGGCGTCGGACCTTGAGGAAGCCAAGGAACTGCTCAAGGAACACCACGACCACATCGAGCAGAAAATCGAAGACATCGACGCCGAAATCGCCGAACTGGAAGCTAAACGCAAGGAGTTGGTGCAGCAGCATCCGCGCATTAACTGAGCCGTTCGCAGCGTGGCCACTCGAAACGGAGTCGAGTGGCCACATACGGACCGTGCAACTAAATCCGCAGACGACCACTCACTGAATTGACGGAGGTTGCGTCACTTTACGCAACCTCGATATCGAAGGTGCCAGCGTGGACACTCACTCCGATCGTCGCAACAACCTCTCGCTGGACAGCCTGAATTTCTTCCTCGCCGATGTGCGCGACGGACTCGGGCCGTATCTGGCCATTTACCTGTTGGCCGTGCATCACTGGGAACCGGCCAGTATCGGGCTGGTGATGACCCTCGCTGGCGTCGCCGCCCTTGTCACCCAGACACCCGCCGGTGCGCTGGTCGACAATACGCGCAGTAAACGAGCGGTCATCGCGATTGCTGCGTTGCTGGTGACGGGCAGTTGCGTGGTATTGCCCTTCGTGACGTCCTTCAGTCTGGTGGCGATCACTCAGGCGCTGAGCGCCGCAGCGGCATCGGTATTCGCACCGGCCATCTCGGCGATCACCCTGGGCATCACCGGCCCGCGCGCGTTCACCCGGCGCACCGGACGCAACGAGACTTTCAACCATGCTGGCAACGCCTGCGCGGCGCTGCTGGCCGGTGGGTTTGCCTACTTGTTCGGGCCGGTGGCGGTGTTCTATCTGATGGCGGTCATGGCGCTGTGCAGCGTGATCGCCGTGAGCTTCGTCGACAGCAACGCCATCAACCATGATCTCGCCCGCGGGCTCGACCCAAGCGACGCCGCCCACGGCAAGACGCCTTCGGGATTGACGGTATTGCTGACCAACAAAGCGCTGCTGATGTTCGCCATCTGTTGTGCCCTCTTCCACTTGGCCAACGCGGCGATGCTGCCACTGGTGAGCCAGAAGCTGGCGCAGGTCAATTTGCAAATGGCGACGCCCCTGACTTCGGCCTGTATCGTCGCCGCGCAACTGGTCATGGTGCCGGTCGCCTTGCTGGTTGGGGCCAAAGCCGATGTGTGGGGACGCAAGTCGCTGCTGCTCGCGGGCTTCCTGATACTGCCATTGCGCGGTGTGCTCTACACCTTGTCCGCAGACCCTTACTGGCTGGTTGCGGTACAGATGCTCGACGGCGTCGGCGCGGGAGTCTTCGGCGCACTGTTTCCGGTGGTAGTGAAAGATCTGACCTTGGGCACCGGCCACTTCAATGTCAGCCTTGGCGCCCTGTCGACGGTGTTTGGTCTGGGCGCAGCATTAAGTGCCAGCGTTGCGGGGGTTGTACTGCAGGAAGCCGGTTACAACGCGGCATTTCTGACCCTGGCGGTGATAGCCGGGGTGGCATTCGTGCTGTTGTGGCTGGCGGTACCGGAAACCTTGCAGCGGGTGGGGAATGATGTGAATGTTCTTGACCGTGAGGCGCCCTTCACTGCTCCGCCATAACACCCTATATCGTTAAGTGGGAATTGCTGATGAGGGAGGAAGGATTTGGCTGATAACACGCTTGAGTTCACCGAGAGTGATTTGGCGCAAATGCAGCGCTTCAACCGCAAACTCGCCTGGCTGCCGCGGTTTCGCGTTCGCAATCGGCTGACGCCGCGTTTGATCCAGGCTTTGCTGCGCGCCAGTCAGATGCTCGGCGCGAACAAACCGGTCAAGCACGGCCTTCAAGTGCAAAGCACTGTGGTTCATTCGCACGCGGCTTCAGTGCCCGTCCGAATCATCCGCCCACAAGGAAAGCCCAAGGGTGTGGTACTTGATTACCACGGTGGCGGCTGGGTGATCGGCAATGCACAGATGAACGATGACCTTAACATCGCAATGGTCAAGGCTTGCAACGTGGCAGTGGTGTCTGTTGACTATCGGTTGGCAGTCAATACACCGGTTGAGGCGTTGATGGCGGATTGTCTTTGCGCCGCACGCTGGCTGCTGAGCGACGATTGCACGGAATTCGTTGGCCTGCCGGTGATCATTGTCGGCGAATCCGCGGGCGCGCACTTGGCAACCGCAACGTTATTGGCACTCAAACCAGCACCCGGCTTGTTGCAGCGCGTCTGCGGCGCCTTGCTGTATTACGGCGTCTACGATCTCGCGGGCACCCCGAGCGTACACGCCGCACCTGCAGAAACGCTGGTACTCGACGGCCCGGGCATGGTTGAGGCGCTGCGCCTGCTGACTCCAGGACTGAGCGATGATGAACGCCGACAGGCGCCATTGTCTCCGCTTTACGGCGATTTGAGCGGATTGCCACCGGCGTTGATGTTCACCGGTGAACTGGATCCGCTGCGCGATGACACGCTGGAACTCGCTGAGCGTTGGCAACAATCGGCACCGGTTGAAGTACATCTACTGCCCTCGTCCGCCCATGGTTTTATTCATTTTCCTACCACCATGGCTAGTGGTGTTCTGGACCACAGCCGAGCGTGGCTTTCGCGTCAGATCGGAGCAGTTAGAAGCTAATTGGCAAGCGAAGCACTTTCCTGCGGGCAAAACAAAACCCCAACTGCTTTCGCAATTGGGGTTTCGGAATTTAATCTTGACGATGACCTACT
>Ga0308159_1001659_pt1 | contig 30155 bp, 20 predicted proteins | sample PhyCR1_FD_201040 | JGI IMG/M metagenome (GOLD analysis project Ga0308159, IMG submission 201040) | Phyllosphere microbial communities from UC Gill Tract Community Farm, Albany, California, United States - DLSLC.R1 | ecosystem: Host-associated > Plants > Phyllosphere > Unclassified | place: USA...
ATTACATCACAGGATATTACAGCCAGCTCAGACCTCATCAATATAATGGTGGTTTGACGCCGAATGAATCAGAAAGATTGTTTTGGAAAAACTCTAAAGCCGTGGCCAGTTTTTGTTGACCACTACATTACCATTTGGAAAGCGGAACTGAAGATAGTAGGTGTTGCTGCGCAGAATTGTATAGCGAAGAGGTGTCTTGTATCTCATAATGAAGCCCTATTTTAAACTCATTGAAGAACATGGTTTAAGAGGGTTCAGTAAATCATTGTATTTAAATACAATGATTTACAGTGACATTCCCTACGCTGGCATTATCCAGATCAGGTTATACGGGTATTTCTCAGCCTTCACAAAGAAGGGCACCCCGAGTCATTTACAGCCCGTGCAGCATAGAAAAGTCGCTGAATTAAAGCAAGCCGCGTCTCGCCTTGCACAGCAGGAGATTAAGCTCACATCGCACTTTTGGCACGGCGCGGCCAGGTGTTGCTGACATCCGTTCCCGATGGTTTCTGGAATATTCCCAGGTTGAAATAGCCCGCAGTGGCGTACATAAACTCGAAAATCTCTGACTGGGTTTCTTCGTATTCCGCCCAGAAGACATTGGAAGTGAAGCAGTAGATTTCGATAGGTAACCCTTCGGAAGTGGGGCTGAGCTGCCGTACTATCAGGTACATGTCTTTGCGGATATCGTTACGCTGCTTGAGGTAATCAAGAACGTACCCGCGAAAAAGCCCGAGGTTGGTCATGCCCTTCTGCACTAACGGGTTGTCGGTACGAGAATTCAACCGCTGGTCCAGATAGGCAGCCATATGATTATTCTCATCAGGCTCGATGGCTTTCAGACTGTCAATGAGTGCGGTCGAGGCAAAGGCGATGCTCGATTGATCAACGAATAGGCTACGCTTAATCCGACGTCCGCCAGAATCAAACATTGGCTGCCAGTTGGTATAAGGCTCGGTGATAAAGTTTTTGGTCGGCACCTGCGACATTGTATTGTCCCAGTTGCGAACGGTAATGGTATGCAGCGCAATGTCGGTCACCTCACCACTAATATTGCCCAACGGCATTTCTATCCAGTCACCCAGTTGAATAACATGCGAAGACGATACCTGAATATTGGCAACCAGCGAGATAAGGGTGTGCTGGAACACCAGCATCAGCACGGCGGCAACGGCACCCAAACTTGAGATAATAATCACCGGCGATTTATTCGATAGCGTGGCAATCACCAAAATCGTGGCAATTGACGAGACTATGATTTTTCCTATCTGCACATAGCCTTTTATCGAGCGGGATTTCACCCCGTGCCTTTTGGTATAGGCGCTACTGGTCGTGTCGAGTAACTCGTTGATGAGCATGGTGATATTGACAATCAGCAGCACGCCGCAAATCGTACGAATCGCCTCGATAAGCGGATCCGGCAATCCATTAATCAGCTGTGACATGAAATAAACCGTTACGACAGGCACGATATTGGCCAGTCGACGGGTAATTCTCATGTCTTTATCTTGATGATCGGAATTTTTACTGGCGTGCAGAATAAAACGCCTGACGATCCCCAGCAGGAAAAATCGACAAATCACGGAGGCAATAAAGCCGCCTAGCAGCATAAAGAGAATGGCGAGAAGAGAGAAGGTAATCTGGTTTGAATAAATCCAGTTCCAAACGGTAATAACGTCCTGCATAGTGTGATCCTGACATCGTTGTTTTGATGTGACCGATCATGAAGGATTATGGCAAATTTTCTGTGCCAAAGATGGGATGGTTAATTAACAGGCACACTGACCGAGATTCCTGGAAAGCGTGCCTGTCGGGCGGCGCATCGTTAATTCAAGACGCCGCCTTGCCGAAATAGATTAAAAAATAGCCAGTGGATATTCGACATAAACACGGACTTCATTACCGCTGGCGTTATATTCCGCCGCATCGCCCGACACGCGCAGAATCGAATAACGCAACTTGAGTTTGAGGTCTTTCGCCACGCCGTCCGGCACTTTGTATTGGATCTGGTTAAAGAATTCGTGCTCGTGACCATTGCTGGTTTCGGAGGTCTGGATGTTGTCACCGTGCACGTAAGCCACATCATAGCTCAAGCCCGGAACGCCCAATCCTGCAAGATTAATCGAGTAGGCCAGTTGCCATGAACGCTCGTCTTCGCCGTTGAAATCCGACCAGTATGAGTTGGAAAGCCAGATGGTATTGCCGCCATCCCCCACGCCACCATTTTTACGATAGCCGCCGTAGTTGTAGCCGGTGCTGCCGCTGCTTTGCTGATAGGCCAACTCAAAGGTATGGATATCATAAACATAGCTGGCGGCAAGGCTCCAGATAGTGTTGCTGCGTCCCGTGCTGATGCTGTTGGCATAGTCCTGATTCAGACGAGAGTTATACCCGTTGAAATCGAACAACAGGGCCTGTTTGCCAGCCAGAGGCTGATGATATTTAAAACCGAGATATTGTTTGTTAATTACATCTTCAACGTTGGAAGCATAAAACGCGCCGCTGAATTGATCATTGAACTTATAACTGGCCCCGGCAAAACTCAGGTGGCTTAGGCCGCTGTTATGACTGTCGTCGCTTTTTTGCTGTTCATCGGTGAAATAACCTGCGGTAACATCAAGTCCGTCAATCTCTTGTGAATCCAGCATAAAACCGGTGTAGGTTTCAAACAAAAGACGGGAAGCGTCCGCATTCAAGATAGGCAATTCAGGACGTTGCGTGCCGTAACTCAACACGGTTTTCGAGAAGCGCATCTTGGCGGTGGCGCCAAACTTGGCGAGGTCGGACTTGGCACGGCCGTCGTCGTCCTGTGCGAAGAAATCAATGCCGCCCGCGCCGCTACGGCCACGGCCACCGTCCAGTCGCACAGCATATTGTCCTAAAGCATCGACGCCAAATCCTACCGGTCCCTGTGTGAAACCGGAGGAATAAGTTGCGATGACGCCCTGCCCCCATTCGTCGCGATCTCTTACCCCTTCGGCCTTGTAGTCGCGATTGATGTAAGCATTGCGAAACAGCACATCAAGATGGCTGTCGGCGATAAATCCATTGTTGTCCTGTACGGTGCCCGCGTGGGCAGACTGCGCGCAAAGCGCTGCCAAAAGTGATAATGGCAAAATCTTTTTCACGTAAATTAACCTGTTTTATTTGTCTGCTTTAAAGCATGAATCTTCTAAAGCGGAAATACCCCATTTCCGCGCGGCAAGCATACCTTATTCCTTTCCCGTTTTATTGCGGCTTGCCGCGCCATAAGGGGAACTCGCACATTTTGTTAATGGGTATTTCAGGACCAGGTTAATTCGCGCTCACCGCTAATTCCCTCTCTGGTTTAAAAACCAGCACCTACTTCGTTTTAAAGGGTCTTTTATTGACTGACCGGCAGAAATAACTATGATGCCCCCGCCCACGGCTTGATAGGGTGGCAACCGTTTGCGTGCGATTCCGAAAGCAGAAATTTATCGGCAGAACATCTGCCCGCAATGCGGCACTAATTTCGACAGGATAAATAAAATGAAAGTTTCAAAATTCGGCTTCACCTTGAAGCTGGGCGCAATGCTGGTTTCGCAGGCATTGTTAACGGGAAATACATTGGCGGCAACGCCGGCACCATCTGACTGTCAGGCAGGCGTCGCCGATTCACTTAGCCAGATGTTCACCTGCGGCTCTGTGCATGGCAGCCTCAGAACGCTTTATTATTCAACGCATAATGCCTACTTCACCCCGGGGCTGTCGCAAGATACCGTGAGCTACGGCGGCAGTATCAAATATGCGACAGCAGAATACTACGGGCTCAGTCTGGGTGTCAGCGGCATTTTCCAGCGCGGTATCAATCATAATGATAATCATCTGGTTTCAGAGTTGGGGCCAAACGAGACCGGCGTCGGCGAAGCCTATTTAAGCTGGCACTATCAGGATTTCCGTATCACTGCAGGCGATCAACGTCTTGGCATTCCCTTCCTCGGCGATTACGACTGGCGTATTACCCCGATTTTGTATCGCGGTGTCGACATGAATTATGGCGAAGGCGACAACTTCCTGCACGCCACCAAAGTGACGCGTTTTAAACCGTGGGGTGACGATCAATTCCTGGATACCACGACTTATACCGATGCAAACGGCACAACGAACGGCATGTGGGCCGTCGGCGCCGGTCGTGGAATGGCTTTGGAAGACAAGAAGCTGAACGGACAGGTCTGGTATGAAGATTATGATAACTATACCAAAATGGTTTACGCTGATGGTTTCCTCAGCTGGTCTGAAAATCCTTATAAGCCGAAGGTGGGTCTGCAGTTTATCCGTGGCGTGAGCGAGGGCAAAGCGCTGGCGGGTGAGGTCAACAGCACCAGCTATGGCGCGCAGTTCAGCCTGCAATTTACGCCATCGCTAAACGGCTCACTAAACTATGACCATATTGCCGCCAATGAAAATGCCTATGGCAATGGCGCGTTGGTGACGCCCTATGCCCATAACTCGTCATCCGGCCCCTACTTTGCTCAACCTTTCTTTACCAGCACGCAGGATCTGGGCAGCGGCAATGCGTATTCAGCCGACCTGAACTGGACAGCAACGAGCAGCGTTTCCTTGGGTACCCGCTACTCCTTTATGGATCTGACCGCCAGCGCTGGCGCAGGCAGCAGCCATCAGTCCGAATATCTGCTTTACGGCACCTATTTGTTTGACGGCATTCTGAAGGGGTTGAGCCTGACCGATTTTATCGGCGTGCAGACGGTGTCGACGTCGGATAAAAACTTCTGGCAAAACCGCGTCACCCTGCAATATGATTTTTAATTGATATCTGGCTCCCGAAGAGGAAATCGACGGGAGCGTGTTGATTGCAAGGAGCCCATTTTGCCTATTCAGATCCGCCCCTATCAGGAAGCCGACCGCCCTTTTCTGCGCACCTTGTATCTGGCGTCGCGAAAGGTAGCCTGGACCTGGTTGGACAGTAGCGACTGGAAACTGGAAGATTTTGATCGGGCCGTCATTGGCGAGAAAGTGATTGTTGCCGAACGTGATGGCAAGATCCTCGGATTTGCGTCCATCGAACTGCACGAAAACTTTTTGCATAACCTTTTTATCGACCCTGAGTATCAGGGTCAGGGCGTCGGCAGTCATCTGATTGGTGTGGTCGAGCAAAACTTTACCCGTACGGGTGCGCTTAAGTGCCTGGTAAAAAACGAAAAATCCATCGCCTTTTATTTGAATCGCGGCTGGGAAATCATCGCGTCGGGGGAGAGTCCAAAAGGCGAGTATTACCTGTTTCACTTTAAAGTGGCGCGAAAAAGATAGCCTGAAATCCACTTTCAGGCTTCGCTTGTCGGGCGGTTACTCTGAAACTTTCCTGATAAAACTCTGAGTTTACAAAAGCGAGGCGTTACCAGCGAGCGCCGAATACCTCAGCGAGTTCATTTAAACTCTGTTCGGAAAGTGCCGCCGGTTTTTCGCTTGTCATTCCCCATAAACGCGCGGTTTCTTCCAACTCTTCAAGCGCAAAACTGGCTTTCGAGACAGAGCTTTCCCATACCACCGGCCCCAGTCTTTCAAGCATTACACCGCGCACGCGATTTGCCAGCGCAGCCACCTGTTCAGCCACTTCCGGCGCCCCCGGACGGCAGTAGTTTATCAAGGGGATCTTGCCGACCTTCATCACCTGATAGGGAGTAATGGGCGGCAAAATGCTTTCCTGACACCAGACACCGGCCAATGTCAGCGCGACCAGAGCGGTAGAATGAGTGTGCAGCACCGCGCCGACGCCCGAATTATTATCATAAACCTGGCGATGTAGCAGTAGCGTCTTCGACGGTTTATCTCCCGACAGCCATTCACCGCTGCGGCTCACCTTGGCGATGGCCGCCGGATCCAGTCGGCCCAGACATGCATCGGTTGGGGTGATTAGCCAGCCATCGTCAAGACGTGCGCTGATATTTCCGGCGCTGCCGACCACATATCCGCGCGTAAACAGGCTGGCACCCGTTTCGCAGATCTCCTCACGAATTTTGCTTTCTGCTGACATGACAGCTCCTGTGAAAATAATAGATTAAACATCAACGACATGAAGCTTGACGCCCTGCTGTTGAATGCCGATTGCCGCTGCTTCGGGCAACAGTGAATCGGTAATAATTTCCTGAATGTCGGCTATCGGAAAAACTTTATATTTGCCGTATTTGCCATACTTGCTGCTGTCACTGACGAGAACAGTGCGCCTCGCAACACCCAGAACGGCTTGTTTTACAATCGCTTTGCCTTCATAGGGTGTAGAAACGCCGTAACGGAGATCCCACGAACTGCTGCTGACAAAGGCCACATCTATATTTAAAGATTTCAAGAAAGAGGCGGCACAGATACCGACAGTGGAATAGTTGCGTTTATCGACCTCGCCACCGATATGGAACAGGTTAATAGCGGGCTTATCCATGAAAAACTGCGAGATTGAAAAGTCATTGGTGATAATCGTTAAATGAAAACGGTCGGCCAGACAGCGGGCAATCTCGAAGGTTGTGGTACCGGCATCAAGATAGACTACCTGCCCATCTTCGACACAGCTCGCGGCATAGCGTCCTAAATCCCTCTTGCGACGATGATGGAGCCGCGCCTTGTCGGTGTAGGCCAACTCCTGACGAAGCGCCTCGCTAAGCTTTACTCCGCCGCTGACGCGGGTAATTTTGCCCTCTTTTTCAAGCTCTTCGACGTCGCGGCGGATAGTCATATGCGACACGCTCATCAACTGGGCGAGATCGTTTATTGCCGCTACCTGCTTTTCATGCACGTAGCGAAAAATATAATTACGCCGTTCAGTGGGCAACATAGGCTTCTCGATGAAAAATATCAGATAAAAATCAGTTTTAAATGGTCAACGTATTGTTAATAAAGAGGTTCCAACCCCTGCTCTTTATAGGCTTTCGCGGCTTCAGGTGACTGTAAATGCTGGAGGAACTGCTGGGCAAGCTGAGGATTTTTGGCCTCTTTAAAACGCGCCGCCGAGAAAGAGGTCGCTTTCTGCACGGCATCCGGCAGTGCACCGATAATCTCGATACCCGGTACTGCCATTAACTCACTGATTTGCTGGATAGCCAGACTCGCCTCGCCCGTAACGAGCTTTTCGGCGGTAAAACCTTCCGGAATCGTCGTGGCTTTGTCATTGATTTCTTCGGCTATACCCAATTTTTCAATCAACGTTTTGAAATAGATACCGCTGGCACCGCCCAACGAATAGGCCACGGAACGTGCGTTGAGAAGTGTGGCGATAAACGCCTCTTTATCACGGATATCAGGGTGTGCTTCACCGGCTTTTACCGCTAACCCGATGCGTGACTCTACAAGTTCGACGCGAGTTTCGGCCTCGACGATTCCTGCGGCAATAAGCTCATCCATAGCAGAAACAGTGACTACCGCAACATCGCTACGCTCGCCTGCGCGGAGGTTATCCATAATAACGGTGGTCGGATTCCATTTAATATCAACACCATGCCCCTGCTTCTCCCAAGCAGGCAGAATCTCCGCGTCAAACGGCGAACGAACCACTAATGCGCACACTGCTTCCACTTTCGTTGAATTACTCATTATCGTTGATCTCGTAAGTCAGATGATTGCTGCATCCACCCTTTCAGGCGCGTAAGTATCCCTATGAAGATACGTCACATTATATTTAACGTAAATTCACAAAAATAGAAGAGATGTCACAGTTCAGGCGTTTGCGATTCATGGCATTTTTTCTTATTTTATTAATATAATCATTAAGTTATTTAACTCAATTTTATTAACCCCTCTTCACACAACCTTGTGAACTTTCTTATATTTTCACTATTTTTCACATCAGCGCAGTAATGTGATGCCCGTCCCGCTGACAATGCCGGAGCAGTTTTTTGCAGCACACATAAAAAAGCCCCCCGCTTTCGCGGAGGGCCTGGTGTTATTGGCGAACTCATTCGTTAATCGATAACGAAATTATTCCCACTCGATAGTCGCAGGCGGTTTGCCCGAGATGTCGTAGACCACGCGGGAAATACCGTCGACTTCGTTGATGATGCGGTTTGAGCAACGGCCAAGGAAATCGTAGGGCAGGTGCGCCCAGTGTGCCGTCATAAAGTCGATGGTTTCAACCGCGCGCAGGGAAACCACCCAGTCGTATTTGCGGCCATCGCCCATAACGCCGACGGAACGCACCGGCAGGAAGACGGTGAATGCCTGGCTGACTTTGTGGTACAGGTCGGCTTTATGCAATTCTTCGATGAAGATGGCATCGGCGCGACGCAGCAGGTCACAATACTCTTTCTTCACTTCGCCCAGAACACGCACGCCCAGACCCGGACCCGGGAACGGGTGACGGTAAAGCATGTCGTACGGCAGACCCAGTTCCAGACCGATCTTGCGCACTTCATCTTTGAACAGCTCTTTCAGCGGCTCGACCAGACCCAGTTTCATCTCTTTCGGCAGGCCGCCCACGTTGTGGTGAGACTTGATGACGTGTGCCTTACCGGTTGCGGAGGCCGCAGACTCGATAACGTCTGGATAGATGGTGCCCTGCGCCAGCCATTTCACGGCGTCTTGCTTGCAGGCTTCTTCATCGAAAACTTCAACAAAGACGCGGCCGATGATTTTACGTTTGGCTTCGGGATCGCTCTCGCCAGCCAGCGCCGACAGGAAACGGTCTTCGGCGGCAACGTGAACGATGTTCAGACCGAAACGGTCGCCGAACATTTCAAGAACCTGATCCGCTTCGTGCAGACGCAGCAGGCCGTTGTCGACGAACACGCAGGTCAGACGATCGCCGATGGCGCGGTGCAGCAACATGGCGGTGACGGAGGAGTCAACGCCGCCGGACAGGCCGAGGATCACGTGATCATCGCCAATCTGCACTTTCAGACGTTCAATGGCGTCTTCGATGATTTTAGCCGGTGTCCACAGCGCTTCACATTCACAGATGTCGATAACGAAACGCTCGAGCATGCGCAGGCCCTGACGGGTATGCGTAACTTCCGGGTGGAACTGCACGCCATAGAAGCGTTTTTCTTCGTTGGCCATGATGGCAAACGGACAGTTGTCGGTGCTGGCAACGGTCACGAAGTCGGCAGGAATGGCGGTGACTTTATCGCCATGGCTCATCCACACGTCAAGCAGCGGTTTATTGTTGGCGCTCAGCGCGTCTTCAATGCCGCGAACCAGTGCGCTGTTGGTCTGCACTTCAACCTGTGCATAGCCAAATTCGCGCTCGGTCGAGCCTTCTACGTGGCCACCCAACTGCATTGCCATCGTCTGCATGCCGTAGCACACGCCCAGAACCGGCACACCGGCTTCAAACACGTAGTCTGGAGCGCGTGGGCTGTCGAGTTCAGTGGTGCTTTCCGGGCCGCCTGACAGGATGATGCCGTTCGGGTTGAATTCACGGATTTGGGCTTCAGTCACATCCCATGCCCAGAGTTCGCAATACACACCGAGTTCACGAACGCGGCGAGCAACCAGCTGGGTGTACTGGGAACCGAAATCAAGGATAAGAATGCGATGCTTATGAATATTTTCACTCATGCGGGTGATTTTCCAGAGCGTTAAAGTTTTAAAGAAAATAACTAAGAAACTGATTAACCCGGCCGAAACCGGGTTCAAACACCGGCTCATTCAAGACGTTGGCAAGCATTGCGAAAGAAAACGTGCCAACGCCAATATTATTATGAGCCCATGCGGTAGTTAGGTGACTCTTTGGTGATAGTTACGTCATGCACATGACTTTCCTGGATACCGGCACCGCTGATGCGAACAAATTCAGCCTTGGTACGAAGGTCGAGGATAGTAGCACAGCCGGTCAGACCCATACAGGAGCGCAGACCGCCCATTTGCTGATGCACGATTTCTTTCAGGCGGCCTTTGTAGGCAACGCGGCCTTCGATACCTTCCGGTACCAGTTTATCGGCGGCGTTATCGCTCTGGAAGTAACGGTCGGAAGACCCTTTGGACATCGCGCCAAGGGAACCCATACCACGGTAAGACTTGAATGCACGACCTTGATACAGTTCGATTTCGCCCGGAGACTCTTCGGTTCCAGCCAGCATGCCGCCGACCATCACGCAGCTTGCGCCCGCAGCGATGGCTTTGGCGATGTCGCCGGAGAAACGAATACCGCCATCGGCGATGACCGGAATACCGGTGCCTTCAAGCGCTTCGACGGCATCGGAAACCGCCGTAATCTGTGGAACACCTACGCCGGTAACCATACGGGTAGTACAGATTGAACCCGGGCCGATACCCACTTTCACTGCGCTTACGCCTGCATCTGCCAGCGCTTTTGCGCCTTCGCCGGTGGCAACGTTGCCGCCGATGATTTGCAGATCAGGGTATTTCTGGCGAGTTGCACGAATACGGCCAAGAACGCCTTCGGAATGGCCGTGAGAAGAGTCTATCAGCAGCACGTCAACACCGGCTGCAACCAGCGCATCGATACGCTCTTCGTTGCCCGCACCTGCGCCAACCGCAGCGCCGACACGCAGGCTGCCGTTTTCATCTTTACAGGCGTTAGGTTTACGTTCCGCTTTCTGGAAGTCTTTAACGGTAATCATACCAATCAGGTGGAACTGGCTGTCGACAACCAGCGCCTTCTCAACGCGTTTTTCGTGCATTTTCTGCAGAACGACTTCACGCGCTTCGCCTTCTTTAACGGTAACCAGACGCTCTTTCGGGGTCATAACCGCAGTAACAGGCTGCTCCAGATCGGTTACGAAGCGCACGTCACGACCGGTAATGATACCGACCAGTTCGTTGGCTTCCGTCACCACAGGATAACCGGCAAAACCGTTGATTTCAGTGAGTTCCTTCACCTGACGCAGGGTCGTGGAAGGTGTCACGGTTTTAGGATCGGCAACAACGCCGCTTTCATGTTTTTTCACGCGGCGGACTTCTTCAGCCTGACGCTCGATGGACATGTTTTTATGAATGAAACCCATCCCGCCTTCCTGAGCCAGAGCAATGGCCAGGTTTGCTTCGGTAACCGTGTCCATGGCTGCAGAGAGCATAGGAATGTTCAGACGGATTTTAGCGGTCAGCTGCGTGCCAAGATCGGCAGTATTAGGCAGAACTGTGGAGTGAGCTGGTACGAGGAGGACGTCGTCAAACGTTAGAGCTTCTTTCTTTAAACGTAGCATGGGCAATATCTCACCAAGATGGTATGCGGAGAAAAGATAAAATATTGCAGCGAGAGTATACAGGCACTTAATCGTTTGCTCTAGTACTATTTCACAATTTTAATAAAAACTTCTTGATTACCTCGTATCTGCCTGTAGTATCGATTGATTAAGTCTCTGTTTTCGAATTCGATCCGGGTCACATGCCACTACCTTCTTCGCCACCCATTTTTACCGTGAGCCGCCTTAACCAGACGGTCCGTGAGTTGCTGGAAAACGAGATGGGTCAGGTTTGGCTCTCCGGTGAAATCTCCAACTTCTCGCAACCCTCTTCCGGTCACTGGTACTTCACACTCAAAGACGCGCGCTCGCAGGTCAAATGCGCGATGTTTCGCAACAGCAATCGACGCACGACCTTCCGTCCACAAAATGGTCAGCAGGTGCTGGTGCGAGCCTCCGTTACCCTGTACGAGCCGCGCGGCGACTACCAGCTTATTGCCGAAAGCATGCAGCCTGCGGGCGACGGTCTGTTGCAGCAGCAGTTTGAGATGCTCAAGCAGATGCTGTCGGCAGAAGGGCTGTTTGATGCCGAACACAAGCAGGCCCTGCCCTCGCCCGCCAAATGCGTGGGCGTGATAACGTCTGCGAGCGGTGCGGCGTTGCACGATATCCTGCAGGTACTCAAGCGCCGTGATCCTTCTCTGCCCGTCATCATCTACCCCACTGCCGTGCAAGGCGTCGATGCGCCGCTGCAAATCGTGCGCGCCATTACGCTTGCCAATCAGCGTCAGGAGTGTGACGTGCTCATCGTTGGTCGCGGAGGCGGTTCGCTGGAAGACCTGTCGAGTTTCAATGACGAACGGGTGGCGCGCGCGATTTTCGCCAGCCGCCTGCCTGTTGTCAGCGCCGTAGGGCATGAAACCGACGTGACCATCGCCGATTTTGTGGCTGACCTGCGCGCGCCTACGCCTTCGGCGGCAGCTGAACTCATCAGCCGCAATCAGCTCGAATTGCTGCGACAGATTCAGTCACAGCAGCAGCGTCTGGAAATGGCGATGGACTATTATCTGGCGCAGATGGCGCAGCGTTTTACCCGTCTGAATCATCGCCTTCAGCAACAGCATCCGCATTTGCGGCTTGCCCGCCAGCAAACGGCGTTGTTCAAGCTGCGAAGCCGCCTCGATGACGCAATGCAAAATCATCTGCGCCGCCTGTTGCGCCGCACCCAGAATCTGCAACAGCGCCTGAGTCAGCATCAACCGCAGCGCCGCGTCCATCTGATGCAGCAGCGGGTGCAGAAGCTCCAGTATCGTCTACAACAGGCGATGTCCAGCCAGTTAGGCGAGCAACGTCGGCGTTTCGGAACGGCCTGCACCCAGCTTGAGGCGGTCAGTCCGCTGGCAACGCTTGCGCGCGGTTATAGTGTTACGACAACGCCAAAAGGTGAGTTGCTGAAAAATACCGCGCAGATAAGCCGCGGTGAAACGCTAAGAACGCGACTTTCCGATGGCTGGGTCGAAAGCGAAGTGGTTCAGGTAACGCCGCTGGAAGCGAAAGCCAAAAGGCGACGCAAAACCTGACAACTGACTCCTGAACGAGAAAATGCGCCCTGTGGTTAACAGCGCGCATTTTTTTTATCCGCCTAAAAGCGCCCGACTTGTCGTCAGGCGTTTTTTTACGTTATGCCGGCACTTCCTGTGCAGCCGCTTCACGCGACCAGACGCGGTGCTTTTTCAAGGCTTCCACGAAGTTGTCGGTCAACAGATTGGCATCGTCATCGACCAGCACGCCCTCATCCGGTTGAGGCAGCGGCAGAGACTGGTAGAGTTCCAATGCATCGCCCTGCAAACCGATAGCTTTCAGATGCTTGAACGCCTGCAACAGATAGTTTTTGGCATTGCCGTTTTTCTTCAGAGCCGCAATGCTGTCCGCACCGGTTGGCACGATAACGGCATCGACGGTAACGGACGGATTGCCTTCGATGGTCCCGTCAACGGCGATTTCACCGCCCTGCAACGTGTTAACCTTGCCAAGATGCGGCGCGAAGATTTTGGTATGCACGCCCAGGGCATTCAGCTCGGTCACAATCTTGTCGACCGAATCGCCACACACGCCATCGGCCACGAGAATCGCGACCTGACGTGATTTCACGGGGTGAATTTTGTTAGCGTACAGGCTCAGCGCTTCGTCGCTGTCCAAACCGCTGACGGCATCCGGGATCGGGTGCGAAAGCTGCTCCTGCGTCAGCTCTATACCCAGATTTTTCGCGACCTGACTCGCCAGGCTGTGATCGATATAGGTCAGTTGATCGACGGCGCGTTCACGTATCCACGGACGCACGACTTTCCCCAGCTCAAAACTGAATGCGCCGACAATGTGCGCCTGCTCGGTTTCCGTCTGGCTCAGCCAGAAGAGTCGTGGATGCGAATAATAATCGGCAAAGGTTTCACTGCGACGACGGATTTTTTCGCCGCTCACCGCCTGAGGTTGAGTCGCAAATCCGCCATTTGCCGCAGCCGGTGGCGTCTCGCGCGGCCAGTTGTTGTTCAGCGAATTCGGCTCGTAGTTTGGCGCACCTGAAATGCCCATGCGATGCATGCCGTCACGCTGATGATTATGGAACGGACATACCGGTTTATTAATCGGAATTTCATGGAAGTTCGGCCCGCCGAGACGGCTGATCTGGGTGTCGAGATACGAGAACAGACGCCCTTGCAGCAGGGGATCATCAGAGAAATCGAGGCCCGGCACGATATTGCCCGGACAGAATGCAACCTGTTCCGTTTCACTGAAATAGTTGTCCGGATTGCGATCCAGCACCATTTTGCCGACGATTTGAACCGGCACCAGCGATTCAGGAATCAATTTGGTGGCGTCGAGAATATCGAAATCGAACTTCTCTTCGTCTTCTTCAGGAATGATCTGCAAGCCCAGTTCGTATTCCGGATAATCACCGGCTTCGATGGATTCCCACAGCTCGCGACGGTGGAAGTCAGGGTCACGGCCGGTCAGTACCTGCGCTTCATCCCAAATCAGAGATGCCGCGCCACAGGTCGGTTTCCAGTGGAAACGCACGAAGTGACTCTTGCCTTCGGCATTGATCATCTTGTAGCTGTGAATGCCGAACCCTTCCATCATGCGGTAGCTGCGCGGAATGCCGCGGTCGGACATCGCCCACATGACATTGTGCAAGGTTTCAGGCTGCAGAGACACATAGTCCCAGAAGGTGTCATGCGCACTCTGCCCCTGTGGAATTTCATTGTGCGGTTCGGGTTTAACGGCGTGCACGAAATCCGGGAATTTAATGGCATCCTGAATAAAGAAGATCGGCGTATTGTTGCCAACGAGGTCGAAATTTCCTTCCTGCGTATAGAATTTGGTGGCAAATCCGCGAATATCCCTTACCGAATCCGCCGAACCGCGCGAGCCTTGGACGGTGGAGAAACGCACGAATACCGGCGTCTTGAGCGAAGGATCGACGAGGAAACCGGCTTTTGTCAGCATCTCGATGGATTGATAAACCTGGAAATAACCGTGTGCCGCTGCGCCACGCGCGTGAACCACCCTCTCGGGGATACGCTCATGGTCGAAATGGGTTATCTTTTCACGCAACATGAAGTCTTCAAGCAGCGTAGAGCCGCGAACGCCTGCCTTCAACGAGTTCTGGTTATCAGAAATGCGGATCCCCTGATCGGTGCGCAGCGCCTGATTTTCGGGATAATCGCGATAGGGCTCGAGCTGTTCCAGCTTGTCATTGGTGACAGAAGGATTTTTTTCTGAACCGGGTGCGGTGGGTTCGGCACCTGGCGGGCTGATGCTGTTTTGAGGTTTGAGTGGTGCGCCTGGCGGTGAGGTATCGTCCAAGTGCGGCTTTACAGAATCTGTCTTATGTTCTGAAACGTTCTTCTTGCCCTGTACGTTTTCATTATTGTCTGACATTCACGACACTCCTCAAATGGAACATAAAAATCGGGTAACCCAAAAATTATAGTCCCTATAACCTGTATTGGTAATTTAGTGCGCTCAAGTGAAGAAGAATTAAACAATAAGCCGCGATCTGGCGTGATTTTGCGAAAAAAAAGCAAAAAAAAACTGTATCCCACACTTTTCAACCGAGGTCGACAAAGCGAGATACAGCTTTTATTACATCATCGCCAAGGGGATTGAGCTCGGCGATGATGGCAGAAATTATTTCTTTTTCAGGTGCGACATCAAACGTTTACGTTTACGCATCTGGTTTGGCGTCAGCAGGTTGCGTTTTCCTTCAAACGGGTTTTCACCCTCTTTGAACTGAATACGGATTGGCGTACCCATAATTTCCAGTGAACGACGGAAGTAGTTCATCAAGTAACGCTTATAGGAATCGGCCAGATCTTTAACCTGATTACCGTGAATAACCACGATAGGCGGGTTGTAACCGCCCGCATGCGCATATTTCAGCTTCACGCGGCGACCATTAACCAGCGGTGGCTGGTGATCGTCGGCTGCCATCTGCATGATACGCGTCAGCAGTGAGGTGCCTACACGTTTAGTCGCGCAGTTATAAGCTTCGTTCACGGATTCAAACAGATTGCCCACACCGCTGCCATGAAGCGCGGAGATGAAGTGAATACGGGCAAAGTCGATGAAACCAAGACGCAGGTCGAGGGTATCTTTCACGGCATCGCGCTGTTCCTGAGACATGCCGTCCCATTTGTTCACCACGATCACCAGCGAGCGACCGCTGTTGAGGATGAAGCCCAGCAGTGACAGGTCCTGATCCGAAATACCTTCGCGTGCATCGATAACCAGCATCACGACGTTGGCATCTTCGATGGCCTGCAACGTTTTGATTACCGAGAATTTCTCGACGGTTTCGGTGACTTTTCCGCGCTTGCGCACACCGGCGGTATCGATAAGCACATATTCGCGCTCGTCGCGTACCATCGGGATATAGATGCTGTCGCGGGTGGTGCCCGGCATGTCATAGACGACGACGCGGTCTTCACCCAGAATGCGGTTGGTTAACGTTGATTTACCCACGTTGGGACGTCCGACGATAGCCAGCTTGATAGGCAAGGTGGTCGGGTCGAAGTCGTCTTCGACATCTTCCGGGATAGCATCGTTTTCACCAAGCTGCTCTGCCCAATAGGCCGCATTGGCCTCTTCTTCGGTCAGCTCGACTTCTTCGGGCTTTTCGCCCACGAAAGGCACCAGCACGTGCTCGATAAGCTGAGTTACGCCACGGCCGTGGGAAGCCGCGATCGCGTAGACTTCGCCCAGACCCAGCGAGTAGAAATCGGCGGTTGCGCTGTCGGCATCAAGACCGTCGGTTTTGTTGGCGACCAGGAACGTCGCTTTCTGACGGCTGCGCAAGTGCTGGGCGATACCCTGATCGGCAGGCATCACGCCTGCACGGGCATCGACCATGAACAGCACGATATCGGCTTCTTCGATAGCCAGCAGCGATTGCCCCGCCATGCGGGTTTCAACGCCGTCTTCGGTACCGTCGATACCCCCGGTATCAACGATGATGAATTCGTTACCCTCGATCTCGGCACGACCATACTTGCGGTCACGCGTTAGCCCGGGGAAATCCGCCACCAACGCATCACGCGTCTTGGTCAAACGGTTAAATAAGGTGGATTTACCCACATTCGGGCGCCCAACTAGCGCGACGACAGGTATCATTTTTGGAGCCTCATTTTTTTACAGCCAACAAATTGTGCATAGCCCGAAGGCAGGGACAACCAATCGCTATAATGCAAATCATTAAAATTCAATTTCTTACAACAAAAAGAATAACCATTTTTGCTGATTTTAGAATACGAAACGGCCCCTGAGCAATTCAGGAGCCGTTTAATGGCGAAACTATTATACCCTTGATAGGGATTTAAACCCAAAGTAATTGAAACTTGTAGCGCGGCGGCAAGTGAGCGAATCCCCGGGAGCTTACTCAAGTAAGTGACCGGGGTGAACTCATGAAGCCAACAAAGCTACCGCGTCAAACACATCAGATGAAATCCAGGTCATTGGCGTGGTAGCGCGGCGGCAAGTGAGCGAATCCCCGGGAGCTTACTCAAGTAAGTGACCGGGGTGAACTCATGAAGCCAACAAAGCTACCGCGTCAAGGACGCCAGATTTCAGCGTTTGAAGGAGTAAACTTCGCCACCTTTGGCCTGCACCACCAGCTTGTCACTGGCCACAACCGGTGCACTCAGCAGACCTGAAGAGTCTACTTTCTGCTGGGCGACAAAGCGTCCGTCATTGGTGTTCAGCCAGTGCATGTAACCTTCTGCATCGCCGACCACGATAAAGCCGTTGTACAGAACCGGCGCGGTCAGGTTGCGGTGAAGCAACTCGCTCTGGGTCCAGATAGTGACGCCACCTTCGGTATTCAGCGCCATCACGCGGTCGTTTTGGTCGACCAGATAGATGCGGTCGCCTTCAACCAGAATGTTGTTCACTGAACCGACTTCGCGTTTCCACATGATCTGGCCGCTGCGCAAGTCCATCGCCACCAGATTACCGTTGTAGGCAATGGTGTAGATAACGCCATTGGCGATAACCGGCGTGGTATCGACATCGCTCAGACGGTCGATTTCAGTCGCACCGCTTGGCTCGGAAATACGCTGCTGCCAAATCATCTGGCCTTCTTTCATCAGCACTGCGCTGACGCGACCGTTGTCGCCACCGACAATGGCGGCACCAAAGGCGGTCGCCGGAGCGGATTCACCGCGCAGGGAAAGCGTAGGCATATCAAGGTTGGCGCTCCATGCGATGGTGCCGTCTTTCTGATTCAGCGCCTGCAGGATACCGTTACCGGTGTGGATAAGCACCAGACCGTCGCTGACTACAGGGCGGGAAATCGCTTCGCCCGCGACCTTGGTCTGCCACGCCTGCGTGCCATCGGCGGTGTTCAGCGAGTAGACCACGGCTTTTTCGCTGCCGATATACAGGTTTGAACCATCAACCGTTACGCCACCGGAAAGCTGTGCAGAGATGTTGCTCGAGAAGAAACCCGGATTTTCGGACAGGTCGACTTTCCACTTTTCTTTACCGTTGTCGGCGTCAAGCGCCTTGACGATACCAAAACGATCGGCAGCATAAATGGTGTTGTCTTTCCAGGCCGGATGCAGGTGAGAATAGTAGTCGCCTACGCCGTCACCGACGGACGTGCTCCACACTTCGGTCGGTGTGAACTGATTTTCAACTTTTGGCAGTGGAGACATTTTCACTACGTCTTCTTCGCCGCCGAATAAGGAACAGCCACTCAGCAGGGCAACGGATACGACGCCCACCAAGAGTGTTTTACGCAAATGCATCGGGGTTCCCCTTAGCTGGATAAATTGTTCAATTTCATACGCAGCATGGTTTGCAGCGTTTGAGATGGCTTGGAATCAAGGCCTTTACTGTATGCATCCCTGGCTCCCTTGGTGTCGCCCTTCGCGAGCAGAACGTCACCACGAACCTCTTGTTGCATTGCCATCCAACCGTCACCCTTCACGTTGTCGAGGGTTTTCAGCGCGTCGTCCAGCTTGTTTTCCTGCAACTGAACACGAGCCAGACGGTAGTTAACCAGTGAAACCAGATTGTCGTCTTTGGAAAGTTGGCTTGCCTGCGTCAGCTGTTTCTCGGCATTGGTAAAATCTTTTGCCTGAACGAAGTGTTCGGCAAGCTCAAGCGCTGCGAATACGCCGTAGCTGTTGCTGTTGTTCTCGGCGAATTTTTGCAGACCGGCCACGCCGTCGGCCTTGTTGTCGGCCAGTGCGCTGCTGGCCTGCTGATAGGAAGCCGAAGCCTCTGTCAAAGCCGTATTTTCGTGCGACTGCCAGTAACGCCATCCACCCAGGGCAGCAATCCCCAGCACGACGCCAACGGCCAGCGCTTTACCATTTTCGGCAAAGAAGCGGCGGACGGCATCAACCTGTTCGTTTTCAGTGGTATAGACTTCCACGTGGTCCTTCTCCTTAACCTAACATCGAGGCCAGACGCACAGCCAGTTCGCTCTGCGCCAGTGTTTCTTGCTCACCACTTTGCAGGTCTTTAACCACTACCTGCTGAGCCGCGACTTCATCCTCACCTAATACCAGAGCGATACGCGCTCCCCATTTGTCGGCGCGCGCAAACTGTTTCTTGAAGTTGCCGCCGCCGTAGTTGGTCATCACTTTCAGCTCCGGCAATGCATCACGCAGTTTCTCGGCCAGCAACATGGCCGCACCCTGTGTGCCCGCACCCGAAGAAATCACGTAGGCATCGACCGTTGCCGGCGCCTTGAATTCAGGATTGACCGCCTGAACCAGCAGCACCAGACGCTCCAGACCCATGGCAAAACCGACTGCCGGCGTCGCACGTCCGCCAAGCTGTTCGACCAGGCCGTCGTAACGTCCACCGGCACAGACTGTACCTTGCGCACCAAGACTTGTGGTGACCCACTCGAATACGGTGCGGTTGTAGTAGTCCAGACCTCGTACCAGACGCTGATTAACCGTATATGGGATACCTGCGAGGCTCAAAAGTTCACACAGACCTGCAAAGTGTTCGCGAGATTCCTCATCGAGGTAATCCGCCAACGCCGGCGCATCGTTCAGCAGGGCCTGTACGTCAGGATTCTTGGAATCCAGAACGCGCAGCGGATTGCTGTACATACGGCGTTTGCAGTCTTCGTCGAGCTTGTCTTTGTGCTGTTCAAGGAAGGCAACCAGCGCATCGCGATAGTTGGCACGGGCTTCGAGCGAACCGATGGAGTTAAGCTCAAGCGCAACGTGTTCGGCGATACCCAGCTCACGCCACCAGCGGGCGGTCAGCATGATTAGCTCGGCGTCGACATCGGGTCCGTTCAGACCAAAGACTTCGACACCCAGCTGATTGAATTGACGATAGCGGCCTTTCTGCGGACGCTCGTAACGGAACATCGGGCCGATGTACCACAAGCGCTGTTCCTGATTGTACAGCAGACCATGTTCGATACCGGCGCGAACGCAGCCAGCGGTGCCTTCGGGACGCAGTGTCAGGCTTTCGCCATTGCGGTCTTCGAAGGTATACATCTCTTTTTCAACCACGTCGGTCACTTCACCGATCGCGCGCTTGAATAACGGGGTCTGCTCTACAATCGGCATACGGATTTCGTTGTAGCCGTAAGTCCCTAAAACCTGTTTGAGCGTTCCTTCAATACGCTGCCATAACGCAGTATCTGCGGGCAGGTAATCGTTCATGCCGCGAATAGCCTGCAATTTTTTTGAAACGTCAGTCTTTGCCACTTCAGTTCTCTATATTTTTATAAAAATGAACCCGATTATAGGTGTTTTGCATCCTGTGGTTCAATGCGGATACTTCAACACATGTTATCGGGTTCAGTTTAATTCGGCCCGGAGGGCAGGCGCGCCGCCAATTCGGCGCGAGCTCAAGTTACTTTTCGAGATGATTGATAACGATACGATTACTTTGATCCATTACGGCCGCTTTGGCGCGGATCTTGGCTTCAAGCTGATCGATCATCAACTCGTTATCGAATCTTTCTCTCTGGCGCACGCCGTCTTCGTAGAAACCGCTCTTGTTATGGCCGCCGGTCACGCCCATCGTCGATACCAGCGCTTCGCCCGGACCGTTGACGACACAGCCGATTATCGAGATATCCATCGGGGTAATAATGTCTTCAAGACGCTGTTCCAGCGCATTGACGGTGCCGATGACGTCGAATTCCTGACGGGAACAGGTTGGGCAGGCGATAAAGTTAATTCCGCGCGAACGAATGCGCAGCGATTTCAGGATATCGAAGCCGACTTTGACTTCTTCGACGGGATCCGCCGCCAGTGAAATACGCAGCGTATCGCCGATACCTTCGGACAGCAGCAGACCCAGACCGATTGCCGATTTCACCGACCCTGCGCGCAGGCCACCGGCTTCGGTAATGCCAAGGTGCAACGGCTGAACAATCTGCTTGGCCAGCAGTCGATAGGATTCAACGGCCAGGAAGACGTCGGACGCCTTCACACTCACCTTGAACTGATCGAAATTGAGTCTGTCGAGAATATCGACGTGGCGCATCGCGGATTCAAACAGGGCCGCAGGCGTTGGTTCGCCATACTTTTCCTGCAGGTCTTTTTCCAGCGAGCCGCCGTTGACGCCGATACGAATAGGAATATTTTTGTCGCGCGCGCAGTCAACGACTGAACGAATACGCGATTCATTGCCGATATTGCCCGGATTGATACGCAGGCAGTCAACGCCGTACTCGGCAACCTGCAGCGCGATACGGTAGTCGAAGTGAATATCTGCAACCAGCGGAACGTTGACCTGCTGCTTGATAAGCTTGAAGGCTTCAGCGGCGTCCATGGTGGGAACAGAAACACGAACAATGTCGACCCCAACGCGCTCCAGAGCTTTGATCTGGGCAACGGTTGCGGCGACATCGGTGGTGCGGGTGTTGGTCATTGATTGCACCGCGATTGGTGCACCATCACCGACAGGCACCTTGCCGACGTAAATCCTTGTTGATTTGCGACGGGTAATGGGTGCTTGGTTATGCATGTAGGCTCTTCTCCATTGTTACCAGTGTCTTACCCTACCAAAAAGTGGAGGCCGCAGCGGAGTACGCTGCAACCTCTACGAGTGTGGCATATCTTTCAGGGCTTAGCTTAAAGCTGCCAACTTACTGGGCAGCCAGAGTCAGACGAGCAACACGGCTTGATTTTACAAAACGACTTAGATCGACAGGCTTACCCTGATACTGAATGTCGACCGCACCAGGTGCGCCGATTTTCAGTTTGTAAGGTGCCGTACCTTTCAGACTCAATGTTTCTCCGCCCTTTTTCATGCCGCTGAACAGTGTTTTTCCAGTGGCATCATCAATCTGCAACCAGCAGTCTGATTTAAAGGTCATGCTGACCGCGTTGACATCGGCGGTGTTGCTCGCCTGTGCATCGCCGGTCGGCAAGGTTGAAGCAGGGGTCTCAGCCGCAGTCGGCTGGCTTGGTGAAACCGCACCGGATGGCTGATTCTGCGCAGGAGCCGCATTGGATGCGGTGTCAGGCGTGGTGTTCAGCGGTACCGAGTTTTGCGCCTGAGGTGCAGCAGCGTTGCCGGTGGCATCGGCTGGTGCATCAGGTTGCGCGGCGGTTTGTGAAGAAGCATCACCGGTGCTCAAAGGAATGGATTGTCCTTCGGCATTGTCCTGATTCAGCTGCGCGGTGGATTGATCCGCCATATTGGCAATCTCTTCCTGCTGCGCCTGATGGTTTTGCCACCACCATGCACCGGTCAGGCCGAGCACCACAAAAACGATAAGCCAGGTAAAGCCCATCAGCCAGCCGTCGCGTTTTTTGCGAGACTTGCGTAAGGAGACACCCTGCATTGACGCCACTTTCGGCACGTTGATTGGCGCCTGCTTGCCAATCAATGTAGCCAGTTCCTCTTCAGGAACGTGGACCAGTTTTGCGTATGAACGGATATAACCCCGGAGGAAAGTCGGCGCCAGATCGGCGGGCGTGCTTCCTTCTTCGATTTGACGAATAGTTGAAAGCTTAAGACACAGGCGTTCCGCCACGGTCTGATGGCTAAGTCCCAACTGTTCACGAGCTTGACGCAGGCGCTCGCCCGCGGTCACTTTAGTGCTTTTATCTTGAGAGGCTTCAGTATTCATTAGCTAAGAACTGCTGGTACTGTTGGGATTGTGGAAAATTCCGCGCAAGCTGCTTGCCGTAACGTTGAACGTTGTCCGGTTTGCCTGCCAGTGCCGCGAAACGAATTTGTAACATAAGACTGTCGGCGCTGGCCGGCAGAACATGTTGGTAAACATCCAGTAAAAGCTGCGCCTCGGCACGGTTACCGGCCTTGAACGCCTTGTCGGCTTCATCTATCAGAGGTGCGCCCTTGTCGGGATCGTGTTTCAGAGCACGGCTCAGTAACACTTTCGCTTCATCATTCTGATTAGCCTTCAAAAAACAGTAGCCCCCATTTTCGAGACTGTCAGCAACCGGACCGGAATCAGGCTGGCTGGCCGCGAGGCTAAACTGCTGTTGTGACGGTACATACTGCCCTAAACTACACAAAAACGCACCGTAATTATTCAGGACAGTTCCATTTTGAGGGGCAAGTTTCAACGCTTGCTGATAGCGGCTTTGGGCGGCGGCATTATTGCCGGTTTTCTGCTCGAACAATGCCATGCCAAGCTGGTTGCGATAATCCAGCGGCGATGAATCGACCGCCTGTTCGAGATTGGCTTTCGCCGCAGACATATTTCCCTGCGACAGATAGTTCATGCCAAGCTGAAGTTGTGTTTGCGGCGCGCCGGAAGAAGCCTCGACCGCCTGCTGTTTTGAGCTGGAACATCCTGCCAGAAAGCAGATTGCCATACTTGCTGCGAAAAACCCTTTCCACTGCATTATCGCCATACTTAAATCCTTTTACCTTTCGACCGATAAGAAGACCAACGCCAGCTCAAAACAATACACGAGTCACACCCGCTGCAACAGGCCGACAGTTGGCGGCCGATAATCGGAATCACAGGTTATCGGGACCGCCAAAATCGCAGGACGTGTTTAAACAGGTTTAACCATGATGGACTCGCCCGCCATCTTTTTCTTCAGCGTACGCTTGGTACGGTCGATAACTTCACCGGCCAGCTGACCGCAGGCGGCATCGATATCGTCTCCACGCGTCTTACGCACGATGACGGTAAAACCGTACTCCATCAATACCTTGGAGAAGCGATCGATACGGCTGTTCGAGCTACGTCCGTAAGGTGCGCCCGGGAAGGGGTTCCAGGGAATCAGGTTAATCTTGCACGGCGTATCTTTCAGTTTCTCGGCCAGTTCATGCGCGTGTTCGGTGCCGTCATTAATGTGATCCAGCATGACGTACTCGACGGTAACACGGCCCTGATTGGCGTTGGATTTACCCAGATAGCGGTTTACCGAGGCCAGGAAGGTATCGATGTTGTATTTGCGGTTAATCGGCACGATTTCGTCACGAATTTCGTCGTTTGGCGCGTGCAGGGAAATCGCCAGCGCGACGTCAATCATGTCGCCGAGCTTGTCCAGCGCAGGCACAACGCCCGAGGTAGACAGCGTGACGCGGCGCTTGGACAAACCAAAGCCGAAGTCGTCGAGCATGATTTCCATGGCAGGAACAACGTTGTTCAGGTTGAGCAGCGGCTCACCCATGCCCATCATCACCACGTTGGTGATAGGACGGGTCCCGGCCACCTTGGCGGCACCGATGATTTTCGCGGCACGCCACACCTGACCGATAATCTCGGACACGCGCAGATTGCGGTTGAAGCCCTGCTGCGCCGTCGAGCAGAAGGTACATTCCAGCGCACAGCCTACCTGCGAAGACACGCACAGGGTCGCGCGGTCGCCATCGGGAATATAGACGGTTTCAACCTGCTGGTTGCCGACCTGGATAGCCCATTTGATGGTGCCATCGGCAGAGCGTTGTTCCACGGCCACTTCCGGCGCGCGAATTTCGGCAACGCTTGCCAGCTTGTTACGCAGCGTTTTATTGATATCGGTCATTTCTTCGAAATCATCGCTGCAGTAATGGTACATCCACTTCATAACCTGATCCGCACGGAAGGGTTTTTCGCCCATTTTGGCAAAAAACTCGCGCATCTGTTTACGGTTCAGATCCAGAAGGTTGATTTTGGCGCTAACCGGCGCAGCAGACTTTTCAGCCTGTTCGGCTTTGGCGGCATTTTCGGCGCGGATGACGTTCAGAGAGTCAATCTCGGTCGAACTCAGGACCGGGATATCTAATTCGATAGTATTGGACATGTTTACATTGGCCTCGTTGTTACACGTTATGGCTCGAAGGAAGTGCGGGCCTGATGGAGCTACCCACGAAAGCTTGTTGCTCAAACCACTACATTAAAAAATTGCGCCCCATCAGCATAGCTTTTGGGGCGCAACATTGTACAAATTTTAAGGCGAGGTGGCTATGAATGAAAGACCGTTAGCACAAATTGATTGTCACTGCGGCGAAATCCATCCTGCCTGTGCGCCTGACTTCTTATTAACGCGCGCAGATTTCGCTTTCGTCGAAGAAGTAAGCGATTTCGCGCTGTGCAGATTCTACTGCGTCAGAACCGTGAACGGCGTTGGCAGTGAAGCTGTCAGCGAAATCGGCACGCAGAGTACCAGCCAGAGCGTTGTCCGGGTTGGTTGCGCCCATGATGTCACGGTTACGCTGAACGGCGTTTTCGCCTTCCAGAACCTGAACAACAACTGGGCCAGAAGTCATGAACTCTACCAGACCGTCGAAGAATGGACGACCTTTGTGCTCGGCGTAGAAGCCTTCAGCTTTCTCTTTGCTCAGACGGATCATTTTAGACGCGATGATCTGGAAACCAGCACGCTCGAAACGCGCAGTGATGGCACCGATGTCGTTGTTCGCTACGGAGTTTGGCTTGATGATAGAGAAAGTACGTTCGATAGTCATAAAAAAACCTCTGTCTGACTTAAGTGGGGCCGGTTAATTTCAAATGTTAACGCTGCCGGAAAATGGCGCCGATTATAGGGGGCTAAGTAACGCTTGCCTACAGGAATAACAACATTTGATTAAAAAAATGTGTCACTGATGCACTTTGAAGGCCATAAGCCCCATTTTCAATACAGAATTTGCTTAATCAAGGCTGAAATCCAGTGTGCTGACCTGCGCGCTTTCATCCAGCACGATGAGCTGGTATCGCCCCCGCTCCCTGAGCGTCGTTTTAAACTTTTTATTCGAACCCTGACTTTCAATTTGCTCACCATTCAGAAACCACCATCGCTGCCCTGCACCGCCCTGCGACTCCACCTGCAAATCGAGGCTGCGCTGGCCGGGCAGCGGCTTGAGGATGGCGTTTTGGCGAATGCCCAGTAGCAGTAAAGGTTGCACAGCAGGTTTGTTCAACGGAGGACAGGCGGTATCCCGTTCGGGTAATCGCCCGTTTCTCCGCTCACTTGCCGGCAGCCAGGGTTCGAGCGGCGTTGGCCACAGGGCAAGCTTTCTGGTATGTGCATCGGGACAGGTCGCCGCAACCTGCTTACCTGCCGAATTGACCCATAATGTCAGCTGACTGCCTGCCTGTGATTCCTGCCCCTGCGCCACAAGCGTTGGCGGCAACGTGCCTTCAAGGGTCCAGCTTTGCCGCTGCTGTCGACAGTTGGCATCGCCAGCCGAAAGCGGTTGTCCGCCTGGCCAGCATAACGCCGCCATGCCTACAGAAGCAGGACGAGGGTCGCGCGTTGCCATCACACGATTAAAACGCGCCGAGGTGGCGAGCAGGTTGTTTACCTGATTTAAAATAGGCACGGCGGTCGCATAACCAAATTGTCCGGCGACCGGCGTGGCATCGGGTCTGCCGACCCAGACCCCGATGATGTAGCCGGGGTTCACTCCCATCGCCCACGCGTCGCGATAGCCGTAGCTGGTCCCCGTTTTCCATGCCAGTGGCACCGTGGCAGGACGGGAATCATCAGGCTGCGGCAGTGCCTGTCCGCCGAGAATGCGGCGGATTATCCAGGCCGCGCCCGGCGACATCAATCTTCTCTGCTCCAGCCGCTGCTGCGGCTCGAAACGCAGTTTTGCCACATTGCCACCGCGCGCAAAGGCACTGTATGCCTCGGTAAGCTGGTCGAGGCGAGAGCCGGTTCCCCCAAGAATTACCGCCAGGCTCGGGTCGCTATTGGCTGGAAAGCGCAGCGCGATACCGGCATTGCGCAAGTTGGCGGTAAAGCGCTTGGGACCATAGGCATCCAGCAACTGTACCGCCGGTAAGTTCAGCGACCTGACCAGTGCTTCGCTGGCGCTGACCGGCCCATGAAAACCGGTATCGAAATTTCCGGGGCGATAGTCACCAAAGCGTCTTGGCACGTCTTGCAACAAGGATTCGGCCGCGATCAGGCCATCGTCCAGTGCCAACCCGTAAAGCAGTGGTTTGAGTGTCGAGCCGGGCGAGCGCCAGGCACTCACCGTGTCGACCTGACCAAAACGGCTGTCGTCGTTGAAATCTACAGAACCTAGATAGCCTTTTACTTTCATGGTTGCGCTTTCTACCACCAGCACGCCTACGGAAGTTTTTGCCGGAAGCTGGTTTTTCCAGCCTGCGGCCAGCTCTTCCAGTTGACGCTGCAAAGTGGCGTCCAGCGTGGTTGTCACCCGCGTTTTTGCATTGTTGGCCGTTAATCTTCTGGCAAGCAGCGGCGCGAGTTGCGGCACTTGACGTGGTGCCAGCCAAATCTCTTCCTGACGGATCTCATTTACCCGGGCCTGTGGCCAAACCTGATACTCGGCGAGGCGATCCAGCACCTTGTCTCTGGCCGCTTTTGCCCTTGCCGGAAAGCGGTCAGGACGCAAACGACTTGGTGCCTGCGGGAGCACGGCCAACAGCGCAGCTTCACCAGGCGTGAGTTCCGACGGAGGTTTACCCAGGTAAGTCCAGCTCGCCGCGGCGATACCCTGCAAGGTTCCGCCATAAGGCGCGCGATTTAGGTAAATCTCGAGGATCTGCGTTTTCGACAGTGTCCATTCAAGCTGGAAAGTACGGGCAATCTGTCGCATTTTACCGGCAAAATTGCGCGGATGTGGGTCAATCAGTCGTGCCACCTGCATCGACAGGGTACTGCCGCCCGAAACGATGCCGCCCTCGCGTGCGTCCTGCCACGCGGCACGCAGCAGCGATATCGGGTTGACGCCCGGATGATCCCAGAACCAGCGGTCCTCATAGGTCAGCAATGCCTGCAGGTAATAAGGGGAAACCTGATCCAGCGTAACAGGATATCGCCATACTCCCTCGGCATCGGCATAGCGCCACAAGGGGGTGCCATCTTCCGCTGTGACCACGCGGGCAACCGGCAAATCCGTGATGGGCAGCGGCCAGAGACGGTTCGCTACCCAAAGAAGCGCGCAACAGACCAGAATCAGGGTGAGCAGCCATTGCCCGCCTCGTTTCCAGCGATTTCCACGTGGATGCTTTGCCGCTTTCATTTTCCTTATGCCAGCCTGTTAACGCACATTCATCTGCTCGGGTGTTGCCCCCGTTGCGCGCCAGGCCGGGACATACATCGATTCTACCTGTGGAGCCGGTACCGCAAAGGTGCCCGGTGTGACAGCGCGTGCCAGATAAAGTAGTGAAACGTGTCGATAACCGTCGACATCCACCGCCGCAACATAACGGTCGTCGCGGTACTCCTGGTGTTTTATGTCGGCCTGCTGCATATCGCCCATCAACTCGGTCAGGCGGGTCGCGGCTTCGCCCAGACTCGCGCTGCTGTCGGACAGATTCTGGTTTTCAAGCTCAAGTCCCGCAGGCAGTAAATCAACCACCAGCGCATCGGGAACATGCTGGTCACTCCAGACATCAAGATGAACGACGACCAAGTCCCCACTTTTCAGAGAGGCCAGCGACAGCGTCTTGCCATCCATACCTATAAATTGACGGGCAATATGCAGCACATTGCCGCTTTCGACGGGAGCATGCTGTGGATAACCGGTCACGTCGAAACGGGTATACACGGGGGCATCACCGGTATTTTTCAAGGTTATCGGCTGCTGCAACTCTGCGGCCTCGATATTCCGAGTCACCGCCGAGGTGCCATTGAATGGCTGTTGTTGCTGATTGAAACTCACCTGCCACGGTTTTTCAGCACTGCCGATTAACCCACGCCCGGCCATAAACAGCGCATTGCTCTCCTGTGTCGACAGCCACCGCTGGCCGTTCAGATTTTCGGAAAGCGACATTAACAAGCGGTCGCGTGCTTCAGTTTGCAGGTTATTTTCAGTCAGCAATGACAACATCAAGGCGTTGTCACGCACCGTGCTGCCATAGTCTTCCAGCCAGTAGTCTTTCTCGGGACGTGTTTTACTCAAGCCCTCCGATAGAGCCGTTTCCGCTCGCGGCATGTCACCCATGGTTTTCAGGGCAAGGCCAAGTTGAACCAGCGGCAACCCGGACACTGCATTCTGGCGTTTTTCATACAGCTGACGCAACGCCCCCAAAGGCGCCTGTTGTTGCACGGCAAGCACCAGCCCCGCATAGGCCTGAACGGCAAAGCGCGTACTGTCTGGCTGGGTGCTGTAACGCACGTCAATCTGGTTAGGATCCTGGAGGTAACGTTGCAATCGTTTATTGGCTTTATCCAAACCTTCTTCGGAAACACTGTAGCCTTGCTGCGCGGCGCGAACCAGGAAATCGGTGGCGTAGGCCGTCAGCCAATACTCCTCGGGGCTGTCTTTATTCCACAAACCAAAACCACCGCTTTCTTTCTGCATGGCAAAGACGCGCTCGATGCCGATATCGATGCTGTGGCGACGCACCTCATCCGAAGAGGATTTGATGCCCATCGCCAACAGCTGTGCGCGACTGGTGTACAGCGACGGATAAAGTCCGCTGATAGTTTGTTCAAGACAACCATACGGATAGGCCATCAGTTCACTGATATAGCGTGCTAAATCCAGTGGCGGTTTACTACTGATTTGCAGACGACCCTGCAAAGTTTCGCCTATCAGATGTGCATTGGCATCAGCCGGAAGCTGCGACTGTTGTTCAGGGTGTAGTACCGTCGCAAAGTTTCTGGTCAATGCCGGAAACGCCGGCCTGACACCAATAGTCCAACTGCGTTGATAATCGGGCAGTTTTTCATTCGGCAAGTGAAGGCCGCTGACCGTTAACTTCACCTGACCCGTACCGAATCCCTGCATGGCCTTGATAGGAATCGACAAGGTCTTGCGCTCGCCCTGCGCCAGCTCGACGCGTTGCTCGGCAGCGCCGCCATCAAGCTGAATTTTATCCGCTGCCGCTAGCCCAATATTCAGCGTTTGCGCTGCACCGGAGAGGTTGGTCACATCAAGAGCGAGCGATGCACGGTCACCGTTTGCCATAAAACGCGGAACGGCAAGATCGGCAATGACAGGCGCAGCCACCACGACGTTGGTTTCAGCCCGGCCAAAATCTTCGTCACTCCAGGCCTGCGCCATAACACGCAGTTCACCGTTGAAATCAGGAATGGGGATTTGAACTTCACCTTCGCCGTTGTCATTGAGCACAACGCGTTTGGCTTGCCGGGCAACAATGGTGACGTCGGTGAC
>Ga0308159_1001661_pt1 | contig 30084 bp, 25 predicted proteins | sample PhyCR1_FD_201040 | JGI IMG/M metagenome (GOLD analysis project Ga0308159, IMG submission 201040) | Phyllosphere microbial communities from UC Gill Tract Community Farm, Albany, California, United States - DLSLC.R1 | ecosystem: Host-associated > Plants > Phyllosphere > Unclassified | place: USA...
CTGCAGCTCCTCCGCGCTGAGGTCGAGCTCCGCCGAGGCGAGGAGCGCCGGCAGCTGCTCGGTGTTGCGCGCCGAGGCGATCGGGGCGACGACGTCCGGCTGTGCCTGCAGCCAGGCGAGCGCGACCGAGGCGATCTCGGCCGAGTGCGCCGACGCGATCTCGGACAGGGCGTCCACGACTGCCAGACCCTGGTCGGAGAAGTAGCCGGACACCTGGCCCTCGCGGTCCTTGCCCGCGAAGTCCTGCTTCGTCCGGTACTTGCCCGTCAGGAAGCCGGCGGCCAGTGCGAAGTACGGCACGACGCCCAGGTGCTCCCGAGCCGCGAGCGGTGCGATGTCCGACTCGTAGGGCTCGCGGGTGACGAGGTTGTAGTGCGGCTGGATCGCGACCGGCACGGCCAGGTCGTGCTCCTTGGCGAGGCGGATCCACTCCGCGGCGCGCTCGTCCGAGTAGTTCGAGATCGCGGTGTAGCGGACCAGGCCTTCGCGGACGAGCTGGTCGAACGCGCGGACGGTCTCCTCCAGCGGGGTGTCCTGGTCGTCGAAGTGGGCGTAGTAGAGGTCGATCCGGTCGGTGCCGAGGCGCTGCAGGCTGGCGCGTGCGGCCTTCGCGACGTTGTCCGCCGACAGACCGGGGAACTCGGGGTGCTGCGACACCTTCGTGGCGATCGTCACGTCGTCACGCTTGCCGGACGCGGCGAACCACGAGCCGATCACGGTCTCGGACTCGCCGCCGGAGTTGCCGTCACCCCACGCCGAGTACACGTCCGCGGTGTCGATGAAGTCGCCGCCGGCACCCGTGTAGGCGTCGAGGACCTGGTGCGAGGTGGCCTCGTCCGCGGTCCAGCCGAAGACGTTGCCGCCGAGGGCGAGGGGGAAGACGGTGAGGTCACTGGAGCCGATGCGGGGCATGCTGCAGTCCTTTCAGGTCGGTACGGACTGCTCCACGCTATGCCCCTCGCCGGGCTGCCACTCAGGTGCGCGGGGTGAGGTGGAGAAGCCATGCCGACGCTCTCCTCGTACCTCACCGACCCCCGCCCCGCCGTCCGTCTGCGGGCGGTGATGGCCGCCGGGACCACCCCCTCGGTGGACGAGCTGGACCTCCTCGTGGCGCAGTGCGCCGTGGAGCCGGACCTGCAGGTGCGGGAGATGCTCACGTGGGCGCTGGTGCGCCTGCCGGCCGACGTGGTCGTCCCGCGCCTGCTCGACGAACTGGACCGGCCGGAGGCGCAGGCGCGGAGTCAGGCGCTGCACACCCTGTCGAAGATCCGCGACGGGTCGGTGTACCCGCAGGTGGCGCGGCTGCTCGGTGACGTCGACCCCGGGGTCGCGCGGACGGCGTGGCGTGCTGCGGCGCTGCTCGCTCCGGAGGACGCGAAGCCCGCGCTGGCACGGACCCTCGCGGTGCAGCTCGGCCACGGGGACGAGGAGACCCGGCTGGCGCTGAGCCGCGCGATCGCCGGGCTCGGGGCGGAGATCGCCTCGCCGGTCCTGGACGCGGCGGCGTCGCACCGGAGCGCGGCCGTCCGGGAGCACGCGGCCGAGACCGCGCGGTTGCTCGAGGACCCGGACGCCGGGTCAGCGCTGGCGCTCGCCCGGGCGCGGCGAGAGGTCGCCCTCGGCCGGACGCGGTCGGCGAAGGGCTGACGCGGCCTGCCGGTCAGTGCGGGGCGTCGGGGGTCAACCAGATGGCGGTCGCGGCGGCGGCCGGGAGGTCCACCAGCGCCTCCGCCCCGCCGGCGTCACGCCGCGAGACCGCCACCACCCCCGCGTAGTCCCGCACCTGCTCGACCCGCAGGTGCGTCCCCAGCCCGACACCGAGCTCGTCGAAGTACCGCAGCAGCGCCGGGTCGTCGTCGGACACCCGCTCGACCGTCCCGCAGACGCCAGGGTCGACCGTGCCGAGGAGCGAGCCGGGGGAGTCCGGCACGACGCCGTCCGCGCTCGGGATCGGGTCGCCGTGCGGGTCGTGCGTCGGGTGGCCCAGGTCGGCGTCGACCCGGTCGAGGAAGGTCTCCGACACCGCGTGCTCGAGCGCCTCGGCCTCGGTGTGCACCTCGTCCCACGAGTAGCCGAGCCGCTCGACCAGGAACGTCTCGATCAGGCGGTGTCGGCGGACCATGGCGACGGCGGCCTGCTGCCCGAGCGGGGTGAGCACCACGCCGCGGTACAGCGTGTGCTCGATCAGCCCGTCGCGGTCGAGCTTCCGGAGGTTGCCGGACACGGTCGAGGCGGACACGTGCAGGGCCGCGGCGATGTCCCGGGTGGCGAGACCGCCGTCGCCACCCCGTTCGGAGGCCTTCCAGACGAGCTTGACGTAGTCCTCCGCCATGGTGCTGAGCGAAGGCAGACGCATGGGGCAATCGTACGACCGACACCGCTCCGGTCGACACCGGGACGGTCGACACTGGTACAACCGTCAGGGTGACCCCCGTGCAGCCTCCCGCCGTCCGTCGCCGCCGACGGTGGTGGCCGGTCCCGCCGTCGTTGCTCGTCGGCATCGCCCCGCTGGTGCTCTTCGCGACGTACAGCATCGTCCGCTCGCGCCCGAGTGACGACTACGACTCGCTCGGCCTGACGACCGACAGCGTCCTGCACGACCTGGTGCTGCCGGAGTCGATCGTCGCCGGGGTGATGGTCGTGCTCGTCACCGCGCTCGGCTGGTGGCGGATCGCGACCGTCGACCCGACCCGCGGGCGCCCACGGTGGACGGTGCTCGCGCCGGTCCTGATCCTGGCCGTGTGCATCGGACGGCTGCCCCTGGTCGACTGGGCGGGGAAGTCGGTGGACTACTTCCTGCTCCTCACCGTCGGGGTGCTGCTCGTCGGGGTCTTCGAGGAGCTGCTGACCCGTGGTGTCCTGCTCGTCGGACTGCGGCGGCGCCTGCCCGAGTTCGGGGTGTGGATCGCGTCGTGCGTGCTGTTCGGGCTGCTGCACTTCGTGAACATCCTGGCCGGGGCGCCGGTGTCCCAGACGGTGGTGCAGGTGGTGTTCGCCGCCTCGTTCGGGTCGACGCTCTACCTGGCGCGGCGGCTGACCGGCAACCTGCTCGCCCCGGTGCTGCTGCACGCGTTCTGGGACTTCGGTGCGATCGCGGTCAGTGCCTCGCGGGGTGCCGGGCTCGACTTCTTCCTCGTCGGGCTGCTCGGCCTGGCGTCGTTCGCGGTGCTGCTGCTCGGCGTCGTCGCCGGCGCGCTGGTCGCCTGGCGGGACGACCGGGCCTGGCGGCTGGGGCGCCGGTGGCGGACCGTGCCCGCGATGGACCGCACGGGTGTCGACGGGGGTGGGGCGGGCCTCCCGGCCGGGGTGGGACCGGTGCCGCTCGCGCGCTGACGGCGGCGCGCGCTGACCCGCTGGCGCGCTGACCCGCTGGGACGCGGGCTCGCTCGCGCGCTGGCGGAGACCCGTGCTGGCGGGGACGCGCGCGCTGACGGAGACGGGGAGGCGGTGCCCCGGAGCGCAGGACGCTCCGGGACACCGCCGGTGCGGACCCGTCAGGCGCGACGGCGAAGCTGGCGACGACGCAGCACGATCAGGCCGATGCCCGCCATCAGGAACACGATCGTGGCGATCGAGACGCCGGTGAGCTGCGCGCCCGTGTAGGCGAGCCGGTTCGCGTGCGCGCCGGTCTGGGGCGGGTCGGCGACCGTCCGTCCGCCGGTCCCGGTGCCGGTTCCGGCCCCGGTGCCCGCGGTCGGGCTGGTACCCGTCCCGGATCCCGTGCCGGGCGTGCCCGTGCCGGGCGTGCCCGTGCCGGTGCCGGTGCCGCTGCCGGTGCCGGTGCCGCTGCCGCTGCCGGAACCGGGCGTGCCGGTCGGCGTCCGCGTCGGGGTGGGCGTCGGAGTCGGGGTCGCAGCCGTCGACACGATCCGGCTGACCGCGCCGGTCCTGGTGTCGAGCAGCACCTCGCGCTGCTGCGGGTGGGCGAAGTCGAGCATGCCCCGGATCGATCCGGCGCGTGCGTCGAACGACTGGTCACCGATGCGGCCGGTCGACCAGTTGTCCTCGATGAACTTCGTGGTCGAGGTCTGCTCGATCGCGGTGTGGTCGACGTCGTTCTGCTTGGCGAAGGGCGAGATGACCAGGTACGGCAGGCGCTGCGAGGGGCCGCAGCGGTCCAGGTAGCCACCGGCGACGCCGACCTTCGTGGCGGCCGTCGTGCAGACCGTGGTGTCGTTCGACGAGTCGGTCGACCCGTTCAGGACGGTCGGGGCGACGTGGTCGTACCAGCCGTCCGAGTCGTCGTAGTTGATGACGATCGCGGTGCTCGCCCACTCGGGGGACTGTTCGATCTCGTTGATCTTCGACGTCAGGAACTCCTGCTCGTCCAACGGGTCGGAGTACGCGGCGTGGCCGTCCTGGGCCTCGGGGGCCTTGAGGAAGGAGACCGCCGGCATCCGGTGCTCGGCGAGCGCGGTGTCGAACGCGGTCAGGTCGTACTGGTGGTTCGCCTGGTCGGTGTACCCGATCATGCTGTCGCTCGTCGGCGCGAGGTGGTGCGGGTTCGACGTCGAGGCGTAGTAGGCGAAGGGGTTGTGGTGCGGCGAGTAGTCGGTGACGACGGTACCGCCGACGTTGGTCCGAGAGGCGTCGCACTTGGCGAACGACCCGGCTCCCGCGGCGGCCGTGGTCGGAGCGAAGCCGCCCTGGAACCAGCCCCAGGTGACGCCCTTCGTGTTGAGCAGGTCGCCGATGTTCTTCCCCGACATCTTCACCAGGTTCGACGTCGACGTGTGGTCCTTGTCGGAGCAGTCGTCGAAGGCGGGGTCCGGGTCGGCGATGACGGTGCCCTGTCCGGCGGCGTCCTTCCCGACGACCGCGGTCGAGGTGACGACGGGTGTTCCGGTGACCGAGTCGACGCCGGTGCCACCGTGGGTGTTGCCGCTGATCAGGTTGAGCGCACCGGGGGTGGACGGGCCGAAGCCGGTGTCCCAGGCGTTGTCGCTCATCGCGTAGTTCTGGGCGTAGTTCCAGAGCCCGGTGGTCGTGTTGCCGTCGTAGTGGTCCATCGTGAGGCCGGGCGAACCGTACAGGCCGGTGCAGGTGTCGACCGAGGTGCTCTCGACGAACTTGTCCATGGCACCGGCGTCGACGGCCTTCTGCTCGGGCAGGTAGTTGTGGTTCTGGTCGCACGTCAGGGCCTGCGCGGGCGTCAACCGTGACGGGGCGTAGGCGTTCGGGTTCTTCGTCAGCGTCCCGGACGACACGAGCGTGTTCGCGGCGGGGGTCCCGGCGGCGGCGGTGAACGGCGTCCCGTCGGTGTTCGCGGCCTTCGGGTAGGTGCCGAAGTAGTGGTCGAACGACACGTTCTCGTCGTACAGCACGACGACGTGCTTGATCGGCGTGGTGGTGTTCAGCGAGTTGTCGGCGGCGGACGCCGACTGCGGGACGGCGAGGGCCGTCGCGGCGACGGCCGCGAGGGCCATCACGGCGAGCGCTCCCTGTTGGAGACGTCGCTCGGAGGGTCGGAACACGTGGGTCCTCTTTCTGGGTGGGGCGTTCGGTGTCGTGGGTGACGGGCCAGTGGAGCGGGTCTCAGGTCCGGGCGAGGAGCCCGCGCCCCAGCCAGTCGTCCGCGTGTCGGACGCCGGGGAGGGCGAAGTAGTAGCCGCCGCCGACCGGCGAGACGTAGTCGACGAGCGGCTCGTCGACCAGGCGCTTCTGCACGGCCACGAACTGCCGGTCGAGGTCCGCCTGGAAACACGCGAACAGCAGGCCCATGTCGAGGTTGCCGTTCGCGTCGGTGCCGTTGTCGTAGTTGTACGGACGACGGAGCATCTGCTGCTTCCGGGCCTCGGCCGTGCGCGGGTTCGCGAGCCGGATGTGCGCGTCCATCTGGATGACGTCGCCGGTGGGGTCGTCCTGGTACCGCGGGTCGTCGAACTCGTCGCTGCGGGTCAGGGGAGCCCCGGAGTCGCGGTGGCGGCCGATCATCTCCTCCTGCTCCTGGATCGAGACGCGGTCCCAGAACTCGACGAACATCCGGATTGTGCGCACGACGTGGTAGCTGCCGCCGGTCACCCAGGCGGGTTCGCCGTCCCGGTCGCCGCGGGTCCAGACGAGCTCGTCCATCCGGTCGCGGTCGGTGGTCGACGGGTTCCCGGTGCCGTCCTTGAAGCCGAGCAGGTTTCGGGGCGTGCCGGACGGCCGGGGCGGGGAGCCGAACCCGTCCTGTCGCCACCGCACCTGCATGCCGCCGCGGGTCGCGCGGGCGATGTCACGGACGGCGTGCAGGACCGTGTCCGTGTTGTGGGCACACACCTGCAGGAGCAGGTCGCCGTCGCAGATCGCCCGGTCCAGGTCGTCGTTCGGGAAGTCCTCCATGGTGCGGAGCCGTGCCGGCCGCTGTCCCGCCAGGCCGTACCGGTGGTCGAAGAGCGACGCACCGACACTGGCGGTGACGGTCAGGCCGTCGGCGGGGACGTCCGGGCCGAGGACCCCGGAGTCGGCCGGCGGTGCGGTGATCCCGACGTCCGCCGGTGTCCCACCACGGGTCAGGGCCCGGGCACGCTCGGTGATCGTGCGGAGCAGGTCGGCGAGTTCCGCGCGGCTGCCGACGGTCGTGTCGAACGCCAGGAACGCCGACTGTCGCTGCGCCGGTGTGGTGATCCCGGCCTGGTGGGCACCGTGGAACGCGTACGACGTCCGGGCGCTCGCGTCGTCCGTGCGGGTCGCGGCTGCTGCCTCGGTCTGGAGGCCCGGCACCCCTCCGACGGTCAGGCCCACCGCCGCAGCGGCTCCCGCTCCGGCGCCGACCGCGCCCGTCAGGAACGCCCGGCGGCCGAGCGGGCGGCGCTGTGTCGGTCCTGGTGCCGGTGCCGGTGCCTGGTCAGCGGGTGCCGGTTCGGTGTGCGCGATCGGGCCGCCGGCGGGACAGACCGTGCCGTCCGCGCTGAGCCCGGCTCGTGCGTGCGCCTCGACCATCCGGCGGTGGGTCGCAGCGTCCATGCCGTGTCCGGGGGTGGTCACGAGGTCCTCCTCGGTTGACAGATGGCGGCGACAGGGGCGAGCAGCTCGAGGGCACGGTCGAGCGCGGCGTCCAGGTGTTCGCGCGCCGAGCCGTCCAGGTCGTCGAGCGCCGCCCAGCTGCCGTCGGACCGCCGGTGCGACTCGACCTCGGTGCGGAGGGACTGCAGGGCACGCTCGGTCTCGGCGAGCTCCGGGTACCGCGTCCGGAGGATCCCGTGCAGGGGGTCGAGCGCGTGCTCGGTCCCGGCGATGTTCGCGTCGATCGTCGCCAGCGTGGTGTGGCTGCCCGCGTCCGACCGCCCGGTGACCTCGAACTGCAGCGCGTTCTCGAGGATCTCGTGCGAGCGCAGGCCGACGTCGAGCGGGTCGACGCGGGAGTCCGGGAACACGCGCTGCAGGTGCGTGACCGCCGCGACCAGCGCGTCGGCCGGGGCGAGTGCCCTGGTGACCGGTGCGCCGGACCAGAGGAGGGCCTCCAGGCGGTGGAACCCGGTCAGGTGCGGGTCGTCGAGTGCCGTCCGTCCGGAGGCCGGCAGGCCGTCGATCGCGGTGTCGTCGTCGCCGAACGCGCCGTAGGCGGCACCGAGCTGCTCGTACTCGCGGTGTCCGGTGAGCCAGTCGCGCTCGGCCGCGGCGACGTCCCCGGCGTGCACGTCCGCGTCGAGCGCGCGCACGTCGGCGAGCAGGACCGGCAGGCGTCCCTCGATCCAGTCGCCGTACGACTTCGCGGCGGGGATCAGGTCGGCGCGGGTGACCGGGACGATGCCCGGCGCAGCACCGGCCACGTGCGTGGCACCGCGCACGTGGACCACCGGGCCGGTCTCGGGCTCGCCGTCGGCGGGCAGGCAGCGGAAGCGGTAGTCCCCGCGGGCCAGGCGGACGCGGTAGGTCTGGGCTGCGCCGGAGCCCAGACCCTCGGCGTCGAGGAAGACCGCACCGTCGGCCGGGTCGACGAGCTGGACCTCGATGCCCGCCACGGACGTGTTCTCGATCCGGAGGGTCTGGGTGCCGGACCGGGCCCCGGCGTCACCGGGCCAGCCGAACCCGCACGTGTCGGTCCCGACCCGGACCGTGTACCGGGTCGGCGTCGGGGCGCTCGCCGAGGTCAGGTGGGTGGCGACGAGGGCGGCTGCGACGACGGCACCGAGCACGCCGACGACCGCGGCCGTCGTGGCGCGAACAGACATCGACACGGCTTGTCCCAACTGAGCAGTCTCACAGAAATCCCTGATCAGAGGCTGGTTCGCCTCGATCACGGGCAACCATAGAGTCGCTCGGGGGCCAGTTCGCCTGCCGTTCACCGCAGGCCGGTTCTGTTCACCGGATGGTCATCAGCGCCCTCGACGGGGTCGCGTCAGGGCGGGTGCGTCAGGACGGGTTGCTCTTGAGCAGCCGCGTCACTGCGATCATCGCGCCGCCCACCACCGCGGGGATGCCGCCGCCGGGGTGCACGGACGCGCCGACCCGCCACAGCCAGGGGCGCCAGGGGTCGTTGTAGGACGGGCGGTGGAACGGGCCGCTGAGCCACGGAGGACGTGCCGCCCCGTAGAGCGCACCGTGCGGTTCGCCGCCACCGCCGTAGTACTGCGGATCGAGCACCATCTGCTCGTCCAGGAGGTCGGTGAGCGGCCCGTCGAGGCCCATCGCTGCCGAGACGCGGTCGACCTCGCGCCGCACGAAGGGGTGCTCGACCGTGTAGTGCCCGCCGTCGGCCGGGGCGGTGAGCAGGATGCCGACGGTGCTGCGCGCGTTCGGGTAGACCTCGCCCGCGCGGTACTGGTTGACGAACACCATCGTGTCCGCCGGCTCGTCGCCCGCCTCGAGGCTGCGGTGCAGTGCGGCCGGCTTCGTCGGCAGCACCACGCTGTGCGTCGCGATCCGGGGCGGCAGTTCCTGCTGCAGCACGCCGTACACGGCGATGGCCGAGCAGGAGAGGGTGCGCGGGCGACGACGGGGGAGCGCCGGGACCCGCGACGGAGCCATCAGGGCGGCGAGCCGGTCGGCGTCCAGGGCACTGACGACGAGGTCGGCCGAGTGGTGCCCGACGTCGGTGGTGACCGACCCGCGCTCGATGCGGCTGACGGCCTCGCCGGTCCGGATCTCGACCCCGGCCGCCTCGGCAAGCCGGCCCAGCGCGAGCACGATCTCGTAGACGCCCCCGCGCGGCACCCAGGCCCCGGTCTCCGCCATGATCGCCGGCATGCTCGCGTACAGGGCGGGGGTGCGGGACGGCGAGACGCCCGCGTTCAGCGTGTGGATCGCGATGATCTCGCGCAGCCCGTCCGGCAGCCACGGCAGGCTGTCGAGGTACGCGCGGGTGGTGAGGCGCGAGCCGTAGACGGCCAGCAGGCGGCGGAGCGCCGGCAGCGCAGCCCGGTCGAGGGGATCGGCGAGCAGCAGCTCGGTCACGTCGTCGGCGAGCGGCGCGTGCAGGTCGGAGAAGCGTCGCCAGGCGGGGTACCAGGGGTGGTCCGGTGCCACCGGCAGGGCGGTCTCCTCGCCGTCGTGGTAGTACCGGCCCACTTCCGGCATCCGCACCAGGTCGAGGTGGCCGTCGTCGTCGGTGCGGTCGGACGCGCGTCCGCCGTCGCCGAGTCGCCGCAGCAGTTCGTCCCACACCGCGGGGAACGTCACCAGCGACGGGCCGGTGTCGATGCGGTCGTCGCCGAGGTGGATGCGACGGCTCTTGCCGCCGAGCTCGGTGGATGCCTCGAGCAGGGTCACCCGGTGTCCGGCGTGCGCGAGCAGCGCGGCGGCGGTCAGCCCACCGATCCCGCCGCCGACCACGACGACGCGGCTCACGAGGCGCCTCCGAGCACGATCGAGACCATGAGCAGCACCCCGGCGAACGACCCGGCGATGTACGGGAACGCGACCGACAGCCGGTAGAGCCGATGACCGGTCTCCGGCGTCGGGTGCCGCAGCAGGCTCACCACGAGGATGGCGGCGATCAGGAGGTTGACCGCGGCCACGGGCAGGCTCACCACCGCGAACAGCGCGGTCGAGACGATCCACCAGGCGCCGCTCCACAGGGCCGTCCCGCGCGCGCCGAGCCGGACCGCGGTGGTCTCGATGCCCGCATCACGGTCCTCCACGATGTCCTGGACCGCGTCGAAGGCGTGCTTGGCGACGCTCCACGCCATCAGCCCGATCGCGGCGGCCCACACCGGCGTCACCCCGAGGGCCAGCGGCACGATGACGAGCGGCAGGGCGTAGGCCGCGTTGCTCAGCGAGTCGAGGAACGGCCGCGCCTTGAAGCGCAGCGGCGGTGCCGAGTAGAAGACGAAGACGCCCACGTAGAGCAGGATCGCGGCGTTCGCGAGCGGCGGCAGTGTGACGAGGAAGAAGACCAGGAACGGGACGTTGACGATCGCGACGGCCCAGGCGATGAGCCGGACTTCGGACTGCCGGATCCGCGCGCCCTCGATGGAGCCCTTGCGGGGGTTGGCCGCGTCGGTGTCCTGGTCGTAGATGTCGTTGACGCCGTAGATGAGCAGGTTGAACGGCAGGGTGAGCCACAGGAGGACCGGCAGTGCCCGCAGGTCGAACAGCGACCCGGTGAGCCAGACGGCGACGAACCCGGAACCGATGGTGTTGATCCAGAGCACCGGGCGGGAGATGTGCACGAGGCGGCGCACGGCCACGCCGATCCCCGACGGCGCGGCGCGCGACATCCGCTCACTGCCGTCAGTCACGCGTCCGAGCGTACCCGGCCCACCTCGACGTCGGGCGGCGGCTTCCAGGCCAGACTGTGGGGCATGCGCCTGATGCTGCTCACCGCCGGCACCCGAGGCGACGTGGAACCCTTCGCCGCCCTGGCGCGGCACGCCGCATCGCGCGGTCACGACGTCCGGCTGGCGCTGCCCGACGACGCCCCCGCGCCCGACGGGGTCGACACGGTGCCCCTCGGTCTCGACGTGCGGCGGGTGCTCGCCCCGGCCGGCCGCACACCCTGGAGGCTCGTCCGTCACGTCCGCGCCGAGGTGCGGCCCGCGATGCGCCGCATGTTCGCCGCCGCGGTGCGGGAGACGATCGCCTTCGACCCCGACGTGGTCGTGCACCACCCGCTGGTCCTCAGCGCGCCGATGGTCGCGGACGCCCTCGGAGTGCCCCGCGTCCTGGCCGAGTTCGCGCCGGTGGCCACCCCCAGCGAGCGCTTCCCCGCGGCCGGTGGTCCCACGGCCACCCGTGACCTGGGCTCGTACAACCGGTCGACCTACGCCGTGCCGCGCACCGCTGCACGCCTCTTCGACGCCGACGTCGCGCGCGCCGCTGCCGAACTGCCGAGCGGTCGTCGTCCCGACGGGCGCTCGCCGTCGCGCGCGACGCTGATGGCCGTGAGCCCCACGCTGCTGCCCCGACCCGACGACTGGCCGGAGCGGGTGCACCAGACCGGCGCCTGGTACGAGGACGCGACGGCGGCGTCCCTCGACACCGCCGTCGCGGACTTCCTGCGCGCCGGCCCGTTCGTCGTCGCCTCGTTCAGCTCGATGGCGACGGGGGACGCGTCGGCGCGGGGGAGCGCGATCGTCACGGCCGCCCGTGCCCACGGTCTGCGGGTGCTGCTGGTCACCGGGTGGGGCGGGCTCGCGCTGCCGGGAGCATGCGCCGGCCCCGACGTGCTGGCCGTGCGCTCGGTGCCGTTCGACGCGGTGCTGCCGGGTGCGGCGCTCGCCGTGCACCACGGTGGGGCCGGCACGTCGCACGCGGTCGCCCGGGCCGGTGTGCCCGCCGTGGTCGTGCCCGTCACCGCCGACCAGCCGTTCTGGGCGGCGCAGCTGCACCGACAGGGTGTGGCCGCCGCCCCGGTCCCGCTGCGCCGTCTGTCGGTCGATGCCCTGGTGCCCGCGATGGCGGACGCCCGGTCACGGCAGGAGCGTGCCACCGAGGTGGGCGGGTTCATGCGGCAGGAGCACGGGGTGCGGCGGGCGCTCGACGTGCTCGAGTCGCTCTGAGCCGGCCTAGATCTCGACCTCGTACGGCTCGGTGTGCAGGAGCTCGTGCACGCCGGCGATGACCTCGCTCGGACGGAACGGGTACCGGTCGATCTCGGCCTGGTCGCTGATGCCGGTCATGACCAGGACGGTGTGCAGCCCCGCCTCGATGCCGGCCTGCACGTCGGTGTCCATCCGGTCGCCGATCATGCCGGTGTTCTCGGAGTGCGCGCCGATCCGGTTCATCGCCGAGCGGAACATCATCGGGTTCGGCTTGCCGACCACGTAGGGCTGCTTGCCGGTGGCCTTCTCGATCATCGCGGCGATCGCGCCCGTCGCCGGCAGGACGCCCTCGGCGCTCGGGCCGGTCGCGTCCGGGTTCGTGACGATGAACCGCGAACCGTCGCGGATCAGCCGGACCGCCTTCGTGATCGCCTCGAACGAGTAGTTGCGGGTCTCGCCGACGACGACGTAGTCCGGGGCGGTCTCGGTCATGATGAAGCCGGCCTCGTGCAGGGCGGTCGTCATGCCGGCCTCGCCGATCACGAACGCCGAGCCGCCGGGCATCTGCGACTTGCAGAAGTCCGCCGTCGCCAGGGCGCTCGTCCAGATGCGCTCTTCGGGCACCTCGAGACCCGACCAGCGCAGCCGTGCACTGAGGTCACGCGGCGTGAAGATCGAGTTGTTCGTCAGCACGAGGAACTCGGTGCCCTGGTCCTGCCACTGCCGGATCAGCTCCGGGGCACCGGGGAGCGCCTGGTTCTCGTGGACGAGCACGCCGTCCATGTCCGTCAGCCAGCACTCGACCTCGTCGCGGGATGCCATGCGGTCAGCGTAGTGCTCCTGGCTGCGCGGGAGCGGTCGTGCCGTAGGCTGCTGGGAACGCGTTCCCGTACGCGTACCGGAAACCCGAGGAGGACGCCGTGCCCGACGCCGAGCCTGCTGTCGCCGAGCCTGAGGATGCCGCGCCTGTCGCTGCCGAGCCTGAGCCGCGTCGCCGCGGGCGGCCCCGTGCCCTGACCCGCGACCAGATCGTCGACGCGGCCACGGTGATCGCGAACGAGGACGGCCTCGACCGGCTGAGCTTCCGCGCGCTCGGGCAGACCCTCGGCGTCGCCCCGATGACCGTGCACCGCACCATCGGCGGCCTCGACGACCTGCACGCCGAACTCGTCCGCCGCACCGTCGACGAGTTCACCGACACCTTCGTCTGGCCCGAGGACTGGCGTGACGTCGTCCGGGTCTTCGCCACCACCTTCCGCGACCTGCTCGTCCGGCACCCGCTGGTCCTCGAGTCGCACAGCAGCCGGGCACCGCTGGCCTCGACCGAGTCGGACGCCGTCGCCGCCACCGTCGTCCGGGCGCTGTGTTCCGCGGGCCTGTCGGAGACCGAGGCGATGTACGCCTTCTTCGTCGTCTACGACTTCGTCGTCGGGCACACCGCCGTGCAGGTCGGGCGTGGGGACTCCGAGGCCGGCCGGCCCGAGCGACACCGGCTGGTCAGCGAGATCCTCGGCCAGCACTCGTACCAGGCGCGCTTCACGATGGGGCTCGACGTGCTCCTCGACGGGATCGCGGCGCGCGCGGCACGCTGAGCAGGCGGGCGTGCAGGGCTGCGTCGGGCTGGGCCGGCGTGGCCGGCTGCGCGGCGTCCGGACGGGAGGCGCGGCGGACGCACCGTACGCTGGTCACGTGACCCAGGGCCTCCCGTCCGGCGACCTGCCGGAGCCGACGCCGGCGCTCCCACCCACCCACGAGGCGACGACGCACGGCGTCGGACCGCACCCGCGGCCGTGGCCCGAGGGCCCGCAGTACGACCCGGAACTGCTCGAGCACGGCGACACCCGCAACGTCGTCGACCGCTTCCGGTACTGGAGCATGGCGGCGATCGTCGCCGACCTGGACACCCGCCGACACGGCTTCGACGTCGCCATCGAGAACTGGCAGCACGACCTGAACATCGGGTCCATCGTCCGCACCGCGAACGCGTTCCTGGCCGGGACCGTGCACATCATCGGCCGACGCCGCTGGAACCGTCGCGGGGCGATGGTCACCGACCGGTACCAGCACGTGCGGCACCACGAGGACGTCGCCGCGTTCCTCCAGGTCATGCGTACCGAGGGGCGGCCGGTCATCGCGATCGACAACACGCCCGGCGCCTCGCGGATCGAGACGGCGGAGGTGCCGGAGCGCTGCGTGTTCCTGTTCGGGCAGGAGGGGCCGGGGCTGACGGACGAGGCGGTCTCGGGCGCGGACGGGCACCTCGAGATCACGCAGTTCGGGTCGACGCGGAGCATCAACGCCTCGGCTGCGGCGGCGATCGTGATGCACAGCTGGGTCGTCCGGCACGCGGAGCTCCCCGCCTGACGGGAGGCGCTGGCCGGTGCTGGCTGGTGCCGGCCGGTGCTGGCCGGTGCTGGTGGGCGGTCGCGTGCGCCGAGGTCGCACGACGCGCCGTCGGCCTCCCGCCGAGGTCGCACGTTCTGCTGGTCGGGGAGCCCCGGGGCGGCCGATCGTGCGACCTTGCCGGACCGGGGACGGCAGGTCGTGCGACCTCGACGGACCGGGCGGACCGGAAGGGGACCCGGGACGGGCCGGACTAGCGCTGCGCGGTCGTCCGGCGGGCGACGAGCCTCGGCTCGACGAGCACCTCGGTCGTGGGCAGCGCCGGGTCCGCGATCCGCTCGAGCAACCGGGCGCCCGCGCCGCGGCCGATGTCGATGCTCCGGTCGTCGATGCTCGTGAGACCGACGTACCGAGACGCGGCGATCGGGGTGTCGTCGTACCCGATCACCGAGATGTCCTCGGGGACGCGGAGTCCTCGCTCGGCGATCGCGGACATCGCACCGAGCGCGGTCACGTCGTTCGCGGCGAACACCGCCGTCACGTCGGGGTGCTCGTCGAGCAGGCGGTGGGTGCCGGTGACGCCGGTCTCCTCGGTGACGTCGGCGGGCAGGACGACCGCGACCCCGGTGACCGACGAGCCGTCCGTGCCTGCTCCACCGGCGACGTCGATGCCGGCGCGCCAGCCCTCGAGCCGGGCGTCACTGGCTGCCGACTGTCCGCCGACGAACCCGAGCCGCACGTGCCCGAGCTCGATGAGGTGCTCGGCTGCCATCCGGCCGCCGGCCAGGTCGTCGTTCGCCACGGTGTCGGCGCGGGGCAGCGCTGCCCGGCCGCCGGCGACGACGACCGGGGTGCTGGCGGGGACGACGAGGTCCGGGTCGGGTTCGCCCGCGATCACCAGACCCTCGACCCGCATCGACAGGAAGCCCTCGACGGGGGAGACGTCCAGGCCGGTGTTGAGGAAGCGGTCCGCGACGACGAGTCGGTGCCCCTGGTCCTGCAGTGATTCGCGCAGACCGGTGAGCAGGTCGACGAACCACTGGTTCCGGAAGTCGTCGAGCACGACGCCGATGGTCCGGGAGCGGGTGCCGGCGAGCGACACGGCAGCGGTCGAGGGGCGGTAGTCGAGCTCCTGGATCGCCGCGAGGACTGCTGCCCGACGTTGCTCGCTGACCCGGGGAGATCGCTGCAGCACGAGGGACACGAGCGACTTCGACACCCCCGCGCGAGCGGCGACGTCGTAGATCGTCGCGGGCTTGGTGTTCCCCATCGTCATCCTCGACCTCCGGCTGCGCACCCGCTGGGTGCGTCCCGACGATCGTACCGCTGTCGCGCTCCACGCCCGGGCCGGGGGCAGCGCCCGGGCCCAGCGCCGAGCGGTGTCGTTCGGCGGCGCACAACGAGAACCCGTCCGAACCGCGGGATCCGTCGGTTCGGACGGGTTCCTGTTGAGCGCAAGCACTCCGAGCCGTCGGCCGCCCGGCCGGGCCGCCGCCCGGCTCAGCCGATCAGGCTCGGCCGCAGGTCGCGCAGCGTCCGCGTCCGGGTCTGCCGCGCCGTCACCAGGTACGACACGAGCAGCGCCCCGAGCAGCCAGCAGAGCAGGACGCCCGCGTCGCTCCAGGCCGTGGCGAGCGAGCCGCCGTACATCGTCTGCCGGATCGCGTCGACGGAGTACGTCATCGGCAGGGCGAAGTGCAGCGCGGCGAGCGGCCCCGGCAGCGTCTGCCACGGGAAGGTGCCGCCCGCGGTCACGAGCTGGATGAGCATGAGCACCAGGCCGAGGAACTGTCCGACCGAGCCGAGCAGCACGTTGAGCGTCATGATGATCGCCGCGAAGGTCGCCGAGGCCAGGATCATGATGCCGACCGTCCCGCCGGCGTGCACCACGTCGAGGTCCAGGGCGTACCGGACGATGAGGAACAGCGCCGCCATCTGCACGACGCCGAGGAGCGCCGGGGTCAGCCAGCCGCCGAACACGACGCGCAACGGGCGTCGGACCGCGGTGATCGCCCGCTTCGAGATCGGCTTGAGGATGAGGAACAGGGCGTACATGCCGATCCAGGCGGCGAGCGAGATGAAGAACGGTGCCAGGCCGGCGCCGTAGTTCGACGCCGCGGCGACGTTGTCGTCCCCGACCTTCACCGGGTCCGAGATCACCTTCGCCTGCTGGGCGCGCTGTGACGCGTCCGAGGCCGGGATCTTCGTCCGCCCCTTGTCGAGCTGGGACGCCAGTTCCGAGGAGCCGGACTCGAGCGAGTGCAGTCCCTTGGCCAGGGACGTCGCGCCCTGGTCGGCCGAGGCCGCACCGGTCGCGAGCTGCGACGCTCCGGAGGACAGTTGCGGCGCTGCGGCGGCGAGCTTCTGCGTCCCGCCGGCGACCTGCGCGGCGCCGTCGGACAGCGTCGACGCCCCGGAGGCCGCGGTCGCGATGCCGGAGGACAGCTGCGGTGCCGCGTTCGCGAGCGTCGTGGCGCCGTCCGACACCTGCTGCGCGCCGCTGCTCAGCTGGTCGATCTTCGCCGTGGTGGCACCGAGCTGCTGCTTCGCGTCCGCACCGGAGCTGTTCGCCCGCTGCACGGCCGAGTCGACCGTGGCGGTGAGTGCCTGCTGCTGCTCGGGCGTCAGGGTGACGCCCTCCGGCAGGTTCGCCGTGATGTCGGCGATCACGGTCTTCGTGTCGAGCGGCTGGATCGCCTGCACCGTCGTGTTCGCCGCGTCCACCCGCCGTGCGAGTTCGGCGTTGCCGGCGGCGACCTTCGCCGCCCCCTGCGCGAGCTGCTGCGTCTGCTCCGGCAGCGCGGCCGTCTGCTGCTGCGCGGACCGGAGGCCCGTGGCCAGCGACGCCGCACCGGTCGCGACCTGCTGCGCGCCGGAGTTCAGCGTCGCGGTCTGCGACGGCAGCGCGGCCGTGCTCGACGCCAGGGTGGAGGCACCCGAGGAGAGCTTCGCGGTGCCGGCCTCGAGCGAGTCTGCCCCGTTCGCGGCGGTCGTCGCTCCGGAGGCGAGCTTGCCCGCCCCGTCGACGGCGTCGCCCAGGCTGTCGCGGACGTCGGCGAGTCCGACGAGCAGCGTGCTCGCGGCTTCCTTGCCGACGCGTTCGGCGACGGCGGTCCGCATGGTCTTGCCGGCCTGCTCCGCGATGGTCGAGGCGAGGTACGAGTTCGTGTCCGCCGTGGTCATCACGAGTTCGGCACGCTTCGGGTCGTCGGACTGCGCCGAGGCCAGGGACTCCGAGAAGTCGTGCGGGATCGTCACGACGAAGTCGTAGGTGCCGTTGCGGACACCGGAGCGGGCGTCGGCGGCGGTGGTGCGCTTCCAGTCGAAGGCGCCGCCGTCGATGGCCTGCTTCGCGACGTCCTTGCCGTAGTCGACGTGTTCGCCGTCGAGGGTGGCGCCGGCGTCCTGGTCGACGATGGCCGCCGGGATCTGGTCGAGCTTGGCGTACGGGTCGCGGTTGGCCCAGAGGTACGCGCCCCCGTAGAGCAGCGGCACGCACATCAGCGCGATGAACGCGAGACGGGCGAGGGGGGTGGCGGTCAGGCGCGCGAGTTCGGCGCGGACGAGCGAGGGGATGGTCACGAGCGGGTCTCCAGGGGAGCGGTTGCGTCGGTGGTGTCGGTCGGGAGGGCCGTGTCGGGCCCGCCGGTCCGGGTCGCGTCCTCGGGACCCTCGGTGGTGATGATGGTGGTGTCGAGCAGTGCCGAGGCCGTCTCCGCCGCGGCCTTCGAGGTCACGAGCACGACGGTCACCCCGCGGCGGGCGATGTCGCGGACGACGGCGAACCACTCGGCGACCACTCCGCCGTGCCGCTCGGGAGCGGTGATCACGAGCCCGGTGACGTCCGGCCGCAGGAGTGCCAGCTCGGCGAGCAGCCGCACGCGGACGTCGGTCGACACGCGCTGCACGTGGGTGTCGGCCCAGCTCGTCATGCCGAGTTCGTCGAGCACGGTCGCGACGTCACTGCGGGAGGGGCGACGCCCGGCGAACGCGAGCTCTTCGTGCACGATGCGCTTCAGGCTCATCACCGGGAACGGCTCGGCGACGCCCGGGGTGTCGACGAGCGCGAAGGCCCGTCGGATGCCCGCGGGGTCGTCGTGGCCGTCGAGCAGGACCCGCCCGGTGTCGGGCTTCATGCGTCCACCGGCGACGAGCGACGCCAGCACCGGTGCCTGTTCGGTCTCGACGGCGACGATGCCCGGGTGGCCGGGGGCCGCGACGGCGCTGACGGCGGGGAGCGCGGCGCCGGGTTCGGTGCCGATGCCGACGGCGGCGAGTTCGAGCGTCATGCGGGGTCCTCCGGGAGGGTGGCGGGGAGAGCGAGCAGGGCGGTGCGCCAGTCGACGCCCGCCATGCCGAGGGCGGACAGGACGACCATCCGACGGCCGGCGTCGCCCGGGGTGGCGGAGCGTGTGGCTTCGTCGAGGACGGCCAGGCAGGCACCCTCGACCAGGCGGCCGAGGGTCGCGGCGTCCACGTCGTTGCGCATGGTGCCGTCGGCGATGCCGAGGGCGCAGGCGTCGCGGACCTGTTCGCGCAGCGGCGCGAACACGGTGGCGACGGTCTCGACGAGCGGGCCGCGGACGGCGATGACCGCCATCGAGCGGACGTGCGACACCTCGGTCCAGAGGGTCACGGCGATCGCGGCCAGTCGGGAGGCCGGGGCCAGCCCGGCGAGGGCGGCTCGGCTGGGCATCGCGGCCAGGATGCGTTCGGCTCCGCCGGCGACGACCTCGCGCATGAGGTCGTCGCGGGAGGGGAAGTGTCCGTAAATCGCACGTCGGGACAGCCCGGCGTGTGCGGCGATCGACTCGAGCGAGGCGTCCGGGTCGGCCTGCAGGAGGGTCCGGGCAGCCTGGACGAGGGCGGCGCGGTTCTCGGTTGCGTCCCGTCGTGGCGCGCGTGCGGGCCGATCGGTGGTGCTCATGCAGCCATCGTAATAACCTGCACACCCGTGTGCAACTTCGAGGAACCACAGGTTCTGTCCCCTGAACTGCCGACTCCCCGTGCTGGGAACGAGCACATAGCTTCATCTGGACTTCACCCGGAGTTCGGACAAACCAGGAGTGTGCTGCGTGGCACGTGCGACACCACCCACCAACCCTTCCCGTCGGTACCGCTCCCCGCGGCTGCTGACCTCGATCGTCGCCGTGGCGGCACTGGCCTGCGGCGGACTCGCCGTCGGCGGTGCGGCCTCAGCGGCACCGGCCAGCACCGCCTCGGCCGGCCTCAAGCTCTCCGCCCCGCTGCGGAACGCGTCCCCGACCAAGACGGTCAGCGCGTTCGTCCGCACGACGGGTGCCGGCGCCCTCGAGGTCGACGCGCAGGCGAAGGGCGGCGACCTGACCCGCTCGAAGACGCCGTCGTCCGCCGCGAAGAGCCGGGTCACGACGATCCGCTCGACCAACGCGAAGGTCCTCAGCGCCGTCAAGAGCGCCGACGGCAAGGCTGCTGAGCTCTACTCGACCGAGTACACCGTCCCCGGTGTCGCGGTCGTCGCCGACGTCTCGGCCTTCACCGCGATCGCGAAGCGCTCCGACGTGCTGAGCATCGTCCCGCTGCTGCCGAAGAAGATCGTCGACCCGCAGCGGAACGCCTCGGCGGACGCCGCACCCTCGGGCGTCGACCCCGACCTCGTGCAGCCCGGCGCCGACGGTGTCTCGCCGAAGAACGCCGCGAGCGACCTCTACACGAAGGCCGTCGACGCCTGGACACAGACCGGGCACACCGGCAAGGGCGTCAACGTCGCGGTGATCGACACCGGCCTCGACTACACGCAGGCCGACTTCGGCGGTCCCGGCACCACGGCTGCCTACCAGGACGCCCTCGCCAGCACCGGCGCCCCGGCGTCGAGCTGGTACGACCCGTCGAAGTTCCTCGGCGGCTACGACTTCGCCGGCGCCACGTACAACGCGGACCCGTCCGACGCGGACACCTACGACCCGGAGCCCGCGCCGGACGCCAACCCCATCGACGGCAAGGGCGGCGACCACGGCACCCACGTCGCCGGCACCGCGGCCGGGTTCGGCATGAACGCCGACAAGTCGACCTTCCGGGGCGACTACTCGACCCTGACCCCGCAGCAGGTGCAGGACATGTGGGTCGGCCCGGGCAGCGCTCCGCAGGCCGGGCTCTACTCGCTCAAGGTGTTCGGTGACGGCGGTGGTTCGACCGACCTGACCGGTGCCGCGCTCGACTGGGTCGGGCAGTCCCTCACCGAGGGCAAGAGCATCAACGTCATCAACCTGTCGCTCGGCTCCGACTACGGCGCAGCGGACGACCCGGACAACGCGAAGATCGACGCGCTCACCGCCCGCGGTGTGCTGCCCGTGATCGCCGCCGGCAACGCGGACGACTTCACCGACATCGGTGGCTCGCCGGGCAACTCGGCCGGTGCCCTGACCGTCGCCGCGAGCGCGACCGGGCAGAGCCTGTTCGACGGTGTCGAGGCGACCGCCCCGGCGGACGTCGCGAAGACCTGGCGCGCGCAGTACTCGCAGGACTACCAGGGCGCGCTGCCGGTCGAGGGTGACGTCGTCGTCCCGACCACCGACGTCGACGGCTGCACGGCGTTCAGCGCCGACCAGGCAGCCGCGATCGCCGGCAAGGTCGTCTGGCTCAAGTGGACCGACGGCGCCCTCGAATGCGGTTCCGGTGCTCGGTTCGGGAATGTCGCCGCTGCCGGCGGCATCGGCGTCCTCCTCGCCGGCACGGTGAACACCTTCGACTCGGGCATCGCGGGCAACGCGACCATCCCGGGTGCCGAGCTGACCCGTGACAGCGTGACGGGCCTCCAGGCCGCGGCGAAGGCCGGGACCCTGCACGTCCGGTTCGCCGACGAGCTCCGGGGCTTCCAGCTCGCCACCGACGCCGAGACGGTGAACACCCTGGCGTCCTTCAGCAGCCGCGGTGAGCACGGGTCGTACGGCGACGTCGTCAAGCCGGACATCGCCGGCCCCGGCGTCAACGTGATCTCGGCCGCCAACGGCACCGGCAACGACCGGCTGTCGCTCAGTGGCACCTCGATGGCCACCCCGCACGTCGCCGGCGTCGCCGCGCTCGCGTTCGAGGCCCACCCGGGCTGGAGCGCACCGGAGATCAAGGCAGCACTCATGAACACGGCCACGCACGACGTGCGCCAGAGCGCGAAGGACGGCCAGTCCGCCACCCTGCTCCGCCAAGGCACCGGGCGGGTCGACGCCCTCCAGGCCGTGCAGGACGGCACCACCGTCCGCAGCCAGGAGAACGGACAGCTCGTCACCGCGTCCTTCGGGGTCGTCGAGGTCGGCGCGGCCACCACCGAGAAGCGCACCCTGCTGGTGCGCAACACCTCGGCCACCGCGCACACCTACCGCGTCGCCTACGAGTCGCGGATCGCCCAGCCCGGTGTCGTGTTCACGCTGAGTGCCGACACGGTCACCGTCCCCGCGGGCGGCACCGCCACGGTGACGGTCACCATGACGATCGCCGACCCGACGCTGCTGCGGAAGGTCATCGACCCGACGCAGGTCGCCGTCGAGGGCGGCACCCCGCGGGAGTTCGTCCCGGCCGCCACCGGCCTGGTCACGTTCACCCCGGCCGCCGACGGCGTCACGCCGCTCCGACTCGGTGTCTACGCCGCGCCGGAGCCGGTCAGCGCCCTGCACGCGGACGACGTGGTGTTCTCCGGTGCGGCCCGCACCAGGGTCATCACGATGGCGGGGCGCGGCCTGTCCCAGGGAACCGGCACGACCGGGTACCAGGCGCTCGTCGCACCGTTCCAGCTCGGCGGCACGGACCCCGAGGAGTCGTTCCCGGACGGCACCGCGAAGCAGACGCTCGGCGGCGCGGACATCCGTGCCTACGGCGCGAACTCCACGGCGCGCGACCTGGCCGACAAGTCGAAGGGCCTGGTGTCCTTCGGGGTGCAGACCGACGGGGCCGAGTCGAACCCCGGCCAGTCGAACAACGTCGAGGTGCTCATCGACACGAACCGTGACGGCGATCCGGACTTCCTGACGTACGACACGAAGTCGGCGACGGCGGACGTGACGATCGTCAAGACGATGGACCTGCACCAGAAGGACCCGAAGAAGCAGATCGTCGACACCCGCCCCCTCGGTGGTGTCGCAGCCGGCGTCGACGTCAACACGTTCGACTCCGCGGTCAAGGTGCTGCCGGTGTCGCTCGCGGCGCTCGGCTACACGGCGAAGTCGAAATCCGGTGTCTTCGACTACTCGGTCGTCACCGAGTCGTCGTACTCCCCGACGCTGCCGACCGCCGCGTCCTCGGTGGTCGACGAGACGAAGACCGCGACGTTCGACGCCTTCCAGCCGGCGGTGTGGTTCACGGCCGGCGGGACGTCGAACCTGACCTACCCGGACACGTCCGTCAAGGTCATCCGGGCCTCGGCCAGCTCGACCACGGCGAAGGTGCTGCTCCTGCACCTGCACAACGCCCCGGGCGACCAGGCGGACCTGCTCAGCACGACCTCGGTGACGCCGAAGCTCACGCTGGTCTCCAGCAAGGTCAAGATCACGGGTTCGCTCAAGGTCGGGACCACCATGCGCGGACGCACCGGCAACTGGAACACGGACGGCATCACGTTCACGTACAAGTGGCTCCGTGACGGCAAGAGCACCGGCTCGAAGGCGTCGACCTACAAGACGTCGACGAAGGACGTCGGACACAAGCTGTCGCTCACCGTGACCGCGAAGAAGTCCGGGTACGAGAGCACGTCGATCACCTCGGCCCCGACGGGCACGATCACCAAGTAAAGAGGTACGAGGCGCGGCGGGAGCGGGCGGTCCGGCAACGGGCCGCCCGCTCCGTCGTGCGGTGCACGGCAGTGCCCCCCGTTCGCGGGCGGGATGTGCGCCAACGGGACAGGTAGTTAGACGAACTAGGTACTTCGTGACAGTGTTGCAACATGCGAACGAACACCCTGGTGCAGCTCCGGCAGAACCCGATGGAGTGGCGACGACGCGGCCTCACCCCGCCGGACGCCATCCGGGCCATGGTGGAGGAACGACTCGCCGAACCGGGCCACACCCAGTCGTTCGGGGACCCCTCGTACGCCGACTTCTTCCGCGGCTGACACCGCGCGGTCGCGACGCGACCACCTGACGGACGGGAGGCCCGGTACCAGCTGGTACCGGGCCTCCCGTCCGTTCGTCCTGACCGTTGGTCAGTTGCCGATCTTGTCGTCGGCAGCGTGCTCCGCCTTGTCGATCTGGTCGCCGTGGCCGCCGCCGGTGGCCTTGTCGGCTGCGTCGGCAGCCTTGTCCAGGCCGGCGTCGGTCGCCTTCTCGCCCTTGTCGCTGTTCGCGAAGTCCTTGGCCTTGTCGCTGAGGTCGCTCATGGTGTTCCTTCCGTTCGTCGGATCACTGACGAGACCGAGCGTGCTCGGACCGGGATCCGGACGCGCTCAGCCGTGCGTTCGCCGGATCCCCGACCGGTGCTCAGGCGTCGGGACGCTCGTCCGCGGCTTCGCGGCCACGGTCGGTCTCGGGCATGACGTCGGAGGGGGCGCCCTCGACCGAGCCGATGCCGCCGTCGGTCAGCTCCTCGGCCTGCTGCGTGTCGAGCAGACGGTTCATGTCGTCGATGGGGTCGCTCATGGTGGTTCCTCTCGTCATGGTCGTGATGCTGTCCCCAGCGTGCTCCGGGGTCCGCTGGCTGTGTTCAGGCGACGACCTGGACGACGGTCCCGAGGGGGAGCGCGTCCACGGCGTCGATCGCGTCCGCGTCGAGCCGGACGCAGCCGTGCGAGACCGCGCCGCGCGCCACCGACTCGTAGTGCACGCCGATCAAGCCGCCGTCGTCCCCGCCGTAGGGTTCGTCGGCGGCCGAGGAGTGCAGGGTCGTCAGGCTGATCGGGTGCACGGTCTGGTCCTGCGCGGGGTCGAGGTACCGCGCCTGCACGTAGCCCACGACGCCTGTCGGGGTGGGGGTGCTCCCGGCGCCGACGCCGGCTGGGAACTCGTGCACGGTCGTGCCGGACGCGGCCACGATCGACACCGTCTGGGCGCCCACCGCGATGACGAGGTGGTCGGCGAGCGCCGCTCCCCGGCGCAGCAGGTCGCGGCGGACCCACCCGGCCGTCTGCGCGGCAGCACCGCCCGGCGCCACCGAGGGCAGTTGCTGGCGGCTCGGCGTCATCACGAGCGCCCAGTCGCCGTCGAACCGGAGTGGTACGACCACCGTCGGCTCGCCCAGGAAGTTGTCGGCGGCGAGACGCGCGACCGGGGTCTTCCGGTCGTCGCCGTAGAGCGGGGCGTCGGCGTTGATCGTCCACGCATGGTCGGCGGCCTTCGGTACGTCCGGCTCGTACGACGGGAGGAGCCCGCCGATCACCGCGTCGTACTTCGCCTCGGGCAGGGCGGCGACCGTCGTTGCCGAGGGGGCGCGGTAGGTGTCGGCGTGCTGTGTGTGGCTCGCCGACGGGGTGTGGGTCGCAGGTGCGCCGGTCGACGCGTCGGCGTGGCAGCCGGCCAGGCCGACGGCGAGCAAGAGGGCCAGTGCGACCGGTGCGAGGCGCCGGGTCGTACGAGTGGTGTGCATGGGGTTCCTCGTCGTGGGGCATGGCGGTCGTGTCCTCGGCTCCGCAGAGCGGGGCGTCCGGGAGGTCGACGAACGGGGGCGCGGCGTGTGCACGCCGCGCCCCCGTCGGTTGTCGCTGGATCAGCCGCTGACGACCGGCAGGGTTCCGACCGGAGTACGGGTCGGTGTGGTGCCGGTGCTCGTACCGCCGCCGGTGGTGGGCGTGCTGGTCACCGGGGTGCCGGTGGTCGGCGTGGTGCCGGTGCCGGGGGTGCCGGTGCTGGGCGCGCCGGTGCCGGGCGTGACCTCGACAGCCGGCAGCGTGATGGTGAAGTCGATGTCCCCCTGACCCTGTCCACCGCCGACCTGGTTCACGGACAGGTCCTGCACGAGGGCCGCCGAGTCCGAGAACGTGCCGGTCGTGGTCCACGAGCCGTCGGCCTGGACGAGCACCTGCGGCGCCGCGCGGTTGCCGTCGGCGTCGAGGACGTTCACCAGGTCGCCGACCGTGCCGGTACCGGTGAAGGTGACGGTGCGCGAGTCGACGGTCGAGCCGTCCTTCGGGGTGGTCAGCGTGAACTGCGACGCAGGCGTCGCGGCCGGCAGGTTCAGGGTGAGCTGCGCCTGTCCACCGTTGCCGCCACCGCGGACGTCGGCCACGGTGACCTTCTGCTGCTGTGCGGCGTCGTCGGCGAAGGTGACGTCGAGCGTCCACTTCTCGTCCGCGCCGACACGGACGAAGTTGCTGAACCCGCCGAGACGGTCACCCGCTGCGTCGAGCACGTTGACCTGGTCGCCCTCGCGACCGGTCCCGGTGAAGGTGACGGTGCGGGAGGTCAGAGTCGCGCCGTCGTCGGGCGAAGTCACCGAGAACTCGGCCTGCGCCTTCTCGGCTGCGGCGGTCACCGTGAGCGAGGCGACGGTCGACAGGTTCGGCCGCTGCTCGTTGATCGTGTAGGTGTGCTGGTCCGTGTCGGTGCCCGGGATGTCGTACGACAGAGTCCAGGTACCGTCGGCGCTGATCGGCGTGCGCCGCACCGGGAAGCCGACGTCGAAGTTGACCGTGTCGGCGTCGTCGCCGGTGCCGGTGACCGTCAGGGTGCGGCCGGAGACCGACTGCCCGGTGATCGCGAAGGGCTTGTCAGCGGCCGCTGTGATGGTGGTCTGCCCGTCCTCGTTGAGACCGTTCGGACGCGTCTGGGTGATCGTGTACTGGGTCGCGTCGGTGCTCGTACCGGGGATCGTGTACGTGATCGTCCAGGCACCACTCGCGGCGATCGGGTGACGAGTCGCGCGGAAGTCCTCGTCGAGTTGGATGTTGTCACCAGCGGTGCCGGTGCCGGTGACGGTCAGGACGCGGCCGTCGACGGACTGGCTGGTGACCTTGAGGTCGGCTGGGTCGGCGTTCGCCGGGGTGGCGACGAGGGTGACGCCGCCGATCACAATCGCGGCGCACGCGGGGATCGCGAGCGCCTTCTTGCTCCAGAGAGCCTTGTTCATCGTCGAACTGCTTCCCGTGCTGCATGACGGCACGGTTCAGATGCACGCCGGCACGCAGAGGGCGCGCCGGCGGTTGCGGCGTGCGGATCTCGCATTCACCGGTGGGGCAGGGAAGCCCAGATGACGCTGCAGGGAAACAGCGTCTCCGGCAGATTACGCCGAGGCCGGATAAGTTCCACCCCGGAACGGAAATTGTCCCCCACAACGTGGCTGATCCTCAGGCGGGCCGCTCTGGCTGGTCATCCCGGTGACGTGGAGATGACCAGCCGATAGACTCGGGTGGACCACCGGCCGGGACGGCCGTGTGCGGTCCTCCGCCAACGTGAGGAGAACCAGATGCCCGCAGCAGTCATCATCGGCGCCCAGTGGGGCGACGAGGGCAAGGGGAAGGCCACCGACCTCCTCGGTTCCCGCATCGACTACGTCGTGAAGTTCAACGGTGGCAACAACGCCGGACACACGGTCGTCGTCGGCGGCGAGAAGTACGCGTTGCACCTGCTGCCCTCGGGCATCCTGACGCCGGGCGTCACCCCGATCATCGGCAACGGCGTCGTCGTCGACCTCGAGGTCCTGTTCCAGGAGCTCGACGCGCTGAAGGCCCGTGGCGTCGACGTCTCGAAGCTCCGCGTCTCGGCGAACGCCCACGTCATCACGCATTACCACCGCACCATCGACAAGGTGACGGAGCGCTTCCTCGGCAAGCGCCAGATCGGCACCACGGGTCGCGGCATCGGCCCGACCTACGCCGACAAGATCAACCGCGTCGGCATCCGCATCCAGGACATCTTCGACGAGAACATCCTGCGGCAGAAGGTCGAAGCGGCCCTCGACCAGAAGAACCACCTGCTGGTCAAGGTCTTCAACCGCCGGGCGATCGACGCTGAAGAGGTCGTCGAGTCGCTGCTGTCCTTCGCCGACCGGCTGCGTCCGATGGTCGCCGACACCGCGCTCGAGATCCACCGGGCGCTCGAGCGCGGCGAGACCGTTCTGTTCGAGGCCGGCCAGGCCACGATGCTGGACGTCGACCACGGCACGTACCCGTTCGTGACGTCCTCGTCGGCGACGGCCGGCGGCGCCGCGACCGGCTCGGGCATCGGCCCGGGCAAGCTCGAGCGCATCATCGGCATCGTCAAGGCGTACACGACCCGCGTCGGCGCCGGCCCGTTCCCGACCGAGCTGTTCGACGAGTCGGGGGAGTTCCTCCGCGCCAACGGCTTCGAGTTCGGCACCACGACCGGTCGCCCGCGTCGCTGTGGCTGGTACGACGCCCCGATCGCCCGCTACACGGCACGCATCAACGGCGTGACCGACTTCGTGCTCACCAAGCTCGACGTCCTGACCGGACTCGAGACGATCCCGGTCTGCGTCGCGTACGAGGTCGACGGCGAGCGTGTGGACGAGGTCCCGGTGTCGCAGTCGGACTTCCACCACGCCAAGCCCGTGTACCAGGAGTTCCCCGGCTGGTCCGAGGACATCACCGGCGTCCGCGAGTTCGACGACCTGCCGAAGAACGCGCAGGACTACGTGCTGGCGGTCGAGGCGATGTCCGGCGCACGGATCTCCGCGATCGGTGTCGGTCCGGGCCGTGACGCGATCGTCGTCCGGCACGACCTGCTCGGCCAGGGCTGAGCGTGCGGATCCTCTTCGTCTGCAGCGGCAACATCTGCCGGTCGCCGCTCGGCGCCCAGGTGCTCCACGAGCGCCTGGGCCCGGCGGCGTCGGTGCACGTCATCGAGTCGGCGGGCACGATCGCCGACGACGGTGCCGTGATGGACGGTGCAGCGGCCGCGCAGTCCGCACGCCTCGGGGGACACCCGGAGGCCCACCGGTCCCGCTACCTGACCGAGCGGATCGCCGGGGCCGCCGACCTGGTGCTGACGGCCGAGCGCTCCCACCGTGCCGCGGTCGTGCAGCTCGCGCCGCGGGCCGCCAAACGGGCGTTCACCATCAAGCAGTTCGCGCGGGTCCTCGACGGCCTCGAGCCCGGGGACCTCGCCGACGTGCAGTCGCCCGAGGCCCTGGTCGAGCGGGTCGCCCGGCTGCGCGGGACCGTGCCGCCGCCCGCCGACCCGGCAGACGACGACGTGGACGACCCCTACCGGCGCTCGGAGTCCACGCACGTCCGGGTCGCGGACGAGATCGACGCCGCGCTGACGACGATCGCGGACGCCCTGCGCGCGGTGTCCTGAGGCCTGGCCGCCCCGAGACGCCCCCGTTCACGCGAGACGCCGCCGTGTGCCCGAGACGCCGCCGAACCCGGCGGCGTCTCGCGTCGACGCCGGCGTCTCTCGTCGTCCCCCGACCGGCCGTCGTCCGGATGACGAGTACCCCGATCACTCCGGTTGTACCCCGAACGGCGGGGGACGAAGCCCGGAGTTCCGGGCTTCACGGATGAACATCCGGGGCTGAACCCGTGAATCGACGGGCCTCGCTGTCGACGGCGACGATCGGTGTCGTAGCGTTCACGTACTGCACCACGTACCCCGAACACGACAGGAGAGCGCGATGACCACGACCATCAACCGGACCGCAGCCGGGACCGACGTCACCCTCGACACCGAGACCGTCGACATCGTCGCCGTGCTCGAGGCCCAGGCCGCCACCAGCGCCCGCGCCTCGCGTGCCAAGCTCACCTGGACGCTCGAGGGCGACGACGAGTGGGTCGCCAACTACGGCGGCTACTTCGGCGGCTCCGTCGACAAGCGCGACAGCCGTTACGTCGCCTCGGACACCTTCGGCCTGGTCGTCGGCGAGTTCGCCTCGCTCGAGGACGCGCAGACCGCGCTCGCCGGGCACCTGCACGTGATGCTGCCGTCGGTCATCCGCCCGACCGCGTAGACCTCTCCACGGTACGGACGACGCCCCGCTGGCCACTGGCCGGCGGGGCGTCGTCGTACAGGCCGTGCGTGCGGCGTGCACGCCAGCAGCGACGTCACTCCGGCAGGCGGTACGACCCCACCGTGATCGCGTGCGCACCCTGCCCGGCGAGCACCCGGACGACGGCGTCGGCGCGGGCCCGGTTCGGCACCGAGTCCTTCGCCGCCCACGACGCCAGGGCCGACTGCAGCTCGTGGTCGTTCGTCACGATGCTCGTCGTCACGGTGCCGCTGCGGTCCTCCGACTGCACGAACGTCGCCGCCGAGGGTGCCGAGTAGAAGACGCACGTGTCGAACCACGTCCGCGAGACCCCGGTCTGCTCGTCGACGAACCGGGCGAGCCGTCGGGCCTGCTGCCGGACCTGGTGCGCCGGCGACGCCCCCTTCGCCTGCACCCGCACCTGCCACCAGTTCTCGGCCTGCTCCTCACCGTTGAGCACCGTGCGACTGCGGACCTGCACGGCGAACGGCGGCACCAGGGACGACTCGTCGACCAGGTTCCGGAACGCCGGGTGCACCTCGCTCGGCCGCCGCCCGTCGAACACGATGCCGCCCCAGCGCTTGTTCTCGATGACCAGACCCCGGCCGGACTCCGACACCAGGACGTGGTCGGCCTGCGCGACGAACTTCCGCCACGGCCCCTGCTCGGTCTCGCCGACGGGCACGAACACGACGTTCGTCATGAGCACGCCGCTCACCCCGGCGGCACGGCAGGCCCGGAGGATCGCCTGCTCGGACGCCTCCTCCCACTGCATGCCGCGGCGGGCGAGCGCGCGGCTCTCCTCCGCCTCGGAGAGGGCGTCGCGCCGAGCGGCGTCGGCGGCCGCCACCTGCGCGGCGCGGTCCGCCTCGAGGCGCGCGGTGGCGTCCCGGTGCGCGGCCTCGCGCTCGGCGAGCTCCGCGGTCCGCGCCCGCTCGGCGGCGTCGAGTCCGGTACG
>Ga0308159_1001666_pt1 | contig 29993 bp, 28 predicted proteins | sample PhyCR1_FD_201040 | JGI IMG/M metagenome (GOLD analysis project Ga0308159, IMG submission 201040) | Phyllosphere microbial communities from UC Gill Tract Community Farm, Albany, California, United States - DLSLC.R1 | ecosystem: Host-associated > Plants > Phyllosphere > Unclassified | place: USA...
CTCCAGATGACATAGGCGAGCCCGACTGTGCTGCGCGCGCCGTCTACTCACCACGCGCTAAGGTAGAAAGGATTCATGTCGGTTACGTGACGACGGCACGCGCCGGCTCCGTCACCCGAACTCGCAGATTGATGGAATAGTGTTGCAAGTGCGAATCATTCTCATCTACACTGCAGCGCACCAAATGGCGCCACCGTGCAGCCGATCAGGCTGCTTGCATTGCGCACATACCTAGAAGAACGAGCCTCCCTTGCAGCTTCCCCATGGGAGCGCTGCATTCCCGCCTGTCTCTGAAGCGGCCCCTACATCAGGACCCCCTGTGCTGCAGGGTCGAGCCCCCGCTCGCCTGCACACGCTCATGTCCCGTAGGAGCCCTCATGCAACGTCGATCCGATACCGCCGCCAAGACCCAAACCGCACCCGCAGCTGCGGCCGGCAACTTCCGTCTTGAATCCATTCCCGCGCTGCTCGAAGTTGGCGTGCAGGCCGAGCATTGGTCAGCGGCACAACAACTGGCACGGCGGCGCGTGCTGTCGCGCCTGCTGCAGGCGCTGTTTCGTGAAGCGCTGCTCAATGCCGACCAGCTCATCGCCGATACACGCGCCGATGTGACGTTGCTGCCGATCTGGCAGCAGCGCGTGCTGTTGCGTTTCACTGGTTTGCGTCCGGGCGCGCTCGGCAGCTGGACATTGACCGGTGATATCGCCGTGCTGGCGCACGAGCGCCCGCCGGCACCCATTGAACGTCCGTCCGCCCTGCTCAACTGGCTCGCGCCCATGCTGGACATTGGCGATGCCACCGACGCCCACCGCCTGGCCGCCATTGCCCGCCTCGCGACGGAACTGGACAACAGCCAGGACAACGACACGCTGTGTCAGGCCTATCGGCTGGCCTGGGGCGAACGTCTCGCCGCCGAACATCGCACCGCAGCGTCGCAAGACGCGCTGGCCCTGCTCTGCGGCGATGGCACGCCGCACACCCTGGCGCGCACCGAGCAGTGGGGCACCGGTGGCCACCCATGGCATCCGGCCTACAAGACGCGACTGGGGCTCGCGCCTGAACAGGTCATCGCGCTCTCACCGGAGTTCGAAGCGCAGGTGCCCATCGGCGTGGTGGCCGTCGCGGCGCATCGCCTGCAGGTCACCACGATGGAGGGTGTGCAGCCGTACACCCACTGGTTCGCGGCAACCTTCCCCGACGCGATGGCGGCGTTTCGCAAAGCCTTGCTGGCACGCCAGCTCGCGCCCGAAGCGTGGCTGCCGCTGCCCGTACATCCGTGGCAGCGCGACACGACGCTCGGCGAGACCTTCGCACCTGAATTCGCCGCCGGCGAATTGATCAATCTGCCGGATATCAGCATTGCCGCCCGTCCGACGATGTCATTCCGCACGGTGGCCGCGACCGATGCGCCGGGCGGCCCGATGCTCAAGCTGCCGGTCAGCATGCGGCTGACCAGCGTTGAGCGCACCGTGTCGCCCAAATCGGCCGTGATGGGGCCGCGCGTGAGCGCCCTGCTGGAACGCATCCTCGCGACCGACGCAGGACTGGCGAACGTCCTGTCGATCGTGCCCGAACGCCACGGCATTCACGTGGCCGGCACGGAGGACGATCGCGCCCGGCATCTGTCGATGATCGTGCGCGACAACCCCACCACACGCATTGCCGGAACCGCGCGGTTGCTGCCGGTCGGTGCCCTCTTCACGCCGGACTTCACCGCGGACATGACGCACGCAGCGGCGCCCCTGCTGCTTGACACAGTGCTGGCGCGCCAAGCCGATGGCACGCGCGCCGAGCGGGCCGCGCGTTTCTTCAACGCGTACCTGCGCGTCGCCATTCCGGCCATCGTCGGCCTCTATCTGCGTTACGGCATTGCTCTGGAGGCGCATCAGCAGAACACCTTCGTCGTCATCGACGAGGCCGGCATGCCGGTGCGGCTGGTGGTGCGTGACTTTGGCGACGTGAAGATCGCGTTGCCGACGCTGCAGGCACAGGGCTTTTCGATCGAGCCGTTCCGTGCCGGCCACACCACGTATCCCGATCGGGACATTCCGCGCAAGAAGCTCATCCACGCCTTCCTGCTGTGCCATATCGGTGAACTAGCCCTGGCGCTGTTTCCCGAGCACGGTAGCGCCGTCGGGCTGCACCAATGGCATGACGCCATGCAGGCCGTGTTTGAAGCCAACCGCGCAGCGCTGGATGCCGACACCTGGGCGCGCGAGCGCCACGCGCTGCTCGACGCACCGTGGACGTTCAAGACGTTCGTCCGCATGCGTCTGCGCGACCAGTCCGACGACATGCACGCCGCGCTGCCCAACCCGCTGGCTGCAGCCGCTCGCGCATGAACCCGGCAACGACTGTGGACGCGTGGCGGGGGGCCATCCGGTGGCTCCTCGTCATCCAGGCCCTTTCAATGGGCGCGATGGAAATGACGGGGCCGTTCTGGCCGCTGTTCCTGCGTGAGCTGTCGCCGGTGCCGCACGTGCCGTTCGCGTGGGTGGCGAGCGCAGCGTACTTTGCGCCGATGGCCGCCACGCTCGTCACCGCGCCATGGTGGGGGCGCCTGGCCGACCGTGTCGGGCCCAAGCCGATGATCCTGCGGGCGCTGGTCGCGCTGGCCGCGTCACAACTGTGGTCGGTCTATGCAGACTCAGCAGCAAGCGTGCTGCTGGCGCGCACGGTGCAAGGCGGGCTGGCGGGCTTTCTGGCCGCCGCCCAGATCTACGCCATGCGCGTGGCGCCGGCCGACATGCGCCGGCGAGTCTTCGCCGATCTGCAGACCGTCACGGCGTGCGGCAGCTTCATGGCGCCGCCGGTTGGCGCGTGGCTCGTGGGGTGGATGGGCTTTCGCATGGCCAACACGGCGGGCGCGGTCGTGATCCTGGCGTGCATTCCGCTGGCGATGTTCTGCCTGCCCGCGATCAAGCCCGCCGCGCAGTCCGTAGACGAGCCGGACGCCGATGCTCGCCAGATACGTCGCGCTCCGCTGGGCGCCCTGGTGATCGGCCTGTTGCTCGGCACAGTGGCGGTGCAGGCGGCACGCGTCATGCCGCAAGGCTTCCTCGCGCCGTATATCACCGAGACGCTGCATGGCTCGGTGATGCTGGCCGGTCTGGCGTACAGCGCCACGGCCGCGACACTGGCGCTGTCTGCGCGCTGGTGGGCAAAGCGTTTTGCGGGCCTGCCCGTGCACGTCACGCTAGGGCGTGTCTGCGCATTGACCGCCGTCTGCGGCGTCACCGCACTCTGGCAAGGGGTTGCGCAAGGGGAGGTCGCATTTATTGCTGCGCGCCTGGCGTGGGGCCTGTGCCTGGGCGGCCTGCTGCCGGTCCTCAACAGCCTGGTGGCAGAAACCAGCCCGGAAGATCGTCAAGGCTTTGCTTTGGGGTTGTGCAGCAGTGCAGCCAAGGGCGGCGCGCTCATCGGCCTGGGCGTGGCGGCGTTGTCGACGGGCCTGTTCGGATGGCGTGCGGGCTTTGTCGCCATGACCGCCATGTACCTGGCGGCACTGCTTGCCCTGCTGGTCATACGCCGCGCAGCCTCACCACACGCAGCATCGGCGGTGGGGCAGACTCAACGCGCCTGACGTCCGGCGCGCCGCTGCAGCTGTGTCTGCTCGGCGCGCCAGGCGAGGTAGCCAAGGCCGAGAAACGGCCACAGCCAGCCGATCCATTGCGACAGGCTGTTGAAGTGGACGAAGCGCCCCAGCCGCCAGCTTTGCGCCGACACCCACGAATAGGGGCTCGGCGGCAGCACGTTGGACAGGATGATCAGCGCGATCAGCAGGGCCATGGCCAGCGCCCCGCGCAGCCAGCGCGGCAGGCGCACCAGCAGCACCAGCACCAGCGAGCCGACGACCAGCCCGAAACGCGCACCGGATGAAAGCCAATCCCACGCGCCGCCCAGCGGAAACTGCAGCACCGTCGCCCCCGCCTTCACCAGCAGCGCGCCCGCCAGCAACGCGGCCAGCAGGCGCAGCATGGGCGCCCCGCGGCGCATGGCCACGCTGGCCAGCAGCCCCGTGCCGATCCAACTGCAAGCGGTGATGAGGGCTTCCAGCAGTTCCTGGCGCTGCAGCGCTTCCGGGTGCGCAGTCAGCTTGTCCTGCCAGTCGAACAGCTCCGGAAACCACCCGTTGAGGAAATTGACCACAAAGGCATCCGGCGATGGATCGAGCAGGATGCTGCGGATCACCCCACCCATGCTGAAGAGAAATTCCTGCGGAAAAATCTGCGCAAACGGCCACGCCAGCATCAGTAGGATCGCAAAGGTCGCATGCGGCTCGAACCAGCGGCGGCGCAGGCGGCGCAGCCCGCCCCGGTCGATCAGCCGCGCCGCAAACGGCAGCATGACGATGCTGCCCAGCAGATCGACGTTGGAGGATACGCGCGTGGGCAGATAGGTCTGGATCGCTTCCATGGCGCCCGAGAGCAGCAACCCCGCCAGCAGGGCCAGCAACACCGCACGCCAGCCCGTGATGCGCGGGTGCAGCGCCAGCACCGTCAGCATGCCCAGCGGCATGTAGCCCCACACGTTGGTGAGCAGGTCGAAGCCGGTGTTGTAGCGCGGCAGCGGTGCGCTCAGGAAGGCAAACGGCGACACGCCGGTGTCCGTCCAGCCGGCAAACGGATACAGGCTGGCGTAGACGACCAGCAGCACGAACCACCCCAGCCCGGCGCGTGCAAGCGGCGAGTGGCGATGCGGAGTGGGTGCGGCGGGTTGCGAGTGGAAGTCCGTCACCGGAAGAAGCAGCTATCTATCTAGGAGGAGGAGCGGACATGCCCGGAAGAAGCCGCCCATGATAGCGTCCGATGCCGCTCTTCACGGATGGTTCCTCCATCCGGTGGAGAGGTCGAGGTATCAGCGTCGGCGTGTGCCAAATGCGGCCCCGGGCGTTGTGGGCGCGGCCGGGGTTGGCGCCGCCAGCGGCAAACCCGCCACCCAGTCGAGCACCTCGCCGATGGCCTTGTCCGACGCCTGCGTGAGCGCCGTCACCCCACCCGCAGCGTCAGGGCTGGGCGCAGGCGCATCGGCCTGCACGACGCGCTGGTCGATCACCCCGCGCGCCAGTGACACCGTTGCCCGCAGACGCACCACGCCCCGACTGGCTTCAGGCCTGTCGAACACCTGTGAAAAGTCGACCAGTTCGATACGCAAGCTCGGCACATCGGGCGTGGGATAGCCGACCACATGGCCGCGCGCGGCCGCCGCATTGCGCAAGCGCGCGTCGAACAGGCTCACAGGCGATTCCACCCAGCGGCTGTTGGCGTACGCGTCGGTGCGCTGGCTTTGCGCATAGGCGAGGCGGTAGTAGATGGCGTTGCCATCCATCCAGCCGGGGCCGGCCACGTCGGCCACGCGCAAGGCGGTGGGCAGGCGTGCGCCTGCGCTGGTGGCCGGCGCGAGCCCAAAGTCATACAGCGCGGCGGGCGCCACGGGGGCGCTTGAGCAAGCTGCCAGAAGCGACAGCGCCATCAAAGCAGGCAGCGCGTGCGAGCGGCGGAACACAGCAGAGAACATCGGCATGGAATCTCCTCAGGGCTGGGCCGAAGCGCGGCCGGCGGGCGCGGTGAAGCCGGTCTCACCGGGGCCGGGCGCGCCGGGCGCGGGGCCAAACAGCACGCTCTGCGGCCGGGCGTTGAAGTCGGTCACGGCATGGTCGAAGCCGCGCACAGCCTGGCGAGCCTCACGCGCAAAGCCGTTGAGTTGCGGCAGCGTTTCGTAGGTCAGCACGTTGGCGGCGGATTGCATCGATTGCGTCGCCGCCGTCAGATCGGTCCCGGCGCCGGAAAGCGTCGTCATCAACGGCCCCTTCGGGTCGGACAGCGATTGCGTGAGCTTGCGCGTGGCCACCAGCGTGGAATCGAGGTTGTCAGCAATCTTGGGCAGACGGCGCACGGTCGGCTCTGCCTGCTGCGCGAGCGTGCTGTAGGCGTCCATCGTCTTCTGGAACGATTGCAGCGACGCCGTGACCTGCTGGCGGTGCTCGTCGTCAAACATGATCGACAGCGAGTTCAGCGTCTGATCGAGCTTAGAGAGCATCTGGTCGCCGCGCTTGTCCAGTTCGTCGAGGAAGCCGGCTTCCATGCGAATGCGAGCGGGGTCCTTCTGGGATGTGGCCAGGCGCACCGGGCTGGGCGCGTGCTGGCTGTTGTCGAAGCCGCGGTCGTCGAGCTGGACGTAGGCCAGACCCGTCACACCTTGGTACGCCAAGCGGCCATACGTCGTGGTGGTAATGGGCGCATCCTTGTCGACCAGCACGCGCACGACGATCTGCCCCGGCACCTTGTCGTCAAAGCGGATGCTGTCGACCTTGCCGACGTCCAGGCCACGATATTTCACGGAAGCCTGTGGGTTCAGCCCGTTGACGGTGGAACGCGTGACCACGTCGTACGGCACGCGTACGGTCTGGTCGCGGTTGAACCACATGACGGCCAGCCCGATGAAGATGACCAGCCCGATCGTGAACAGCCCGGCCAGGAATGCGTGGGCCTTGTTTTCCATCAATCCTCCTGCGTCGAAAGCGAGGCTGCAGCCACCGCCTCCGTCATCTGCGGGCCCAGCGCCATCAGGGCCCGTTTGCCCCGCTCACCCAGGAAGTATTCCTTGATGAACGGATGATCGATCTGAATGATCTGCTCCAGCGGCTTGGCCGCCACCACCTTGCGATCCGCCAGCACGGCAATGCGGTCGGACAGCGCTACCAGGGTGTCGAGATCGTGCGTCACCATCACCACGGTCAGGCCCAGCTCCTGGCGCAACTCGCGGATGAGCGCAACGTAATCGTCCGATGCGCGCGGGTCCAGCCCGGCGGTCGGCTCATCCAGAAACACCAACTCCGGCTCCAGAGACAACGCCCGTGCCAGCGCCACGCGCTTGATCATGCCGCCCGACAGGTCCGACGGCATCTTGTCGGCATCGGTCGATTTGAGCCCCACCATCTGCAGCTTGAGCATCGCCACGCGCTGGACGAACGCGTCGGGCAATGTGCGCAATTCGCGCATCGGCAACGCCACGTTGTCGATCACGGACAGCGCAGAGAACAGCGCGCCGTGCTGGAACTGCATGCCCCAGCGGTTGCGCATCGACTGCAGATCGTTGCCCACCTGGCAGGTCAGCTCTTCGCCAAAGATGTGGATCGTGCCCGAGGTGGGTTTCTCCAGCCCCACCACTTGGCGCAGCAGCGTCGTCTTGCCGCTGCCCGAGCCGCCGACGATGGAAAGCACTTCGCCGCGAAACACGTCCAGATCGATGTTGTCCAGCACGGTCACCTTGCCATAGCGCTTGGTGACGCTGCGCACCTCGATCACGCGTTCGCGCGCGGGCGTGATCGCCGGCGGCGCCCCGGCATGCTCGATATGCGGATGGCGGGGGCGCGTCATATCCCGACGTCCTTGAAGAGGATGGCGAACACGGCATCCGCGAGGATGACAATGGTGATCGACACCACCACCGACGTAGTCGTGCCCTCGCCCAGGCTCTGCGTGTTGGGCTGGATGCGCAGACCGAAGTGGCACGCCACCAGCGCAATCAGCATGCCGAACACCACGCCCTTGCCGATGCCGAGCCACAGGTTGGCCACCGGCACCGCATCGGGCAACGAGGTGATGAAATACGTGGGGCTGATATCGAGCTGGAACTTGGCCGCAAGAATGCCGCCCGCCAGCGCCAGCAGATCCGTCCACGCCACCAGCAGCGGCATGGCAATCGCCAGCGCAATCACCTTGGGCAGAATCAGCCGAAAGCCGTGGGAGATGCCCATCACGCGCATCGCATCCAGCTCTTCAGTCACCCGCATCACGCCGATCTGCGCAGTGATGGCTGACCCCGAACGCCCGGCCACCAGAATCGCAGCCAGCACCGGTCCAAGCTCGCGGATGATGGCCATCCCCAAAATGTTGACGATGAAGATGCTGGCCCCGAACACGCGTAACTGGTTGGCCGACAGATAGCTCAGCACGATGCCGATCAGGAAACCCACCAGCGCCGTAATGCCCAGCGCCTTGTAGCCCGTGCTGTAGATGTTGGCGGAGATCTCGCGCCACGGCCCGCGATGCGGCGCGCGCACGAACCTGCCGAAGTCGAACATCAGTTGGCCAACCATGGCGATGCCGTTACGGGCGTGATCGAAGAAATCGAGCATGCCCTCGCCGAGGATCGCCACCGGGTTCATGCGCGGCGCCAAGCGCTGCTTCCAGCCGCCGGGGTCGAGCTTGGCAACGCGATCGAGCATGCGGCGCTGGTCGGGCCGGGCATCCAGGTGTTCGGGCCACTGGTTGCCCCAGGCGCGCCAGAGCAGTTGCGCGCCAAAGTGGTCGATACGGCCGACTTCGGTCAGGCACCACGCGTTGGCGTTGTCCAGCCCGGCGCGGATCTGCTGACGTGCGCTGCGCACGCCTGCGCGCTCGGCCAGCGCGAGCGTGGTCCAGTCGCCGGAGAGAAAGGCGACGGAGCGTCCATCGACAACGCGCACCTCAAGCTGCGGTGTACGGCAGGTGATCAAACGGTTCTCCGTAAGCGGTGATGCCGGATATCGGTCGAATTGTAGCCAACGCGCCGCCAAACGCTGTCACACTGGCTGCCACACTGTGAGGCCTTTGCATCGCTTGAAGCAAGCGCCAGCCCCGTGTTTGCAGCACCGCTCGTACAATGCGCGCATTCTTAGCGCGAACTTGATCGCCCGTTTTTTATGTCTCTTGCCGAACCCTCCGCGCGGTGGCGCCTTGCGCGCGAGCGCATCCAGCCCAGCGGCCCGGCTGCCAACTGGCCTGTCGATGTGGTTGAGACCACCGGCTCCACCAGCGCCGACCTGATGGCCGCCGTGCGTGATGCCGCCTGGCCTGCCAGCACGACGATTCCCGCCCCAGCCAGCGCCGCGCCGCTGCTGGGCGCGCGCGTGCTGGCCGCGCAGCGCCAGACCGCCGGGCGCGGTCGCCAAGGCCGCCCGTGGGGTGGCGACCACGGCCTGACCTTCTCCATCGCCTGCGCCTTTGCGGGCGAGCCCGCGCAGCTTGGCGGACTGAGCTTGGCCGTGGGTGTGGCCGTGGCCGACGCCGTGGCTGGGTACGCGGACGCCCGGGGCGGGAGCGGACAGGCGCTCGCACTGAAATGGCCCAACGATGTGCAAATTGCGGGGCGCAAGCTGGCCGGCATCCTGGTCGAGACCGTGCGGACAGAGCCGGGCCGGACCTGGGCCGTCATCGGCATCGGCCTGAACCTGGAACGGCCGCGCGTGCTGGAAAACACGCTGGGCCGCGGCCTGTCAGGCGTGGAAGAACTGGTGGATGCGCCAGAGCCGAATGCCGTGTTCTCGGCGCTGCTCACGTCGCTGGGTGAACACCTGCAGCGCTTCGGCGCACAGGGCCTGGCGCCGTTCGTTGCGCCGTTTGCCGCCCGCGATGCCTTTGCCGGCGAGCGGGTGCGCCTGTGGCAGGACGGCACCATGGTGCTCGAAGGCGTGGCGCATGGCATCGATGCACAAGGCCGGCTGGCGATCGAATCGGGCGGACGTGTGCAGTGGATCCACAGCGGCGAGGTTTCCTTGCGCAGCGCAGACGCGGAACAGCCATGACGCGCCTGAAAGTCTCTGCCGCGCACGCCGCCCCCGCCCGTCCGCTGTTGCTGATCGACGCGGGAAATACGCGCATCAAGTGGGCATGGATTGCCGGTGGTGCCGATGCCGAACTCGCCCTGCCCGAAGAACCCGGCGGCACACCCTGGCAGCATGCGGGCGCCCGTGCGCACGATCGATTGGCTGAACTGGTGGAAGACTGGCGCGATTGCCACGCCTCCGGTGTTGCCCCACCCGAGGTATGGATCAGTGCAGTGGCTGGCCCGGCACTGCGCGATGCACTCACCGCGCGCATCGCCCGCGTGTTCGACGGGGCACGCGTGCGCATTGCCGCGTCGGAAGATGCCACCGCCGGCCTGCGCAACGGATATCGCGACCCAACGCAGCTTGGCACTGATCGGTGGGTTGGCGCGGTCGGCGCACGCCACTTGTGGCCCGACGCGGCCCTGCTGCTGGTAACCGCAGGCACCGCCACCACACTCGACATCGTCACGCCCGATGGCCTGTTTGCCGGCGGCCTGATCCTTCCCGGCCTCACATTGATGATGCGCGCGCTGTCGCGCAACACGGCGCAGTTGCCCGAAGTCGATGTCAGCTACCTGAGTGCGGGCGACGTCGTTGCGCCGCCCTGGGCCGACAATACGCAGGACGCCATCGCGCTGGGCTGCGTCATCGCACAGGCGGGCGCAATTGCGCAGACGTGGATGGCACTGCAGAAGCAATACCCCGGCCCGGCACGCTGCGTGCTGAGCGGCGGAGCACGCGCCGCGCTGGGGCCGCATCTGCGCATGCCGTTCCAGATGCACGATAATCTCGTGCTGCTCGGCCTGCAGGTGCTGGCGCGCGCGCGCCGGGAAGGTGCCGCGACGCTGGCCTAGCCTCGGTCGGCCGGGCTGCATTTTTCGTCTGACGTCTTACCGTTGTTGCTGCTGTGTTCCTGCATTCCGAGCCACCGTCCGAATCCACGTCCGTTCGCACCATGACGCTTCGCCTCGCCCTGCTGCTCCTGCTGCTCGTCAACGGCGTTCTGCTCGCGGCCAATACCGGCGTGTTCGGGCCAGAAGTGTCCAAGGCGTGGTTCGAGAGCGAGCGCGAGCCCGATCGCATGCGCCGTCAGATCCGCACCGAAGCAATCCGTATTCTCGAACCGGCACCCGCTTCTGCACCGGCCACCGCCTTACCCCAATCGGCGCCGGGCTCGCCGCCGGCGGCGTCGGCGCCTGCCGCATCGAGTCCGCAAGCGAACATCGAGCATACGGCTCTGACCACCACTACCACCTCTGACAGCGGCGGCAGTTGCACCGAACTCGGCGGCCTGACCGAAGCACAGGCCACGCGAGGCATCGACCAGCTCAAGCAGCTGGCCGGCGTGCAGGTTGAGCGCATCACGCGCCAGGAAGACAACCGCTGGTGGGTCCACATGCCGGCCCGCGACACGCGCGACGACGCCGATCGCAAGGTGGCCGAACTCAAACGCCGCAACGTGGCGGATTCAGCCATCGTGCAGGAAGGCAATACGTTTGTGGTGTCGCTCGGTCTGTTCCGCGACAAGGAGCGCGCGCAGCAGCGTCTGGACGAACTGCGCGCCAAGGATGTGCGCACGGCCGTGGTCACGCAAACGCGCCGGCTCGGCTCGCAGACCTCGCTACGCGTGACCACCACCGCCGATGCGGCATCGGGCGTCGTAGCCCAACTGGCCGCACTGAAGAAAACGCTGGGAGCCGAAGACCTGCACGCTTGCGCGGCAGTCACGGCATCGCGCTAAGCGTTCAGGACGACGCGCGCACGCGCTTGAGCAGCGCCGTTGTCGAGCGATCGTGCTCAAAGGGAATCGCCAGCGCCGTGCCGCCCCAGCTACGCACGACACGCGTTTCTTCCAGCGCATCGATGTCATAGTCGCCGCCCTTGACGTAGATGTCAGGACGCACGCGCTGGATGAGTTCGACCGGGGTTCGCTCGGCAAACAACACCACCAGACTCACCGCTTCCAGCGCAGCCAGCACGGCCAGGCGATCGTCCTCCGCATTGAGCGGGCGGTCGTCACCCTTGCCCAGCATCCGTACCGAGGCATCGGTATTCACGCCCACCACCAGCGAAGCGCCCAGTGCGCGCGCCTGCGCCAGATACGTGGCGTGCCCGCGATGCAGGATGTCGAACACGCCGTTGGTGAAGACCAGTGGGCGCGGCAAGGCACGCACGCGGGCTTCCACATCGACGGAGTCGCAGATCTTCTGTTCAAAGGCGGGCGCGGGCTGGCGAGCGGTCATGGCGAAGGCGAAATCGGGGTGGAAAACAAAACGGCCCATCGAATCGATGGGCCGCTCACTGCCAGTGGCAAGGATCAGGCAGCTTGTTCGGCCGAGCCGAGCAGACGTGCGTTGAGTTCCTTGCGGTAGCGGTTCAGGTCTTGCACGGTTTCGAAGGTGCGCTCGAACAGCAGACCCATGTTGTGCAGGATGCGCTCGATGACCTTCTTTTCCCAGCCGGCGTCGAACTTGATCTGCTCGTCCAGCCAGTGCTCCAGCCAGTCCGGGTTCGGCAGGCGCGACTGCACGGTGTCTTGCGGGAACAGCGCCTTGTTCACGTGCAGATTGGTCGGGTGGAGCGGCTTTTCGGTGCGGCGCGCCGAAGCCATCAAGACGCCGATCTTGGCGAATGCGCTGCGCGCGCTGTCGCCGAACTGGCCGAGATATTTCTTCATGTAGCGCAGGTAGGCGCCGCCGTGGCGGGCCTCGTCCTGCGAGAGCGTGGTGTAGATGTGCTTGATGACCGGCTCGGTGTGCCACTCGGCGGCGCGGCGGTACCAGTGATTCAGCCGGATCTCGCCGCAGAAGTGCAGCATGAGCGTTTCGAGCGGCGGCGCGGGGTCGAAGTCGAAGCGCACGTCGTGCAGCTCCTGCTCGGTGGGCACCAGCTCGGGCCGGAAGCGCTTGAGGTATTCCATCAGCACCAGCGAGTGCTTCTGCTCCTCGAAGAACCAGATCGACATGAAGGCGGAGAAGTCGCTGTCGTGCCGGTTGTCGCGCAGGAACATCTCGGTGGCCGGCAGCGCGGCCCACTCGGTGATGGCGTTCATGCGCACGGTCTGCGCCTGCTCGTCGGAGAGCATGCCCGCATCGAACGACTGCCACGGGATGTCCCGGTCCATGTCCCAGCGGACCGACTCGAGTTGCCTGAAGAGTTCCGGATACAGCATTGTCTTCCCCATAGAACGCCGATTTTAGTGGGCCACCTGTCCTGCGCTGGCGGCTTCCCGGCCAACGCGCGATGATGCAGGTACGCCATTTGCTGCCCGGCGGATGAGCCCCCAGCCGATTCAGGAGTATTCGCATGCGTGCCGTCTTCACCAGCCTCGCCCTCGCCCTGACCACCGGGTGGGGACTCGCCCCTGCCGTTTTCGCCCAGACGCCGCCTGCGAAGGCCGCGCCCGCGGCACCCGCCGATGCGGCCTGCCCCCCCATCCTGCAACACACCTTCGCCCGGCTGCAGGATGAGAAACCCCAGTCCCTGTGCCAGTACACCGGCAAGGTGGTGCTGGTGGTCAACACCGCCAGCTTCTGCGGCTTCACGCCGCAATACAAGGGGCTGGAGGAGCTGGACCGCAAATACCGCGACAAGGGCCTGGTGGTGCTGGGCTTTCCGTCCAACGACTTCGCCCAGGAGTCGGGCAGCAACAAGGAGATCGCCGACTTCTGCGAAAGCACCTTCGGCGTCAAGTTCCCGATGTTCGTCAAGTCGTCGGTGCGCGGCGGCGATGCGAACCCGCTGTTCAAGGAGCTGGCCAAGCAGACCGGCACGACGCCGAAATGGAACTTCTACAAGTACCTGATCGCCCGAAACGGCAAGGTGGTCGACGCGTACTCCAGCATGACATCGCCCGACGAAAAGGCTTTCGTGCAGACCATCGAAAGTCAGCTCAGGACAAATTGAGACTGACCAGTTCACAAAACGACGGATAGGTATTAGCATGGACCCATGCGTCCAAACCGGCCCCGTCGACCGCTCACAATCGCTTACCAAAGCTCGGGGAACCGTCGAAGTTCGCCTACGCTCCTAACGGAGACCGGGGCGCATCATCGCCCCACGGTTTTCATGCTGCGAAGCCTTTCGGGCCTGGTCCCGATTGGAATCCCGAGGCGACTCTTCTCCTCCTCCCTCCCTCCCTCCTTCGTTTCGGGGCGCTTCGCAGCATTTTTATTTTTCGGGGGCGGGCGGCCGTGAACGCCGCCGCGTACCCCCGCCGGGTCGCCGTCGTCGGCGCCGGCATCTCCGGCCTCGCAGCCGCCCACGCGCTGCGCCATGAGGCCCACGTCACCCTCTTCGAAGCCGAGCCCCGCCTCGGCGGCCATGCGAACACGGTCGACGTGACGCTGCCCGTGGACGGCGTGCCGGTCACGCACGGCGTCGACACCGGCTTCCTGGTCTACAACGACCGCACCTATCCCCAGCTCATCGCGCTTTTCGCCGCGCTGGGCGTGGACACCGCCGAATCGGACATGTCCTTCTCGGTGCAGGCACCGCGGCCCGGCCGTTCGCCGCTGGAGTGGAGCGGCAGCAACCTGGCGACGGTGTTCGCGCAGCCGTCCAACCTGCTCTCGCCGCGCTTTCTCGGCATGCTGGCCGACCTGCTGCGCTTCAACCGGCTCACGACCCGCATCGCCCTGGACGGCACCGACGCCGAGCGTGCCGAGCCATTGGGCGACTTCCTCGACCGGCATCGCTTCGGCAGCGCTTTCCGGGAGGGCTACTTCCTGCCGATGGTGGGCTGCATCTGGAGCTGCCCCACGGCGCAGATGCTGCAGTTCCCGGTGGCGACGCTGATCCGCTTCTGCCACAACCACGGCCTGCTCCAGGTCGCGGACCGGCCGCAGTGGCGCACCGTGCGCGGCGGTTCGCGCCATTACGTGCGGCGCATCGCCGCGGCGCTCGACCAGGCCGGTGCCGAGATCCACACCGGCAGCCCGGTACGCCGCCTGCTGCGCACCGCCGAGGGCGTGCTGGTGCACACCGATGCCGGCACGCGGCGCTTCGACCAGCTGGTGCTGGCGACGCACTCCGACCAGGCGCTCGCCCTGCTGGGAAGCGACGCCGATGACCGGGAGCGCGCGGTGCTCGGCGCCATCCGCTACCACCGCAACCGCGCCGTGCTCCACACCGACACCGCCGTGCTGCCCCGGCGCCGCGCCGCCTGGGCCGCCTGGAACTACGAACGCGCCGGCGACGCCGCCCAGGAATCGGGTGGCGTGTGCCTGCACTACCTCATCAACCGCCTGCAGCCGCTGCCCTGGTCGCAGCCGGTGATCGTGTCCCTGAATCCGGTGCGCCCGGTGGCGCGTACTGCGGTCATGGCCGAATTCGACTATGCCCACCCGGTGTTCGACCTCGCCGCCTTGCGCGCGCAGGCCGAGGTGCCGGCACTGCAGGGGCTGCGCAACACCTGGTTCGCCGGGGCCTGGATGGGCTATGGCTTCCACGAGGACGGGCTGAAGGCCGGCCTGGCCGCCGCCGAGGGCGTGCGCCAGCGGCTCGCCGCCCCGGGCACGGCAGGCGTGGACCTGCTGCAGGCGGCATGAACACGCCGCTGGCCAGTCCCGCGCCGCCGGCCGCCGCGGCGCCGCAGCCGTCCGGTGCGGCCGAGCCGTGCGCCCCACCGCGGCCGCTGATCGGCTTCGGCGAAGTGCGCCACGCACGCTTGCGCCCGAAAGCGAATGCCTTCGCCTACCCCACCTACTTCCTGATGCTGCCGATGCGCAGCCTGCGCGATGGCGTGGCGGCGGCCGGGGCGCTGCCGGTCAACCGGCGCGGCTGGCTGTCCTTCCACGATCGCGACCATGGCGACGGCCGCGGCCCCGAGGCCGGCGGTGCGCTGGCCTGGCTCGACGAACTGCTGGCGCAGCACGGCATCCGCGACGCCACGGGCGAGGCCTGGCTGCACTGCTACCCGCGCGTGATGGGCTACACCTTCAAGCCGGTGAGCTTCTGGTATTGCCACGCCAACGACGGCGCACTGCGCGCCATCGTGGTCGAGGTGAACAACACCTTCGGCGAGCGCCACTGCTACCTGCTGGACCATCCGGTGCACGGCATGGAATTGCGCGCCGCCAAGCGCTTCCATGTCTCGCCCTTCTGCCGCGTCGAGGGCAGCTACCGCTTCCGCTTCTTCGTCGACGAGCAGCGCACGCGCACCGTCACGCGCATCGACCACCACGACGACGACGGCCCGCTGCTGCAGACCAGCGTGAGCGGTCAGCTGGTGCCGCTGACGCGCGCCACGGTGCGCCAGGCGCTGTGGCGCCATCCGGCGATGACCTTCGGCGTCATCGCCCGCATCCACTGGCAGGCAGCGCGGCTGTGGCTCAAGCGCGTGCCCTTCATCACCAAGCCTGCGCGGCCCGAGCACTTCGTGTCGCGCGACGCCGACGCCCCGCACTGACGCCCGTGCGCCCCATGCCATGACCCTGTCCACCACCGCCCCCCACTTCGCGCTGCCCCAGGACGCACCGCGCGCCGCCCGCACCGTGCTGGGCCTGCTGCAGCGCCTGGCGCACGGCTCGCTCTCGGTGCAGCTGCCCGACGGGCAGGTGCAGCACTTCGGCGCCGCGCCCGGCGCCCGGCCGACGGCGTCGATGACGCTGCGCAACTGGAACGTGTGCGCGGCCGCGCTGAAGTCCGGCGACATCGGCTTCGCCGAGAGCTACATCGCCGGCGACTGGAGCACGCCCGACCTGCCAGCGCTGCTGGAGCTGTTCATCGCCAACCGGCGTGCCGTCGAAGACGTCGTGTACGGCAGCTGGCTGGGCCGCCTGGCCTATCGCGTGCGCCATGTCCTGCAGCGCAACAGCAAGGCCGGCAGCGCCCGCAACATCCAGGCGCACTACGACCTCGGCAACGCCTTCTACCGGCTGTGGCTGGACGAGACGATGAACTACTCGTCGGCGCTGTTCGGCGACGACCGCAGCCAGCCGATGGCGCAGGCCCAGCACGCCAAGGTGCGGCGCGCGCTGCAGCTGGCGGGCGTGCGGTCCGGCGACCGCGTGCTCGAGATCGGCTGCGGCTGGGGCGCGCTGGCGGAGATGGCGGCGACCGAATTCGGCGCCCGCGTGACCGGCGTGACGCTGTCGCACGAGCAGCTCGCCTTCGCCCGAAGCCGGCTCACGGGCCTGGGCGTCGGCGCCGAGCGCGCCGACCTGCGGCTGCAGGACTACCGCGACATCGCCCTGCCGCCGGACGATGCGGGCTACGACGCCGTCTGCTCCATCGAGATGGTCGAGGCCGTCGGCCGCGAGTACTGGCCGACCTACTTCGGCGCCGTGGCGCGGCTGCTCAAGCCGGGGGGGCGCGCGTGCATCCAGAGCATCGTGATCGACGACGCGCTGTGGCCGCGCTACATCCGCTCGACCGACTTCATCCAGCAGTACATCTTCCCCGGCGGCTGCCTGCCCTGCCCGTCGGAGCTCAAGGCCCAGGCCGAGGCGGCCGGGCTGGTGCTGGTGGACGAGTTCGCCTTCGGCGCCGACTACGCCGAGACACTGCGCCGCTGGCGCGAACGCTTCCTGGCCGAGCGCCAGGCCGTGATGCAACTGGGGTTCGACGAAAGGTTCATGCGCATATGGGAGTTCTACCTCGCGTACTGCGAAGCGGCCTTCACGCAGGCCAACATCGACGTGGTGCAGTACACGCTGCAAAAACCCTAGCTGCCTGCGCAGGGCTGGCCGGCGCCGCCGCTCTTCTCGGCCTGGGTTCGCTGGCCCAGGCCTCGGCGCAGCCGGGGAGCGCGCTGGCCGCGGCCCTGCCCGATGCGCGCCCCGCCGGCAGCACGCGGCTGCGCGTGTGGGGCCTGGACATCTACGACGCCAGCCTGTGGGTGGCGCCGGGCTTTCGCGCCGACGCCTGGGCGCAGGGGCGCTTTGCGCTCGAGCTTCACTACCTGCGCGGCTTCGACGGGGACGACATCGCACGCCGCTCGCTCGACGAGATGCGCCGCCAAGGTCCGGTGAGCGAGGCGCAGGCCCAGGCCTGGCTGGTCGCGATGCGCGCCGCCTTTCCCGACGTGAAGCGGGGCGACAGGCTCACCGGCGTGAACGAGCCCGGGGTGGGCGCGCGCTTCTTCCACAACGGCGAGCCGCGTCCGGCGGTGGCCGACCCCGTGTTCGCGCAGCGCTTCTTCGCCATCTGGCTGGACGCGCGCACCTCGGAGCCCGCGCTGCGCGAGGCGCTGCTCGCGCCCACGCGCTGACCATGCCGCCCGAGCCGCCATCGCCAGCACGCGCCTTCGGCATGTCCGCGGGCCTGCGCTATGGGCTGCTCGGCCTGCCGCTGGCCTTCGTCGCGCTGCCGCTGTATGTGCAGCTGCCGCACCACTACGCCGCGACTTACGGCGTGCCGCTGGCCGCGCTGGGTGGGGTGCTGCTGGGGGCGCGCCTGCTCGATGCGCTCGTCGACCCGCTGCTGGGGCGCCTGTGCGACGGGCTGTTCCGCCGCTCGCCGCAGGCCGTGCTGGGCGCCGGTGCGCTGGCCGCGGCGCTGTTGGCGGCCGGCTTCGGGGGGCTGTTCTTTCCGCAGATGCTGGTCGATCCGGCGCGCACCGGCATGCTGCTCGGCGTGGCGGGTGCGCTGCTGGCGCTGTGCTACCTCGGCTACAGCCTGCTCTCGGTGGGGCACCAGTCCTGGGGCGCGCTGCTGGGCGGCGACGCCGCCATGCGCAGCCGCGTGGTCGGCTGGCGCGAGGGCCTGGGCCTGGTCGGCGTGGTGCTGGCCTCGGTGCTGCCGGGCCTGGCGGGGCTGCCGGCGATGGTGGGTTTCTTCGTGCTGGCCCTGGTCGCCGGCTGGCTGGCCTGGTCGCGCGCGCCGCGCCCCGCGCCGGCGACGGCGAGCCCGGCCGCCGCCGGCGCAGCGCTGCTGTGGATGCCCCTGCGGCGTCCGGCCTTTCGCCGCCTGCTGGGCGTCTTCGTGCTCAACGGCATCGCCAGCGCCGTGCCGGCCACGCTGGTGCTCTTCTTCGTGCAGGACCGGCTCCAGGCGCCACCGGCGATGGAGCCGGCCTTCCTGGGCAGCTACTTCGTCTGCGCCGCGGCCTCGATCCCGCTGTGGCTTCGCGTTGCACCCCGCTTCGGGCTGGCGCGCACCTGGCTGGTCGGCATGGGGCTGTCGGTGGCGGTGTTCGCATGGACGGCGGCGCTCGGTGCCGGCGACGCCATGGCGTTCCTCGTGGTGTGCGTTCTGTCGGGCATCGCCCTGGGCACCGACCTCGTGCTGCCCGGCGCCCTGCTGGCCGGCCAGATCGCCGAGGCGGCCGACCAGCCGCGTGCCGGCGCGTACTTCGGCTGGTGGAACTTCGCCACCAAGCTCAACCTGGCCCTGGCCGCCGGGCTGGCGCTGCCGCTGCTCGGCGCCGCCGGCTACGTGCCGGGCACGCGCGGCGCCGAGGGCCTGCGCGCGCTCGGCTGGGCGTACGCGGTGCTGCCCTGCCTGCTCAAGCTTCTCGCCGCCGGCGCCTTGTGGGCGCTGGTGATCCGGCCGCGCGCGGCCTCGTCCTCGTCACCCCTCGCCGATCCGCCATGACCCCATCGCCCTCCCGCCGCCGCCTGCTCGGCCTGGCCTTCGCCGTCGGCACCGCCGCCGTGCTGGCCGGCTGCGCCAGCCCCACGCCGGCCGACTATGCCAACGAGAAGCCGGTGCTCTCGCTGCGCGACTACTTCAACGGCCGCATCGAGGCCCACGGCATGTTCCAGGACCGTGCCGGCAAGGTGGTCAAGCGCTTCGACGTGGTGATGGACTGCCGCTGGAGCGGCGACGAGGGCGTGCTCGACGAACGCTTCACCTACAGCGACGGCAGCACGCAGCGCCGCGTGTGGACGCTGCGCGCCCTGCCCGACGGCCGCTTCAGCGGCACCGCGCCCGACGTGGTCGGCACGGCGCAGGGCCAGCAGCGCGGCAATGTCTTCCAGTGGAACTACACGCTGCGCCAGCCGGTGGGCGAGCGCACCTTCGACGTGCAGATGGACGACTGGATGTATTTGATGAACGAGCGCGTGATGCTCAACCGCGCACGCATGAGCAAGTTCGGCGTCGAGGTGGGCGAGGTCACGCTCACCTTCATCAAGCGCTGATGCGAGCGCGCATGCCCTGGTTCGCTCCCCTCAACCCGCCGCTGGCCGACTGGCGCGGCAAGACGGCCTGGGTCGTCGGTGCCTCCTCCGGCATCGGCCTGGCGGTGGCGACAGCGCTCGCGGCACGCGGCGCCCGCGTCGCCGTGTCGGCGCGGCACCGCGAGGCGCTCGATGCGCTGGCGGCGCGGCATCGCGCGGCCGAGGGCGAGCCGCCGCGCATCGTGGTGCTGCCGCTGGACGTGACCGACGCCGACGCGGCGAGCCAGGCGCATGCGGACCTGTGCAGCGCCTTCGGTGCGGCGCCGGATTTCGTGCTGGTGTGTGCCGCCACCTACAGCCCGCTGCGCGCCGACGCCTTCGACCTGGCCACCATGCGGCGCCACCAGCAGGTCAACTACGTCGGCACGCTGAACGTGCTGGCCGCCGTGCTGCCGCCGCAGCTCGCGCGCGGCAGCGGCCATGTGTCGCTGGTGGCCAGCGTGGCGGGCTTTCGCGGCCTGCCCAAGAGCCTGGCCTACGGGCCCACCAAGGCGGCGCTCACCAACCTGGCCGAGGTGCTGTACGCCGACGTGCATGCGCGCGGCATCGGCGTGAGCGTGGTGCAGCCCGGTTTCGTCGAGACGCCGCTGACGGCGCAGAACGACTTCGCGATGCCGGCGCTCGTCTCGCCCGCGCAGGCGGCCGATGCGATGCTGGCCGGCTGGGCGCGCGGCGCCTTCGAGATCGACTTCCCGCGCCGCTTCACGGCCTGGATGAAGCTGCTGCGCGTGCTGCCCTACCGCTGGTACTTCGCCGCGGTGCATCGCTTCACCGGACTCTGACCGGTCGAGTCGCTCGCGGCCGCGCGGCCTCGGGACAACAAAAAAGGCGCCCGCAGGCGCCTTGTTGGCAGGGCACTCGCGCCTCAGGCCGGCCGCGTGTCGGCAAAGCTCGGGCGCTGCAGCAGCTTCTCGTGCAGGCGGTCGAGCTGGGGGAATTCGCCGCGCCAGTCGATCTCGGGGAAACGGAAGCCGATCCAGCCCAGCGCGCAGCCCACGGCGATGTCGGACAGGCTCAGGTGGATGCCGCTGCAGAAGGGCTTGTCGCCCAGGCCCTTGGCCATGGCGGCGATGCCCTGCTCGACCTTGGCGCGCTGGCGGTCCATCCAGGCCTGGCTGCGCTCGCCGTCGGCGCGCTTGGTCCAGGTGGCTTCCATGCGCCAGAGCACGCCGGCGTCCATCACGCCGTCGGCCAGGGCTTCCCAGGTCTTGACCTCGGCGCGCTCGCGGCCCGACGCGGGGATCAGCTTGCCGACCGGCGAGAGCGTGTCGAGGTATTCGACGATGACCCGCGAGTCGAACATCGCCTCGCTGCCGTCCATGATCAGGCAGGGCACCTTGCCCAGGGGGTTGGAGGTGGCGATGGTGGTCTCGTCGGACCACACGTCCTCGTGCACGAACTGGTAGTCCAGCCGCTTCTCGGCCATGACCACGCGCACCTTGCGCACGTAGGGGCTGGCGGTCGATCCGATCAGTTTCATTGCGGGCGGGTCCCTCGGAAATGGTTCTGGGCGCCCCGGGGCCGGCACTGCGGCCCGCCCCCGGGGGTCGAGGCGAACGGCCGGCCGCCGGATCGCCTCGGGGGTAGCGTTTCGATTCTAGGGTCTGGCGCCCGGCTGCCACGGTGCCGCACATCGTGCCGGCGACACCATGCGGCCGTGCGCGGCAGGGGCCGCCACCTACAATTCCGGCATGAGTTTCTCCCCCGTTTCCGCCCTTTCTCCCCTCGACGGCCGCTACGCCGGCAAGCTGGCCGCGCTGCGCCCGCTGATGAGCGAGCAGGGCTACATGCACCGGCGCGTGCAGGTCGAGGTGGCGTGGTTCATCGCGCTGTCCGATGCCGGCTTTGCCGAGTTCAAGCCGCTCACGCCGGGCGCGCGCAAGTACCTGATGGGCCTGGTCTCCAACTTCTCCGAGGCCGACGCGCTGGCCATCAAGGAGATCGAGAAGACCACCAACCACGACGTCAAGGCCGTGGAGTACTGGATCAAGTCGAAGTTCGAGGCCCGCCCGGAGCTGCAGAACGCCGCCGAGTTCGTGCACTTCGCCTGCACCAGCGAGGACATCAACAACACCAGCCACGCCCTGCAGATCCAGGCCGCGCGCGACCAGGTGCTGCTGCCGGCGCTGGACGGCATCCTGGCCAAGCTGACGAAGATGGCCCATGACTTCGCGGCCGTGCCCATGCTCAGCCGCACCCACGGCCAGACCGCCAGCCCGACCACCGTGGGCAAGGAGATCGCCAACGTCGCCGTGCGCCTGGCCAGGGCGCGCGCACAGATCGCCGGCGTACAGCTGCTGGGCAAGATGAACGGCGCGGTGGGCAACTACAACGCCCACCTCTCGGCCTGGCCCGAGTTCGACTGGGAGGCGTTCAGCCGCAAGGTGATCGAGACGCCCGCGCCGCAGGGCCTGGGCCTCACCTTCCAGCCCTACAGCATCCAGATCGAGCCGCACGACTACATGGCCGAGCTGTTCGACGGCGTGGCGCGTGCCGACACCATCCTCATCGACTTCGCGCGCGACATCTGGGGCTACATCAGCCTGGGCTACTTCAAGCAGCGCCTGAAGGCCGGCGAGATCGGCAGCTCGACCATGCCGCACAAGGTCAACCCGATCGACTTCGAGAACGCCGAAGGCAACCTGGGCCTGGCGAATGCGCTGCTGCGCCACCTGAGCGAGAAGCTGCCGATCAGCCGCTGGCAGCGCGACCTGACCGACTCCACCGTGCTGCGCAACATCGGCGTCGCCTTCGGCTATGCGGTGCTGGCCTATGCCAGCCTGTCCACCGGCCTGGGCAAGCTCGAACTCAACGAGAAGGCGCTGGCCGAGGACCTCGATGCCAGCTGGGAAGTGCTGGCCGAGCCGATCCAGACCGTGATGCGCCGCTTCGGCGTGCAGGGCGCCTACGAGAAGCTCAAGGAAGTCACGCGCGGCCAGACGGTGACGGCCGAGGCACTGCATGCGCTGATCCGCTCGCTGGAGATCCCCGAGGCCGAGAAGGAGCGCCTGCTGGCCATGACGCCCGGCAGCTACACCGGCAAGGCGGCCGAACTGGCGCGGCGCGTCTGAGCCGGCGCTTCCTTCCAGCCCAACCGGCCTGCGACGCCCACCTGGCGGTCGCGATGCGCCACCCCAACGAAAGCAACCCGCCGTGGCGCTCAAATCCACCATCTTCAAGGCCAACGTGGCCGTGGCCGACATCGACCACGGCTACTACGCCGACCATGCGCTGACCCTGGCGCGCCACCCCAGCGAGACCGACGAGCGGATGATGATCCGCCTGGTGGCGCTGGCGCTCAACGCCCACCAGCTGCAGGACACCTGCGGCGGCGACGGCACGCTGGCCTTCGGCGCGGGGCTGTCGGACCCCGACGAGCCCGACGTGTGGCTGCGCGACTTCACCGGCCGCGCGCGCCTGTGGATCGAGGTCGGCCAGCCCGAGGACAAGCCCGTCATCAAGGCCTGCGGCAAGGCCGACCAGGTCATCGTCTATGCCTTCGCCCACTCGGCCGACATCTGGTGGCGCGGCATGGAGACCAAGCTCTCGCGACCGCAGAACCTGCAGGTCTGGCGCATCCCCACGGCTGCCTCGCAGCAGCTCGCCACGCTGGCCCAGCGCAGCATGCAGCTGCAGGCCACGGTGCAGGAAGGCGCGCTGATGCTGGGCGACGGCAGCACGACGGTCGACATCGAACCGCTGCGCCTGCGATAGGCTCGGCCCGCACTCCAACGACGTCACAGGGAGACGACACCATGGCATCTCGACACCTCGGCCCCGTGCTGGCCGCTGCCCTGCTGGGGCTGGCCGGCTGCGCGCAGCAGCCCGTGGCCGCGCCGCCGGTCGCCGCACCGCAGGCAGCCGCCCAGACGCCGGCCACGCCGGCATCGGTCGAGCGGCTGCTTGCCGCGATGAACATCGAGCAGATGATGGAAGGCAGCTATGCACAGGTCGGCAAGATGGCCGAAGGCATGGCCGAGCAGATGGGCATCAAGGAGAAGGACCGGCCGGCCTTCGACCGGTTCATGCAGCGCGTGACCGAGGTCATGCAGGAGGAAGCGAGCTGGGCCAGGCTCAAGGGGCCGATGGTGGAGATCTACACGCGGCACTACTCCGAGGAAGAGGTGCAGGGCCTGATCGCCTTCTACGAATCGCCCCTGGGCCGCAGCATGGTCGCCAAGACGCCCGCGGTGATGCGCGATTCGGCCGCGGTGTCGCAGGAAATGATGAAGCGCGTGCTCCCGCGGATCATGGCCCTGGCCAAGGAGATGCAGTCCGCGCCGGCGCGCCGACCCGCGCCACGCCGGGAAGACTCTAAGCCGCACCCGGCATCGCCGCGCCGCACTGCCAGCAGCGCTCGAAGCCACCTTCGACGAATTCGCCGCACACGCAGTGCCACTGGCGCTGCGGCGGGTGCTGCAGCGCGTGCAGCAGGCGACGCGCACGTTCGAGCTGCGCGTCGTCGTCGATCCAGATCTCGGGCAGGCACTGGTCCGGCGGCAGCTGGCCGGCCACCGCGCACAGGAACTCGCGCTGCACCGACGCGCCCACGCCTTCGCTGCGCAGCACATCGGCCCACAGCGTCGCGATCGCGAGGTTGGGGGCTTGGGCGAGGCGGCGCATGCGGCAGGGCGGGGTTCAGGCGGGTGGCGCCTCGGTGTCGGTGTCAGCGCCGGGAACGGCATCGGCCGGCGCGGCATCGGCCTCGCGGGCTCGCTCGGCATAGCGGTTGAAGCGCCAGGCCGTGTCTTCCATCGTGATGCGGCGCCAGGTCTGGCGCTTTTCTGCGGGCGTCATGGCGGGCCAGTGTTGCACCTCGCCGAAGCTGCGTCCACAGCCCTTGCATTCGTCGTCGCCCTGGCTGGTGGAGCAGATGGCGATGCAGGGCGTGTCGGGGGTGGTCTCGTACCACGCGAGCCAGGCGGCCCAGGCCTTGGCGGGGAAGCCGACCTCGTCGACCTCGTCCTCGCGGTAGAACACCATGAGCGCATACACCTCGGCCAGCGCCCGCACCTCGGGGGCGAGCGTGACGCCATCGGGCGAGGGCTTCTTCTCGCGCCAGAAGTTGATGGCGGCCTCGATGTCGGTGATGTGGATGGCGGCCATGGGCAAACGTGTCTCTCGGCGGGCCGGGGATGATAGTGCGCGGTCCGCGAGGCGCATGTCGGACCAATGCCCCGCGGATGCCCAAGGGAGTGGGTGCTATGGAAAAAGGAGCTGAATGTGCAGCAACGGCGGGCATTTCGAGCCCATTCCTTTTGAAAGACCGCGTTGCCGTGGTTGTCAGAAGCGAAAGGCGGGTGCTCTAATCGCGGCCACGAAGGGGAGTAGCTCCCGCCCGTTGTCCACGCAGCGGGTATCGCCAGGTCGTCAATACGAAGCAGATAACACTTCCGGCCTGTCGGGCGACGCGCGTCGTACGGACGATCAGCGCGCACGCCGAGCAAGACCTTCGATTTGAACCCGAACCGGTTCGGTCGAAGGCTTGAGACAGATCCCCCCGGAACGCCCGGCGCTTCAGTCCCACGTCATCCCGACCGTCACCGGCCGGAATGAATCGAAACGCACTGGAGTGTTCTGCACATGGAACTGTTTTCTGCGCAGTGGCTGTCGGCCCTGCTTGCCATCATCCTGATCGACCTCGTGCTCGCGGGCGACAACGCGATCGTCATCGCGCTGGCCGCGCGCGGCCTGCCCTCGCACCTGCAGAAGAAGGCCATCGTCTGGGGCACGGTGGGCGCCATCGTCGTGCGTTCGGTCATGACGATCGGCGTGGTGTGGCTGCTCAAGATCCCCGGCCTGATGCTGGTGGGCGGCCTGGGCCTGCTGTACATCGCCTGGAAGCTGCTGGCCGACACGCACTCGGACGAGGAGAGCCATGGCCCCGGCGCCACCACCTTCCTGGGCGCGATGAAGACCATCGTGATCGCCGATGCGCTGATGGGCATCGACAACGTGCTGGGCGTGGCGGGCGCGGCGCACGGCGACTTCACGCTGGTGGTGCTGGGCCTGCTGATCAGCGTGCCGATCGTGGTCTTCGGCAGCACGCTGGTGCTCAAGCTGGTGCAGCGCTTCCCGGTCATCATCCAGCTGGGCGCCGCGGTGCTGGCTTTCACGGCCGGCAAGATGATCGTCAACGAGAAGCTGCTGGCGCCCTGGTTCGCGGGCGAGGCAACGGCCAACCAGGCCGCCTACTGGGGCGTGTGCGTGCTGGCCATCATCGGCGTGCTCACGGCCGGCTGGCTCACCAACCGCCGCAAGCCCGGCTCGGAGCGCATCGAGCAGGCGGAAGTGGCAGCGCGGGTGAACCCGATTGACTGATCCCGCATCCCACGTTTTCATCCACTGACGGAAGAAGGAGCGCCCCATGGACAAGATCATTCTCTTTGTCGACGACGCGGCCTACGCGCGCGAGCACCTGCAGCGGCTTGCGCCGGCCGCAGACAGCACGGCGGCACGGCACTGGGTCCTGGTGGCCTGCGCTCCGCGCATGACGCACCGCATCAGCAAGTGGGTCAGCCACAGCGCCCGCGAGAACTGGCGCGCCAAGTGGTTCGCCCGCGCGCAGGAGGCGCTGGTGCCGGCGCTCGAGCACGGCGGCGCCAAGGTGACGGCCGTGCTGGCCAAGGGTCCGCTGACCGAGCTGACGCAGCGGCTGCAGCTCGAGCACGGCGCGGCCCAGGTGGTCGACGCACGCCGGCCCAAGGTGGGCGTCGACATGGAACCGGTGGTGGTCGGCAAGCGCCCGCCCGGCCAGTCGGGCTGGGCCCTGCCCGGTGCGGTGATGGGCATGGGCGCGCTGCTCGTGCTGGCCAACGAACTGGCCGAATGAGCCGATGACGCAGGGCGTGCGCCGCAGGCGCGCGCTGCCGTCGCACACGCCGCAGGGCCTCGCGCGCTGCGGCGTTTTTCTTTGCGCCGCGCCGCCCCGGCACCGCCCTCGCGGCGCTATGCTGACGCCATGCGACTGATCCTCAAATGGCTCCTGAGCGCGCTGGCCCTGCTGGCGGTGTCGTACCTCTACGGCGGCGTGCAGGTGACCACCTTCGCCCACGCGCTGATCGCCGCGGCGGTGATCGGCCTGCTCAACATGGTGGTGCGGCCGGTGCTGGTGGTACTCACGCTGCCCGTCACCATCGTCACGCTGGGCCTTTTCCTTTTCATCATCAACGCGCTGCTCTTCTGGGCCGCCTCGGGCCTCCTGAGCGGCTTTCACGTCAACGGCTTCCTGGCGGCGCTGATCGGCTCGCTGCTCTATTCGCTGCTGGGCGTGGTGATCGAGTCGGCGCTGGGCGGCCTGTTCGCCCGCCGCTGACGCCGTACGGCGCTCAGGCCGGCTGGGTGCTTTCCGGCCGCGCGATCTGGCGCATCGTCTCGAAGACCAGGCGCCGCGGCGCCACGCGCCAGCCCAGGCGCTCCTCCATGGCCAGCACCGCGCGCATGGCCAGCAGCGAATGGCCGCCGAGGTCGAAGAAGTTGTCGCCCGGGCGCACGTCGTCCACCCCCAGCAGCTCGCGCCAGATGGCGGCGACGGCGGCCTCGTCCTCGGTGGCCGGCGTCGCCCTCGTGCGTCCGCTGCCTTCGGCAGGCGCGGGCGAAGGGGCCGGCAGCGACCCACGGTCGATCTTGCCGTTGGGCAGCAGCGGCAGTGCGGGCAGCGGCACGATGTGCTGCGGCACCATGTACTCCGGCAGCCGCAGCCGCAGATGCTCGCGCAGCGCGGCGGCATCGGCCGGCGAGCCGCTGCGCAGCACCGCATAGGCCACGAGGCGCACGTCGTCGTCGCGCTCGCTGCGCGTGACGACCACGCACTGCGCCACGGCAGCATGCTCCTGCAGCACCGACTCGATCTCGCCCAGCTCGATGCGAAAGCCCCGCACCTTCACCTGGTGGTCCATGCGCCCGAGGTGCTCCAGCTGGCCGTCGTGGCGCCAGCGGCAGCGGTCGCCCGTGCGGTACAGGCGCGCGCCCGGCCGGCCCCCGAAGGGGTCGGGCACGAAACGCTCGGCGGTCAGCGCGTCGCGACCGTGGTAGCCCAGCGCCACGCCCGCGCCGCCGATCAAGGCCTCGCCCGGCACGCCGACGGGGCAGGGCCGGCCCTGCGCATCGAGCACGTGCACCTGCGTGTTGGCGATGGGGCGGCCGATGGAGATGCCCGCACGGGCATCGCGGACCCGCCAGCAGGTGGACCACACCGTGGTCTCAGTCGGGCCGTACATGTTCCACAGTGCGCCGCAGCAGGCCAGCAGGCGCTCGGCCAGCGTTGCCGGCAGCGGCTCGCCGCCGACCAGCGCGCGAAAGGCCGGGCCGCCGGTCCAGCCGCTGTCCAGCAGTGCGCGCCAGGCCGAGGGCGTGGCCTGCATGACCGTGATCTCGTGGCGCTCGAGCAGGCGGGCGAGCTGCCGCGGGTCCTGGACCTGCTCGCGGCTGGCGATGACCGCCTGCGCCCCCACGGCCAGCGGCAGCAGCAACTCCAGCACGGCGATGTCGAAGGACAGCGTGGTCACGGCCAGCAGCCGGTCGCCGGCCTGCAGGCCCGGCGTGTGCGCCATGCCGGCGAGGAAATTGACCACCGCGCGATGCGGCACCGCCACCCCCTTGGGCCGGCCGGTGGAGCCGGAGGTGTAGATGAGGTAGGCCGCGTCCTCGGGGCCGGCGTCGAGTGCAGGGTCGATCGGCAAGGGCCCGGTGTCGCCCAGGGCGAGGAAGGCGGGCGATGCGATGTCGATCAGCGGCACGCCGGGCGCCCAGTCGGGCGCAGCGGCGCTGGCGCCTGCGCTCACCAGCGCCGCAGGCTGCGCGTCGGCCACCATGTGGGCGAGGCGCTCGGCGGGAAAGGCCGGGTCGAGCGGCACGTAGGCCGCGCCGGCCTTGAGCACTCCGAGCATGGCGACGACCATGTGCACGTCGCGCGGGCCGCAGAGCCCCACGCGCTGGCCGCGCGCGATGCCGTGGCGGCGCAGCAGCCGCGCCAGGGCGTTGGACTGCGCCTCCAGTTCGCCGAAGCGCAGCTGCCGGCCGTGCGCGTCGACCAGGGCGACCTCGTCGCGCCGCGCCCGGGCACCGATGTCCAGATGGTGGTGCACCAGCGGCCGCGCCGGCAAGGGGAGGTCCCTGCCCTGCCAGCCCGCCACCAGCGCCTGCTCCGCGGACGAGACGCCGTCGAGGGCCGAGATCGGCAGCGATTCGCCGGCCTGCAGCAGACCGTGCAGCAGGGTCAGGTAGTTGTCGAGCAGCCGCTGCGCGGTGGCGGGCAGGAACAGCTCGGTGGCGTATTCGATGTGGATGCGGTGACCGAACTCGGTGTCCACGTGCAGCGAGAGATCGAATTGCGCGGCCGTGCGGTCCAGCTCGAATTCCTCGTAGCGCCAGGGCACGGCGGGCAGCGGGCCCAGCGGTGCGTTGACCACGTTGAAGAGCACGCGCACCAGGCCGTTGGGTTGGCGGGCGCGGTCCTGGCCCAGGGCCTCGACCAGCTCGTCGAAGGGCATGTCCTGGTGGGCGAAGGCGTCGAGCGCGGTGCGGCGCACCCGCTGCAGCAGTTCGCCCACCGCCGGGTCGTCCGACAGGTCGGTGCGCAGCACCAGCGTGTTGACCAGCGTGCCGACCAGCGACTCCGCGGCGAGTGCATGGCGGTTGGCGACCGGCACGCCGACCGCCACGTCGACCACCCCGGACTGGCGCGACAGCAGCAGCTGGAAGGCCGCGAGCAGCACCACGAAGGGCGTGGCCTGCGCCCGCACCGCAGCGGCCTGGACGGCCGCCCGCAGCGCCGGCGTCAGCGGCGCCGAGACCTTGCTGCCGCGGAAACCCGGGCGCACCGGACGCGCGAAGTCGGTGGGCAGCATCAGCGGCTGCAGCCCGGCCAGGCGCGCCACCCAGTGACTGCGTTGCGCCGCGCGTCGCTCGACCTGCGCCGGCGCATGCTGGTGCACGGCATGGTCGGCGTACTGCACGGGCAGGGGCGGCAGCTGCGGCGACCGGCCGGCGGTCCAGGCCGCCTCGCACAGGAGCAGTTCGCGCACCAGCACCGTCATCGACCAGTTGTCGGTGATGGCATGGTGCTGCGACCACAGGAAGACATGGTCGTCGTCGGCCAGGCGCACCAGCGTCGCCCGGTGCAGAGGCGCCTGCCGCAGGTCGAAGGGGGTCGCGGCGCGCTCGCTCAGCAGCGCGCGCGCGGCCGCCTCGCGCTCGCCCGGTGGCGTGCCGCCCAGGTCGATGCGCTCGAAGGGCAGCGCGGCGGACGGCTCGACCACCTGCATCACCTGCCCCTG
>Ga0308159_1001667_pt1 | contig 29991 bp, 23 predicted proteins | sample PhyCR1_FD_201040 | JGI IMG/M metagenome (GOLD analysis project Ga0308159, IMG submission 201040) | Phyllosphere microbial communities from UC Gill Tract Community Farm, Albany, California, United States - DLSLC.R1 | ecosystem: Host-associated > Plants > Phyllosphere > Unclassified | place: USA...
ATGGTCTGCTCGCCCTGTGCATGCTGCACCAGAAGCCTGCCAGCGCGGCGATGCTGACCACCGGCCTGCCGCTGCCCAAACAACGTTTGAGTGTCGAGTTGCTGCCGCGCGCAGCGGCTCGCGCCGGGCTGCAGGGGCGGGTGTTGCAGCGCAAGCTCGAAGAAATTCCGGCGATCGCCATGCCCGCGCTGTTGCTGCTCAAGGATGGCCGCAGCGCCGTCCTGCTCGGCTGGCAGGGCGACAACGAAGCACGCGTGCTGCTCAGCGAAAGCGACGGCGGCGAGTCGGTGGTCAGCCGTGAACTGCTGAGCGACGATTACACCGGCAAAGTCTTCTTCGCCCAGCCGCAGCACAAATTCGACGTCAACCACGGCACGCTGATCCCGCGCGCACGCTCGTGGTTTCGCGACACCCTCAAGCGTTCGCGCTGGCTCTACGCCGATGCGATCGCCGCGAGTTTCCTGATCAACATCATCGCCATGGCCGCGCCGCTGTTCGTGATGAACGTCTACGACCGCGTGGTGCCGAATCAGGCCGAAGCAACCCTGTGGGTACTGGCGCTGGGCATCACTGGCGCGTACATCTTCGACCTGATCCTCAAGAGCCTGCGCAGTCTGTGCCTGGATCTGGCCGGGAAGAAAACCGACCTGATCATCTCTGCCACGTTGTTCGAGCGCATCGTCGGCATGGCGATGAAATACCGCCCGGCGCGGGTTGGCAGTTTTGCCCAGAACATCCATGAGTTTCAGAGTCTGCGCGACTTTCTCGCCTCGCTGACCCTGACCAGTCTCATCGACCTGCCGTTCACCATCCTGATTTTCATCGTCATCGCCATTCTCGGCGGGCATCTGGTGTGGATCCCGGTGCTGGCGTTCCCGATTGCCCTGTTGATCGGCTACGCCTTGCAGAAGCCGCTGATCGCGACCATGGAGCGCACCATGGCGCTGGGCGCCGAGCGCCAGTCGAGCCTGATCGAAACCCTCGCCGGCCTGGATGCGGTCAAGGTCAACAACGCTGAAAGCGAGCGCCAGTATCAGTGGGAGCAGACCATCGGCACCCTCAGCCGTCTCGAGCTGCGAGTGAAAATGCTCTCCGGCCTGGCGATGAACATCACCTTGCTGATCCAGCAACTGGCCGGGGTGATCATGATCGTCTTCGGCGTCTACCAGATCATCGCCGGCAACCTGAGCATGGGCGGGCTGATCGCCTGCTACATGCTCAGCGGTCGCGCCCTCAGCCCGCTGGCCTCGCTGTCCGGTCTGCTCACGCGCTATCAGCAGGCACGGGTGACCATGACCTCGGTCGACCAGATGATGGAGCTGCCACAGGAACGCAATTTCGAAGAACGCCCGCTGAGCCGCAAGGTGCTGCAAGGTGCCATCGAGTGCCGTCAGCTGAGCTTTACCTACCCGGAGCAACAGAACCCGGCGCTGAAAAACATCAACCTGGTGATCCGTCCGGGCGAGAAGATCGGCATCATCGGCCGCAGCGGCTCGGGCAAGAGCTCGCTGGCGAAACTGCTGGTCGGCCTTTATCAACCGGACGACGGCGCGCTGCTGGTCGATGGCGTGGACATCCGCCAGATCGACGTCAGCGAACTGCGCTACAACATCGGCTACGTCCCGCAAGACATCCAACTGCTGGCCGGCACCTTGCGCGACAATCTGGTGTCCGGCGCGCGTTATGTCGAAGACGAACTGGTCCTGCAAGCTGCCGAACTGGCTGGGGTTCACGAATTCGCCCGCCTGCACCCGCAGGGTTATGAGCTGCAAGTCGGCGAGCGCGGGCAAAACCTCTCCGGTGGCCAGCGGCAGAACGTTGCCCTGGCCCGGGCGCTGCTGCTCAATCCGCCGATTCTGCTGATGGACGAGCCGACCAGCGCCATGGACAACACCGGCGAAGAACGCCTCAAGCAACGCCTCGCGGCGGTGATCGAAAACAAGACCGTGGTGCTGGTGACGCACCGGGCTTCGCTGTTGTCGCTGGTCGATCGCCTGCTGGTGGTCGATCGCGGGCAGATTCTTGCCGACGGCCCGAAAGCCGCGGTGATGGAAGCGTTGAAGAAGGGGCAGATCAGTGTTGCTTAAGTCCGGTGTCAAGGAATCGATCCGTCGCTACTTCAAGGGCTCTGCTTCGCTGCAGGGCCAGCCGCTGCCGGAGGTCAACAAGGCGCTGATCGAAGACGCCCCGCGCGTCGTGCGTCTGACCATCTGGGCGATCATCGGCTTCTTCGTATTCCTCATGCTCTGGGCCAACTTCGCCGTGATCGACGAAGTGACCAAAGGCGACGGCAAAGCAATTCCGTCGTCGAAAATCCAGAAAATCCAGAATCTTGAGGGCGGTATCGTTTCGGAGCTGTTCGTCAAGGAAGGCCAGATCGTCGAAGCCGGCGCGCCGCTGATTCGTCTCGACGACACGCGTTTTGCTTCCAACGTTGGCGAAACCGAGGCCGATCGCCTGTCGATGCTGCTGCGCGTCGAGCGCCTGAGCGCGGAAGTCGATGATCGTCCGCTGAATTTCCCCGAGGACGTGCTCAAGGCTGTACCGGGGCAGGCCAAGAGTGAGGAATCGCTGTACATCAGCCGTCGTCAGCAGTTGCACGACGAGATCGGCGGCTTGCAGGAGCAGTTGATTCAGCGCCAGCAAGAGCTGCGCGAGTTCAGCTCCAAGCAGGCGCAATACCGTCAGCAGTTGGGCCTGCAACGTCAGGAAATCAACATGTCCGAGCCGCTGGTGGCGCAGGGCGCGGTGTCGCCTGTGGAAGTGCTGCGGCTCAAGCGCGCCGAGGTTGAAACCCGCGGTCAGCTTGATGCGACCACCCTGGCCATTCCGCGTGCGGAGTCGGCGATCAAGGAAGTGCAGCGCAAGATCGACGAGACCCGTGGCAAATTCCGCAGCGAAGCGCTGACCCAGCTCAACGAAGCACGCACCGATCTGAACAAGGCCCAGGCCACCGGCAAGGCCCTGGAAGACCGCGTCAGTCGTACGCTGGTTACCTCACCCGTGCGCGGCATCGTCAACAAGTTGCTGGTCAACACCATCGGCGGCGTCATCCAGCCGGGCAGCGACATGGTCGAAATCGTACCGCTGGACGACACCCTTCTGGTCGAAGCGAAAATTCGTCCGCAGGACATCGCTTTTCTGCATCCGGGACAGGAAGCAATCGTCAAATTCACTGCGTACGACTACACCATTTATGGCGGGCTCAAGGCGCAGCTCGAGCAGATCGGCGCCGACACCATCACCGATGAAGACAAGAAAACCACCTACTACATGATCAAGGTGCGCACCGAACGCAGCCATCTGGGCACGGATGAAAAGCCGCTGCTGATCATCCCGGGAATGGTCGCTTCGGTGGACATCATCACGGGCAAGAAGTCGGTGTTGAGCTACTTGCTCAAACCGATCATTCGTGCGCGGGCTGAGGCGTTGCACGAACGCTAGATCTTTATTGGCCTTTCTGGCCTCATCGCTGGCAAGCCAGCTCCCACAGGTTTTTGTGTCGGATACATAATCAAGTTCCAACCAAGAACCCTGTGGGAGCTGGCTTGCCAGCGATGGCGTCAGCAAAATCGCCACTTCGTGCTTGTAAGTGACACAAATGGTCACCCGGCCCCACGCCAATCGCCATATCGTTATTCTCTAACGGTATTTAATTTTCAATTCTTATACCTATAAAGTCATCCCCCTGCGTACCTGCCGACCAATCGGCGCGCCGCACGACCTGAACCGACACGCAATCGAGCGTGAGTGTCTGATCGACGAGCGCGCCTGTGAGCACGCCGTGCGTGGGAGATGGAAAAATGTCCGCAGCTACTGCCACCCCGAGCGCCGCGACCGCCGCGCCGCAAGCTTTCGAAATTCGCCCGTTCAGCGGTGCTGTCGGCGCCGAAATCGTTGGCCTCGACCTGAGCCGACCGGTCAATGATCAGGATTTTGCACGCATCCACCGTGCGCACCTGGATCACCATGTCGTGGTGTTCCGCGACCAACGGATCACCCCACAACAGCAGATCGATTTCAGCCGCCGCTTCGGTGTGCTGCAGATCCACGTGCTCAAGCAGTTCCTGCTGGCCAATCACCCGGAAATTCTCATTGTTTCCAACATCATCGAAAACGGCCAGAACATCGGCCTCGGCGACGCCGGCAAGTTCTGGCATTCCGATCTCTCCTATAAAGAGCTGCCGAGCCTCGGTTCGATGCTTCATGCCCAAGAGTTGCCAGAGGAGGGCGGCGATACGCTGTTCGCTGACATGCACAAAGCCTGGGACAACCTGCCTGCCGCGTTGCGCAACGCTGTCGAAGGCCGCTTCGCTGCGCACTCGTACACCGCGCGCTATAGCGAAACCAAATTCGAGGGCAACTGGCGCCCGACCCTGACCCCGGAACAACTGGCGCAAGTCGCCGAAGTCGTGCATCCGGTGGTGCGCACGCACCCAGAGAACGGCCGCAAGGCGCTGTTCGTCAGCGAAGGCTTCACCACGCGCATCGTTGGCCTGCCGGAAGACGAAAGTCAGCAACTGCTCAGTGAGCTGTACGCCCACAGCGTGCTGCCGCAAAACATCTACCGCCATCAATGGCAAGCGCATGACCTGGTGTTCTGGGACAACCGCTCGCTGATCCACCTTGCTGCCGGCTGCCCCGCGCACCTGCGCCGCAAGCTGTATCGCACGACCATTCAGGGCGATGCGCCTTTCTGATTTGCGGAGATTGATCAAGCCATGAACGCTCCCTTGCCAGGCCACGCGGCCAGCAACCCGGTCGCCCGCAGCGAAGCGCTGCTGGCGGTCGATAATGTCAGCCTCGAATACCGCACGCCGCAACGCGTGGTGCGCGCCACCCATCAGGTCAGTTTTGAAATCGACCCGGCCGACCGTTACGTGCTGCTCGGCCCATCCGGCTGCGGCAAATCGACGTTGCTCAAGGCTGTCGCCGGTTTCATTCAGCCGTCCGAAGGCGAGATCCGTTTGCAAGGCCAGCGCGTCGATGCTCCGGGGCCGGACCGGATTGTGGTGTTTCAGGAATTCGATCAACTGCCGCCGTGGAAAACCGTCAAACAGAACGTGATGTTTCCGCTGCTGGCCTCGCGAACGTTGAAGAAAAGTGAAGCCGAAGAACGCGCGCTGCACTATCTGGAGAAGGTCGGGCTGGCGGCGTTCGCCGATGCCTACCCGCACACCTTGTCCGGCGGCATGAAAGCGCGGGTCGCGATCGCCCGGGCACTGGCGATGCAGCCGAAAATCCTTCTGATGGACGAGCCGTTCGCCGCGCTGGACGCGCTGACCCGACGCAAGATGCAGGAGGAATTGCTGCTGCTCTGGGAAGAAGTGCGCTTCACCTTGCTGTTCGTCACGCACTCGATCGAGGAGGCGCTGGTGGTCGGTAATCGCATTCTGTTGCTGTCACCCCATCCGGGACGCGTGCGCGCCGAAGTGCACAGTCATCAGTACGATCTGCAAAGCTTTGGCGGTGTGGCGTTTCAGGAGTCGGCGCGGCGCATTCACCGGCTGCTGTTCGATGAAGGCCAGTCACCCGACACCGAACGTGATCACGACTTCAACGACATTCGCATCGCCTATTGAGCGGCCAGGAGGATTACCCGATGAGCCATTCATCATCCGTGCGGGAAGAATTCGAAATCGAGCTCGAGCCGCTGACGGCCGTGCCGGTCGAGCGTGAGCTGGCGCTGGGTACGCGGCTGTGGCAACAGGGCTGGCTGCGCAAGGGTTTGATCCTGATCGTTCTGGCGATCATTTGGGAAGTGGTCGCGCGAGTGCAGAACAATGACCTGATGCTGCCGAGTTTTCTGCAGACCAGCCATGCGCTGTTCGACGGCTTGCTCAGCGGTGAGCTGTTGGCCAAGGTATGGATTTCGCTGGTGGTGCTGATCAAGGGTTATCTGATCGGTATCGTCCTCGCCTTTGGCCTGACTACGCTGGCGGTGTCGACGCAATTGGGTCGTGATCTGCTCAGCACAATGACTTCCATGCTCAACCCGCTGCCGGCGATTGCCTTGTTGCCACTGGCGCTGCTGTGGTTTGGCCTGGGGCAGAACAGCCTGATTTTCGTGCTGGTGCATTCGGTGCTGTGGGCGTTGGCGCTGAACACCTATGCGGGCTTCATGGGTGTCTCCGAAACCCTGCGCATGGCCGGGCGCAATTACGGTCTGAAGGGCTTGCGCCTGGTGCTGTTCATCCTGATTCCAGCGGCGCTGCCGTCGATTCTGGCCGGGCTGAAAATCGGCTGGGCATTTGCCTGGCGCACCCTGATCGCGGCAGAACTGGTATTCGGCGCCACCAGCGGCAAGGGCGGCCTCGGCTGGTACATTTTCCAGAACCGCAACGAGTTGTACACCGACAAGGTGTTTGCCGGGTTGGCCGTGGTGATCCTGATTGGCTTGCTGGTGGAGAATCTGGTGTTTGATTCGCTGGAGCGAGTGACAGTCAAACGGTGGGGTATGCAGCGCTGATCATGGTGTGACCGTCGGCCTCATCGCTGGCAAGCCAGCTCCCACAGGTTATGTGATGGTCGCAAATATTGTGAGCTCCCAAAACACTGTGGGAGCTAGCTTGCCAGCGATGGCGTCCTGTCCAGCGCCGCCATCTCTGGAAGATGTTTGCTAGCATTGCGCCCAGATCAATCCCGATCAGCCAAGAGTGCTCAGCATGCAACTCCCGGACATGAACCTGCTGGTCGCCCTCGACGCTCTGCTCGACGAGGGCAGTGTGGTCGGCGCGGCGCGGCGGATGAATCTCAGCCCGGCGGCGATGAGCCGCACGTTGACGCGGATCCGCGAAGCCATCGGCGATCCGATTCTGGTGCGCGCCGGCCGCGGTCTGGTACCAACGCCCAAGGCTCTTGAGCTGCGCGAGCAGGTGCGCGACGTGGTCGAGCAGGCCGCGCTGCTGTTCCGTTCTGCCGACAGCGTCGAGCTGGGCACCCTGCGTCGGCGCTTCAGCATTCGCGCCAATGACTTTTTCGTCGGCGTCTACGGCGGCAAGCTCTTCGACACCCTCGACAAACTCGCCCCGCATTGCGAGCTGCGCTTCGTCCCGGAGGGCGACGGCGACGACGAGGCGCTGCGCGAAGGACGCATCGACCTGAGCGTCAGCAACACCCGGCCGGTCACGCCTGAAGTGAAAGTGCAAAACCTTTTTTCGACGCATTTTGTCGGTCTGGTGCGCGAGGACCATCCGCTGCTCGATGGCGAAATCACCGCCGAGCGCTACGCCGGGTTTTCCCATATCAGCATGTCGCGCCGGGGCATCGCCCGCGGCCCGATCGATACCGCGCTGAATGCGCTGGGCCTGGAGCGGCGGGTGGCGGTGATCGCCCCGAGTTTCCATGCGGCGATGTTCGCCCTGCCTGATTCCGACCTGATTTTGCCGGTGCCCAAGGAAGCCCTGCTGAGTGTCCGGCGTCTGGGTTTGAAACTGCGCTCGTTCAACCTGCCGATCCCCTTGCCGATGCTGATGCTGACCCAGGCCTGGCACCCGCGCTTCGACAAAGACCCGGCACACCGCTGGCTGCGCGAAACCCTGAAAACCTGCTGCGATGAAACGTGGCTGGCGGCACAGCCATAAATCACAAGACACCACTGATTCCCTGTGGGAGCGAGCCTGCTCGCGAAAGCGCCGGGTCAGCCACATCCGTGGCGACTGTTCCACCGCTTTCGCGAGTGGGCTCGCTCCCACACAGCTCTTCATCGTTGTGTCTGATGCACTTATAACCTGCCAATAAGTCAATTTTCGGCATTGCCAAGCCCCACTAAAATGCTTCGGTATTTTTCTCTCCGGAGTGTGTATTCATGACATCCCTGACGGCTGCGGCGCCTGTCGCTGCGGCCAATCCGGCGACGGCGGCCGCGCCACCGGTGTTCGGGGCGCGGATCATCATTGGCCTGGTCGGCGTACTGCTGGCGGTGCTGGTGTCGGGCCTCAACGAGATGGTGACCAAGGTCGCCCTCGCCGATATTCGCGGCGCGCTGCATATCGGTTATGACGAAGGCACCTGGCTGGTCGCCAGTTACACCGCCACCTCGGTTGCGGCCATGGCGTTCGCGCCGTGGTGTTCGGTGACCTTCTCGCTGCGGCGGTTCACCTTGTGCGCGATCAGCCTGTTCACCTTGCTCGGAGTGCTGTGCCCGTTCGCGCCGAACTACGAAAGCCTGCTGCTGATGCGCACTGTGCAGGGGCTGGCGGGCGGCGCTTTGCCGCCGATGTTGATGACCGTCGCGCTGCGCTTTCTGCCAGCGAACATCAAGCTGTACGGGCTGGCCGGTTATGCGCTCACCGCGACCTTCGGTCCGGGATTGGGCACGCCATTGGCTGGTTTGTGGACCGAGTACGTCGGCTGGCAATGGACGTTCTGGCAAATCGTGGTGCCGTGCCTGATCGCCATGGCGGCGGTGGCCTACGGCATTCCGCAGGATCCGCTGCGTCTGGAACGCCTGAAAACCTTCAACTGGAAAGGCTTGCTGCTGGGGTTTCCGGCGATCTGCATGCTGGTCATCGGCCTGCTGCAAGGCAATCGCCTGGACTGGTTCGAATCGAATCTGATCTGCGCCTTGCTCGGCGCCGGTTCGCTGTTGCTGGTGGCGTTTCTGATCAACGAGTGGTCGCAGCCGATCCCGTTTTTCAAGTTGCAGATGCTCGGCATTCGTAATCTGTCGTTCGCCTTGATGACGCTGGCCGGTGTGCTGGTGGTGCTGCTCGCCGTGGTGCTGATCCCGTCGAGTTATCTGGCTCAGGTGCAAGGTTATCGCCCGGTGCAGACCGCGCCGATCATGTTGATCGCCGCCTTGCCGCAGTTGCTCGCGCTGCCGCTGGTGGCGGCGCTGTGCAACCTGCGCTGGGTCGATTGCCGCTGGGTGCTGGGGATCGGTTTGAGCCTGCTGGCGCTGTCGTGCCTGGGCGGGTCGCACCTGACTTCGGCGTGGATTCGCGATGATTTCTACGTGTTGCAGTGGTTGCAGATTTTCGGCCAGCCGATGGCGGTGCTGCCGTTGCTGATGTTGTCCACCGGCAGCATCACTCCGCTGGATGGACCGTTCGCCTCGGCGTGGTTCAACACGGTCAAAGGGCTTTCGTCAGTGATTGCCACCGGGGTGATCGAGGCGCTGACCACTTCGCGCCTGCATTTTCATTCGAGCATGTTGGTCGACAGTCTCGGCAATTCGCCGCTGGCTGATCACAGCGATCCGGGGCTCGCCCATCGCCTGCACGAGCAGGCCGTGGTGCTGACCTCGTCGGATCTTTACATATGCATGGCCGGCGTCGCGCTGGCGCTGATTCTGCTGATTTTCTGGCTGCCGACGCGGATTTATCCGCCGCGCGCGCCGACTTGATTGCTGCACTGAAACAGAAGGTTTTTATGACGACTCAAGCAAAGCAAAAACTCGCGGTGGCCGTTGCCGCGGCGCTGGCCGTCGGCGTGCTGGTGTACCTGGCGCTGCCTGGCCTGTTTGGTAAACGCACCGAGCAAACCACCAACGATGCCTTCGTCTCGGCGGATTACACGCTGGTGGTGCCGCGCGTCGCCGGGTTCATCAAGCAAGTGCTGGTCGAGGACAACCAGCAAGTGAAGGCCGGGCAACTGCTGGCGCTGATCGATGACCGTGATCTGCGTGCCGCGGCTGAAGCGGCGGACGCGCAAACCCTGGTCGCCCGGGCGCAACTGCAAAATGCCCAGGCGACCCTGGAGCGCCAGACCTCATTGATTGCCCAGGCTCAAGCCACCGTGGTGTCGGCCAAGGCTGAGATGGCCTTCGCCCAGCAGGAACTGAACCGCTACAACCACCTCGCCGGTGTCGGCGCCGGCACGGTGCAGAACGCGCAACAGGCGCGCACGCGGATCGATCAGGCCTCGGCGCGGCTCGACACGGCGACGGCGAAACTGGCTGCCGAGCGCAAGCAAGTGGAAATCCTCACGGCCCAGCGTGACGCCGCCGAAGGCAGCCTTAAACACGCGCAAGCAGCGCTGGAAATCGCCAGTTTCAACCTCTCCTACACGCGCATCACCGCGCCGCAGGACGGCATGATCGGCGAGCGCGCGGTGCGGGTCGGTGCCTATGTAACGCCGGGCAGTAAACTGTTGGCGGTGGTGCCGTTGCAGCAGGCCTACGTGGTGGCGAATTTTCAGGAAACCCAACTGACCGACGTGCAGCCGGGACAGGACGTACAGGTGCGCGTTGACAGTCTGGGCGGTGAGGCGTTGAGCGGCCGCGTCGAAAGTATTGCGCCAGCGACCGGCGTGACGTTTGCCACGGTGAAGCCGGACAACGCCACCGGTAACTTCACCAAAGTCGTGCAGCGGATTCCGGTGAAGATCGTGCTGGAGCCGGGCCAGCCATTGGCCGAACGGTTAAGGGTGGGGATGTCAGTGGAGGCGAGCATTCATACCATGGATGTGAAGGCCGATCGCGAGGTGGTACAGCGATGACCGGTGTTGAATCGACTGGCCTCATCGCTGGCAAGCCAGCTCCCACAGGGTCCATGGGCAGCCCTGAAAAATCTGGAAAGCCCGCACAATCCCTGTGGGAGCTGGCTTGCCAGCGATGGGGCCGGTGGCAGCCAATCACTTCAAGTGCCTTGCTCACCCTGTGCCTCAGCGCCTGCACCGTCGGCCCGGACTTCCAGAAACCCGAAGCCACGCAAATCACCGACTGGGCCAAACCCGCCAAATCCGCCCCCAGCCAGGCCGTCAGCGAACCGCTCAACGAGAGGTGGTGGGAGGTCTTCAACGATCCGCAACTCTCGGCACTCACCCAGCGTGCCGTGCGTAGCAACCTTGATCTGCAACTGGCGAGCAGTCGCCTGCAGCAAAGCCGCGCCGCCCGTCAGGTGATCACGGCTGAGCGTTACCCGAACACCGCTGCCAGCGGCAGCTATGGACGCAAGCGCAACAGTGGCGAAGGCCTCAATGATCCTTCCGGGCATAACGGTGATTCGGCCTTCAACCTGTGGGACGCCGGTTTTTCCGCGTCCTGGGAGCTGGATTTCTGGGGCCGCGTGCGCCGCGAAACCGAAGCCGCCGATGCCAATCTGCAAGTCGCCGAAAACGACCGCCGTGGCGTCTTGCTGACCGTGCTCGCCGATACCGCGCAAAACTACATCCAGTTGCGCGGCGTGCAAAACACCCGCGCCGTCACCGAACAGAACCTCGACGTCGCCCGCCATAGCCTCAAGCTTTCGCAACTGCGGCTGGCCGACGGCGTGGCAACCGATCTGGACGTCGCCGAAGCCGCCGCGCAAGTTGCCGCCATCGAAGCGCGCCTGCCGGCGCTGGAGCAGCGCCAGGCGCAACTGATCAACGCCATCAGCCTGTTGATGGGCGAGCCGCCGCAGGCCTTAGCCAAAGAGCTATCCACCGACGCAGCGGTGCCGCAGTCGCCGCAGCAAGTGGCGATCGGCCTGCCATCGCAACTGGCCGAACGACGTCCCGATATTCGCCAGGCCGAAGCACGCCTGCACGCGGCCACCGCCACTATCGGCGTGGCCAAGGGTGATTTTTATCCGCGCATTACCTTGTCCGGCAACCTTGGCTCGCAAGCCATGCAACTCAGCGATTTCGGTTCATGGGGCGCGCGCGCGTTCGGCATCGGCCCGCAGTTCAGCCTGCCGCTGTTCGACGGCGGGCGCTTGCGCGGCATGCTGCAACTGCGTGAAGCGCAACAGCAGGAAGCGGCCATCGCCTATCAGCAAACCGTGCTGCGCGCCTGGCATGAAATCGACGATCAGCTCAGCGCTTACAACGCCAGCCAGCGCCGCCGCGACAGCCTCGCCGAAGCCGTGCGCCAGAACCAGATCGCCCTGCGCACCGCGCAGCAACAATACGTCGAAGGCGTGTCCGACTTCGTCAACGTCCTCACCGTGCAGAGCGCTTTGCTGGCGACCCAGGAACAGTGGGTAGAAAGCTCCACCGGCGTTTCGCTGGCGGTGGTCGGCTTGTACAAGGCACTGGGTGGCGGATGGCAATCGGTGTATCCGGCGCAGCAGATGGCTGCGGCTACGCCGGACGTCGCGAAGCCCTGAACCAACAGCGCCAGCTATGCTCAACTCCACTGGATCAAGCGGTTCAACGCCGCGCCTGAATGCCAGAGGAGTTGCAGCATGGAAAAACCACAACACAGCCTCCCGGCCCTGTTCAAACAACTCGGCCTGGCTGACGACCCGATCAGCATCGACCAATTCATTGCCAGCCATTCCCCGCTCAAGCCGGAATTGCATTTGGCGAAGGCGTTTTTCTGGTCGGAAAGCCAGGCGCAATTCTTGCGCGAAGAGATTCTGGAGGATGCGGATTGGGCGGAGGTGGTGGATCAGTTGGATGTGATGTTGCGTAAGGGGCGCGGCGCGTCGAGCTAAGGCAAACCTTCTTACAGAATGCAGGAGGGATTCAGACCCACATCGGAGTAGCGTCGCTTCTCTGAGAGTCGGAGAACCGAGCATGCAGTCTTTTTTGCCAATCCAAACGATGAATCTTGCGCAGCTGACAGTTTGTCCGGAGGCGACTATCGAAACCGTTCAACACGGGCCAATCACCGTTCACGATCAGGGTCGAGCAGTTGCGATCCTGATATCAGCCGAGCATTTCAGAGACTTGTTGAACCGCATCGATGATCTCGAACTGGCTTCTGTTATTCATTCACGCCGAGGCGAGATCGGTTTCCCTGTTGAGATTGATGAGCTATAGGGCGGTCCTCATCGAAGCAATTTGTTTCAAAACTTGACTGAATTTCCTCTCCAATGCGATATTGATAGTTAGCAAACTAACAGTGTCCGTTTCCCGTGTCCGATTCCCTCGACAATCTCCAGATGAACATCAGCAGCGCCATGGTGGTGGCCGCGCGGCATTGGCGGAAAATCTGCCAGACCACGCTGGTGAACTATGGAATTTCCGAAGCCTGCGCCGTTCCATTGTTGATGATCGGGCGTCTTGGCGAAGGTGTGCGCCAGGTCCAGGTGGCTCAGGCCGCTGGCATGGAGAGCCCGTCGCTGGTGCGCCTGCTCGATCAGCTGTGTCAGTCCGGTTACGTCTGCCGTACCGAAGATGCTCAGGATCGCCGCGCCAAATGCCTGAGCCTGACCGACCGCGGTCGTGAGCTGGTGCAAGCGGTGGAAGTTGAGTTGGTGCGCTTGCGCCATGAAGTGCTCGAAGGCATCGATCGAGACGATCTGGAAGCTACGCTTCGGGTACTCAGGGCTTTTGAGGCGGCCAGTCCGCCTGTGGTGGTTAATTCTTGAACGGTTTTTTCACTGGCATTCCGCCGGCCCGGGACTGGTTCTACGGGGTCCGCACCTTTGCAGCGTCGATGATTGCGCTGTACATCGCCCTGCTTATGCAGATGCCGCGTCCGTATTGGGCGATGGCCACGGTGTATATCGTCTCCAGCCCGTTTCTCGGGCCGACCAGTTCCAAGGCCTTGTACCGTGCAATCGGGACCTTTCTCGGCGCTACCGCGGCGGTGCTGTTTGTGCCGATGTTCGTGCAGAGCCCGTATGTGCTGGTGGTGGTGATCGCCTTGTGGACCGGGATTCTGCTGTTCATGTCTTTGCACCTGCGCACCGCCAACAGTTACGCGTTGATGCTCGCCGGTTATACCCTGCCGCTGATCGCCCTGCCGGTGGTCGATAACCCACTGGCGGTATGGGATGTGGCCGAGGCGCGGACCGAAGAGATTTTTCTCGGCATTGCCGTCGCTGCGGTGGTCGGAGCGATGTTCTGGCCGCGTCGCCTGGCACCGGTGTTCAACGATGCGGTGGGCAAATGGTTTGCCGACGCCACCACCTACAGCCAGAAGTTTCTCAGCCGCGATGTGCAGCCTGAGGAAGTTGCGGCTCTGCGCATGGCCATGGTTGCCAGTTTCAACAGTCTTGAACTGATGATCGGCCAGTTGCCCCACGAAGGCGCGCGGCCGCAGACCGTGCGCAACACCAAGGAACTGCGCGGGCGGATGATCCACCTGCTGCCGGTGATCGATGCGCTGGAAGATTCGCTGTATGCCCTCGAGCGGCGCACCCCGGAACTGGTCGAACAATTCCAGCCGCTGCTGACGGCCACTCGCGAGTGGCTGAGCCATGCAGATGCTGACCTCGGTCGCTGGCAAGCGCTGAAAGATCAGCTCGACGCTTTACAGCCGAGCGCTGAGGCGCTGGAGGATCGCAAACAGTTGCTGTTCTCCAACGCGCTGTATCGCCTCGGTGAATTCATCGACCTGTGGCAGGACTGTCGCAGTCTGCAGGATGCGATTCTGTGCGAACGCCAGGACAGCTGGCGCGCGGTTTATCGTCACTGGCGCCTCGGCCGTCTGACGCCGTTTATCGACCGTGGGCTGATGCTGTATTCGGTGGCTTCGACCATTTTGGCGATCATTGTTGCATCGATGTTGTGGATCCTGCTCGGCTGGCCGGACGGCGGCAGCGCGGTGATTCTGGCGGCGGTCGCGTGCAGTTTCTTCGCTTCGATGGATGACCCGGCACCGCAAATCTACCGGTTCTTTTTCTGGACCGGCATGTCGGTGCTGTTCGCCAGCCTTTATCTGTTTCTGATCCTGCCCAACCTGCATGACTTTCCGATGCTGGTGCTGGCGTTTTCCGTGCCGTTCATCTGCGTCGGCACGCTGACCGTGCAGCCGCGTTTTTATCTCGGCATGCTGCTGACGCTGGTCAACACCTCGTCGTTCATCAGCATTCAGGGCGCTTACGATGCCGACTTTTTCGCTTTCGTGAATTCCAACCTGGCAGGGCCGATCGGCCTGCTGTTCGCTTTTATCTGGACCCTGGTGGCGCGGCCGTTCGGCGCGGAACTGGCGGCCAAGCGCCTGACCCGTTTCAGCTGGAAAGACATCGTGCGCATGACCGAGCCGGCCAGCCTCGCCGAGCACCGGCAACTGGGCGTGCAACTGCTCGATCGGCTGATGCAGCATTTGCCGCGTCTGGCCCTGACCGGGCAGGACACCGGGATTGCGATGCGCGAAGTACGCGTGGGGCTGAACATGCTCGATTTGCTGGCCTACACCCCGCGCGTCAGCGGTGCGCCCGAGGCCTTGCTGCAGCAAGTGGTCAGCGAGGTCGGCGAGTATTTCCGCGCCTGCCTCAAGGCTGGCGAACGCCTGCCAGCGCCGAGCGGTCTGCTGATGACCCTCGACCGTACCCGCCGTGCGCTCAACGGCCAGGGCGACGATGAAACCCGTCTGCACCTGCTGCACGCCCTGAGTGGTTTGCGTCTGGCCTTGCTGCCCGGCGTCGAATTCGTCTCCAGCGCCGAGCCCGAAGAACCGCTGCCCGATGGAGCGCCCCTATGATTGGTGATCTGGACATCAGCGGCATCTTTCTGCCGACGCTGCTGGTTTTGATGGGCATCACGTACGTGTTGTTTTTGCTGGTGCATGGCGTGCTGCAACGCCTGCACTTTTACCGTCTGGTCTGGCACCGGGCATTGTTCAACGTGGCGCTTTACGTCGTGCTGCTGTACGGCGTGGACTCACTCAGTCGATACCTGATGACATGAAAAAACCGTTTCTGACTATTGGTCGCGTGGTCCTGACCCTGCTGATCGTGACGTTCGCCGTGGTCCTCGTCTGGCGCATGGTGATGTATTACATGTTTGCGCCGTGGACCCGCGACGGCCATATCCGCGCCGACATCATCCAGGTCGCCCCGGACGTCTCCGGGCTGATCCAGCAGGTGGAAGTGAAGGACAACCAGTTGATCAAGCGCGGCCAGGTGTTGTTCAGCATCGACCAGGACCGTTTCAAACTGGCCCTGCGCCAGGCCAAGGCTGCGGTCGCCGATCGCGAAGAAACCCTCGCTCAGGCGCAGCGTGAAGCCAAGCGCAACCGTGGCCTGGGCAACTTGGTGCCTGCCGAGCAACTGGAAGAAAGCCAGTCGCGCGTGGCCCGTGCGCAATCGGCGCTGGCCGAGGCGTTGGTAGCGGTGGACAGTGCGCAGCTCAACCTCGACCGTTCGGTGATCCGCAGCCCCGTTGATGGCTACGTCAACGACCGCGCGCCGCGTCCGCAGGAATTTGTCACCGCCGGGCGGCCGGTGTTGTCGGTGGTCGACAGCAACTCCTTCCACATCGACGGCTACTTCGAAGAAACAAAACTCGACGGCATACACGTTGGTCAGTCGGTGGATATCCGCGTGATCGGCGACCGCGCCAGACTGCGCGGCCACGTCGAAAGCATCGTTGCCGGCATCGAAGACCGCGACCGCACCAGCGGCAGCAACCTGTTGCCCAACGTCAACCCGGCGTTCAGCTGGGTGCGCCTGGCGCAGCGGATCCCGGTGCGTATCGCCTTTGATGAGGTGCCGGCGGATTTCCGCATGATCGCCGGCCGCACCGCCACTGTGTCGATTATTGAGGATGAGCAACCGCGGGAGCCTGCGCAATGAACAGGGCGCTGATCATCGCCGGGCTCGGCCTGATGCTCTCGGCGTGTCAGATGGTCGGGCCGGATTATCAGGTACCTGACGACGCGGCGATTCAGCGCAAGGACATTCAGGGCGAACTGGCGGTGGCCGGCAAACCGGTGGTGTCGGCGCCGGTGCCGGCGGACTGGTGGCGGCTGTATCAGGATCCGCGGCTGGATCAACTGGTGCAGCAGGCCATGGCCTCCAACACCGATTTGCGTGTGGCGGCGGCCAATCTGCAGCGCGCGCGGGCGCAGGTCGATGAGGCCGAAGCGGCGGGCGGCTGGAGCGGCGGAGTGAAAATGGGCGCCCAGCGGTTGCAGGAATCCGGGCAGGCGTTTCTGCTGCCGGAGAAAGTGCCGGTGGCCAACATTGCCGATATCGGCATCAGTGCCTCGTACCAGTTCGACCTGTGGGGCACGCTGCAACGCGGCATCGAAGCGGCGAAAGCCAACGCCGATGCGACTCAGGCCGCCGCCGATACCGCGCGCATCACGTTGGTAGCGGACGTTGTGCGCGCGTACACCCAGGTCTGTGCCGCCAACGAAGAGCGCGAGATCGCTCAGCATTCCCTCGACCTGCAATCGCAAAGCACGTCGTTGATCCAGCGTCTGCGTGATGCCGGGCGTGGCGACGAGACCCAGGTCACCCGTTCGCAAACCCAATTCAAATCCCTGCGCGCCGATATGCCGCGCTACGAAGCGGCGCGTCAGGCCGGTCTGTTCCGGCTGTCGATGCTGCTGGCCAAACCGGTCGATCAATTGCCGGCGGGCACCGCCAGTTGCGCCGAGCTGCCGAAAATCGCCCAGTTGCTGCCAGTCGGTGATGGCGCCGCATTGCTCAAGCGGCGCCCGGATATCCGTCAGGCCGAACGGCGTCTGGCCGCAGCCACGGCCGGGATCGGCATCGCCACCGGCGAGTTGTACCCGGATATCAGCATCGGCGCGACGATCGGTACGGTCGGCATCATCGATGACCTCGGTGATCCGTCGACCAACCGCTGGGGCTTTGGCCCGTCGCTGAACTGGAAAGTGCCGACCAACGGCGCCCGCGCGCGCATTCGCGAAGCCGAGGCCAACACCCAGGGCGCGCTAGCGCATTTCGATGGCGTGGTGCTCAACGCCATCCGCGAAACCCAGACCGGCCTGGCCCAGTACAGCGCGCTGCTGCAACGCCGCGACGCCTTGGCCGAGGCCGAGCAGTCGGCAAAACTGGCCGCCGAGCAGACGCATCGCTTTTTCCAGGCCGGCCGCGAGTCGTTCCTCGCCGACCTGCAGGCGACCCGCACCTACACCGATGTAACGGCGCAACTGGCCGCAGCCAACACGCAAGTCGCCATGAGCCAGATCGATTTGTTCCTCGCCTTGGGCGGCGGCTGGGAAAGCGGACGAACGCACGCTTCAAGTCCCGGCAAACCCTGAGGCCATTGCTATGCTTTGAAGTGTTGGAGGCGCGCCCCGTGCAAAGCGCGCCTTCTGCACGCATCGCTGGCGCTGGTCCGGGGGAAACCAATAATGAAAAACCCTTATGCTCTGGGCTTCTGGTGCGCCTTGATAGCGCTGGTGCTGCTATCGGCCACCTATTTCTACGGCATCATGCTGGCCCACCAGATCGACACGGCCATGGTCTTTCTCGACAGTGCCGTGGCGCTGATCGCGGTCATGGCGATCGTCGTGGTCGCGTGGGCTTCGGTTCAAGTGCAGCGGGTCAAGAAACGCCAGCTGGAACAAGGCAAGGTCCTGGTGCTGATCTGGGACACCAAAGTCGCCCTGCGCCGGGTCGAAACCGTGTTCGACCGGTATTTCTGGGGCAGCTACTGGCAGCCCGGACGGACCTTCGCCGAAGTCATGGGCGAACTTACCGGCACCCCGCTGGAAAAAAGCCTCGAAGCCTTGAAAAAGCAATGCCTGGAACTCGACAAGCAGATCGCCGACGAGGGCTGGCATTGGTTGAACAACGCCCGCGAACTGTCCGACGTCGCCACCGCCATGGCTCGCGAACGCTATCAACTGGATTTCTGCGACCCGCGCGCCGAGGGGCCGGAGGGGGCGGTGATCGATCGCGACTTTGAAGTGCTGGTTTACACCTGGACGGCGCGGCTCAAAAGCTTTGATCATCAACTCGATGAGATCGAGGCTGAATACTCCTGATGCTCGGCTGAATCACCTGGCCTCATCGCTGGCAAGCCAGCTCCCACAAGGTTTTTTGGTGTTCACAGAATTTGTGTTCGCTGGAGATCCTTGTGGGAGCTGGCTTGCCAGCGATGGCGGCTGTGTTCACTGCGAAACTCTCATGGCCCGCCGACTGTCCATTCCCTCCGTGGACACTCTTTAACCTTTAAACATTGGGCCCAACCCCGCGCCCGGTGCTAATCTCCAGCGCTGAATTCAGCGCAGTCGAGCCGCGACCCGGTCACGGGTTCAGGGAAGACGACCACACTCACAGCCACGGAAATCGATCAGGTCATTCATGAATAAATCAGCAGGCGTGCTTCTCGGAATTGTTGTTGCCATCGGCGCGGTCAGCGCGGGCGGGGCCTGGTACACCGGGACCAAGATCGAGGGCGTATTGAACAACGCCGTCAGCAACGCCAACAAAGAACTGCAGACCGCCATGGCCGGCTCCAACGGCACGGCGTCGCTGGAACTGGTGTCGCTGGAGCGTCACACCTTCACCAGCACCGCGCACTACCGCCTCAAAGGCGAGGGCGAGATGTTCGGCGATGCACCGGTCGAATTGCTGTTCGTCGACCACATCGAACACGGCCCGCTGCCATTTTCGCGGCTGGTGTCGTTGAAGTGGCTGCCGGTCATGGCCACCAGCAACTACGAGCTGGAAAAAAGCCCGACCACGGAAAAATGGTTCGCCGCGACCAAGGGCGCCGCACCGCTCAAAGGTGTGACCAACATCGGCTACGACGAGTCGACCACCAGCACACTGGATCTGGTGCCGTTCGAAACCGCGCTGGATGCCCAGTCGAACCTGAAGTTTTCCGGCCTGACAATGGACATCTCCGCCAGCGCCCAGGCGCAGAAGGTCAAGGCGGATGGCTACATGGACAACTTGAAACTGGTCACCGTGGCCGAAGACCAGACACCGGTGCAGGTCGAAATCAACGGCCTGACCCTGGCCAGTAACCTGGCCAAGAGCAGCTACGGCTACTACACCGGGGAAAACACCCTGGAAGTGACCAGCAGCAAAACCACCTTCGGTGCGCAGCCGATGGTGCTGGGTGTGAAGAACTTCGAAATGAAGAACCGCACCGAAGAAAACGCCAGCAATGCTTCCGGCCGCGCTGACTACAAGATTGGCGAAGTGACCCTCAACGACAAGAAAGTCGGCTCGGCGGCCATGGCCATGAGCCTGAAGAACCTCGACATTCCGTCGACGATGTCGCTGATGCAGATCTACCAGACCAAGCTGCAACCATACGAAAAAGCCGCCGCCGAAGCGGCCGCTCAAGGCTTGCCGGCACCGGAATTGAACCTGACCGAAGCGGAAAATGCACAGGTCAAAGCCGACCTGCAGAAGCTGCTGGCCGCTGGCCCGCAACTGGCGCTGGAGAACCTTTCGTTCAACACCGCCAACGGCGAAAGCCGCGCCAACCTGGTGATTGACCTGACCAAGCCGCAGTCGATGGATCTGCCGCCGGACCAACTCGGCAAGCAACTGATCGCACTGCTCGACCTGAATATCCAGGTGTCGAAACCGATGCTGGTCGATCTGCTCAGCGTACAGGCGCAACTCGATGGCCAGACCGACGCCAAAGCCATTGTCGATCAGTCCAAGGAAGCGGCGGACATGTTTGCCGGCATGGCGGTCGGTTCGCAACTGGCGGTGGTCGACGGCACCAACGTCGTGACCAAGCTGCACTACGCGGCCAATCAGGTGGAATTCAACGGCCAGAAAATGACCGTCGAGCAGTTCGTCGGCTTCCTGATGAGCAAGTTTGCGGGCGTCACGCAAGTGCAGTAATTCTGCGCCCTTAATAGCCACGCCCGGCCTCTGTCCCCCACAGACGCCGGGCGTTTTGCTGTCTGGCGTTCGGGTTTTTTCGCGCTCCCGGTCGGGCTGGCGTGAGGATTCTGAACAATTATTGCGTTGCGAAAACTGGTCTACGCTTGCGTGCAACACTGCCTGACTAAGTGTGGCCCTGGACGTTGCAATCGGCCACCGTTACGAATGGGCAAAGAGGGGCATCGCGACCCGGCTGGCCATGTAAGGATGCTGACGAATGCCGCGTATTGATGGTTTTGTATTACATCGTGGTTTACGCCCTTTGTTTCGAGTCGCGCTGTGCAGCCAGTTGCTCTGGCCAGCCTTCGCCTTCGCCGACACAGCCTACGATCAGATGGTGCGCGACGCTCGCGTGGGCCACTACACGCCTGCGCTGACCGTGTTGCGCCAGGTGCCGCCGGGTCAGGCGACTACCGGGCAAATCAGCGATCACCTGCAAATCGCCAGTTGGGCCGGATTCGACGCCGAAGTGGTGCAGGTCTACGAGGTCCAGGGCCGCGACCGCGTGCTGCCGGTGCAGGCGCTGACGGCCACCGCGCGCGCCTACCGCAACCTCAAGCGCTGGGATAAAGCCACTGAGGTCTACAACAAGGCCTTGGCCCTGGAGCCGGACAACGCCGACCTGCAACTGGGCCTGGCCCTGACCCAGGCGGATGCCGGCAAACCCGATGAAGCAGTGACCCGCGCCAAAGCGCTGGTCGCGGCCAAACCCGACGATCCGTCGCGGCGCCTCGCGCTGGGTTATGCCTTGACCCGCGCTGGCAAGCAGTACGACGCGTTGTTCGAATACGATCAGGCGTTCATCCGCGCCGGCAGCAAACCGGAGGTCGCCCGTGAATACGTGGTTGCGCTGCAAAAGGCGCGCTTGCCGGAGCCGGCGCTGCGCCTGGCCAGGCAGCGTCCGGGGCTGATCGATCCGGTGACCCTGCGCCGCCTCGAAGGCGATCTGGCCGCCGAGCGCGTGCGCCTCGCTGAGCTCGCCACGCGCAGCGAAAAGGAACGCTACGTCATCGCCGATCGCGCACTGGCCGATTACGACCAGTTGCTTGCCACCTGGACGCCGGATGCTACGGCTCACGACGACGTGATCCGCTGGCGCATCGACCGCATGGGCGCGCTCAAGGCGCGGGCACGCACGGCTGAGGTCATCAGCGAATATCAGAAGCTGCAAGACGAAGGCGTGAAGATTCCGACCTACGCGTTGCGCTGGGTCGCGGCGTCCTATCTGGATCAGCGTCAGCCGGAAATCGCCACCGACCTGTATCGCCAGGTGCTCTCGGCACCGGACGCCGATAGTGGTAATCGCCTCGAAGACACCACGGCACTCTATTACGCGTTGCTGGAAAGCGACCGTGCCGACGAGGCGCGCAAGGTCGCCGAAGACCTCGCCAAATCACAGCGCCCGCGTGTCGAGCTCAAAGGTCTGCCGATCGGCAATCCCAACGACGAATGGATGGACGCCCAGCAACTGGCGGCGCAGGCCGGTACCTACAGCGCCGACTTGCCACACGGTGAGGAGCGCCTGCAAACGCTGGTCGATCAGGCACCGGGCAACGTCGGTTTGCGTCTGGCTCAGGCCGATCTGTATCTGGCCCGGCAATGGCCACGCCGCGCGGAAAACCAGCTCAAGGAAACCGAGAGTATCGCGCCGCGCGACATCGGTCTGGAGGTGGCGCAGGCGCGCACCGCCATGGAATTGCAGGAATGGCGGCAGAACGATGCGCTGGTCGACGACGTCGTGGCGCGTAACCCGGACAACCGCCAGGTGCAGCGTCTGGCCCGTGAGCGCGAAGTTCACGACATGGCCGAGCTGCGCGTCGAAGCCTACGGCGGCAAGGCCAACGGCGGCGGCAGTGGCGATGCCGGTGCGGTCAGTGGCAGCCGCGATTTTGGCATCCAGAGCACTCTGTACAGCCCGCCGATCAACGAAGACTGGCGGGTGTTCGCCGGCCTCGGTTATGCCACTGGCGATTTCGCCGAAGGCACCGGCCATCATCGCTTTCAGCGTGTCGGTCTGGAGCGGCGTAGCCGTGACATGACCCTTGAAGCCGAAGTGTCCAATCACGACTACGGTTTCGGCGACAAGCAGGGCGCACGGCTGGCGCTGGCCCGCGACATCAACGATCACTGGCAGTACGGCGGCAGCCTCGAATACCTGTCGGCCGAGACGCCTTTGCGCGCGCTCAACAGCGATATCAAGGCCAATGGCGGCAGCGCGTTCCTGCGCTGGCGCGCCAACGAAAGCCGCGAGTGGCGCTTGTCGGTGAGCCCGTCGCACTTCAGCGATGGCAACAACCGCGTTGAAGCCTTGCTGACCGGTCGCGAGGGCGTCTATACCGCGCCGAACCTGCAGGTCGATGCCGGTCTGGAAGTCGGCACCAGCCATAACTCGAAATCCGATGACGTGCCGTACTTCAACCCGAAATCCGACTTCAGCGTGATGCCGCTGGTCAACGTCAATCACGTCCTTTATCACCGCTACGAAACGGCCTGGAGTCAGCAATTCCAAGCCGGCGCGGGGACCTACAGTCAGCGTGATCACGGCACCGGCGGCATGGCCCTGCTCGGCTACGGCCAACGTTATGCGTGGAACGATGTGTTCGAGGTTGGCGGCCTGTTCAGTGTGATCAACCGGCCCTACGACGGAGATCGAGAAACCGATCTGCGTCTGCTCGTCGACCTGACTTTGCGCTTCTAGAAGAGTTTGAACATGCCTTTTATCTCGCGTTTGATCCTTCTGCTGGGAGCGCTGCTGGTCAGTGCCTGTGCCCAGCAAGCTCCGGCCTTCGCGCCACCCTCCGAGCGCCCGGTGGTTGCCAGTGAACAGCCATGGCCGAAAAACCATTTCCTCGGCATCGCCTATCACGATGTTGAAGATCGTGATCCCGATCAGGCCGTGGTGGCGGTGCGCACCGAGCGCATGATCGAACAACTGGCGTGGCTGCGCGAAAACGGCTACCAGCCGGTGACGGTCGACCAGATCATGGCTGCACGCAAGGGCGGGCCGCAGCTGCCCGCGAAAGCCGTACTGCTGAGCTTCGACGACGGTTATGCGAGCTTCTACACCCGCGTACTGCCGGTGCTGCGCGCCTACAACTGGCACGCGCTGCTAGCGCCGGTCGGCACTTGGGTCGACACGCCGCTCAATCAACCGGTGGATTTCGCCGGCACGCCGCGGGCGCGTTCCGACTTCCTGACCTGGGATCAGGTGCGCGAGATCTCGCAATCCGGTCTGGTGGAAATCGCCGCGCACACCGACGCCAACCACAAGGGCATCCTCGCCAATCCGCAAGGCAACCTGCAGCCTGCCGCGGCGACCCGAGGCTACGACCCGGTCACCAAGCGCTATGAGTCCGAAGCCGATTTCCGCGCACGGATTCGCACCGACGTGGGCGATATTTCCGAGAAGATCCGCAAGGCCACCGGCAAGAAACCGCGGGTCTGGGTCTGGCCGTATGGCGCGGCGGACGGTACCTCACTGACGGTGGTCGGCGAGGAGGGCTATGACATGGCCCTGACCCTGGACGACGGCCTCGACGCCCTCGACAACCTGATGAGCAGCCCGCGTTTCCTCGTCGCCTCCGACCCGGACGGCGAGCATTTCGCCAACAGCGTGGTCGGTGTGCAGGCGCAGCAGGCCATGCGCGTGGTGCATGTCGATCTGGACAACGTCTACGACCCGGACCCGGCGCAGCAGGACATCAACCTCGGCAAACTGGTGCAGCGCATGGCTGACCTGGGCGCCAACACGGTGTTCCTGCAAGCCTTCGCCGATCCCAAGGGCGACGGCCTGGTGCACTCGCTGTACTTCCCCAATCGCCATTTGCCGGTGCGCGCCGATCTGTTCGACCGTGTCGCTTGGCAGTTGCGTACCCGGGCTCACGTAAAAGTCTACGCGTGGATGCCGGTGCTCAGCTTCGCGCTGGACCCGAAACTGCCGCGCGTGACCCGTTGGGATCCGAAAACCACCACCACGTCGGTGGATCCGGATCAGTACAAGCGTCTGTCACCGTTCGATCCCGAAGTGCGGCGCATCATTGGTGAAATCTACGAAGACGTGGCGCGACTGACCTCGGTCGACGGCATTCTTTACCACGATGACGCGGTGCTTTCGGACTTCGAAGACGCCGGTCCGCAAGCGCTGAAAGCCTACGCCGCTCAGGGTCTGCCGGGGTCGATTGCCGCGCTGCGCGAGGATCCTGCAGCGATGCAACGCTGGACGCGCTTCAAGAGCCGCTACCTGATCGATTTCACCAACGAGCTGACCGCCAAGGTCCGCGCCATTCGCGGTCCGCAAGTGCTGACCGCGCGCAACATTTTTGCCGAGCCGATGCTCAACCCCGACAGCGAAGCCTGGTTCGCACAGAACCTCGATGACTTCCTCGCGACCTATGACTGGACCGCGCCCATGGCCATGCCGCTGATGGAGAAGCAGACTCAGGCAGAGTCGGGCCCGTGGCTGGAAAGACTGGTCGCCACCGTCAGCAAACGTCCCGGCGCGCTGAACCGCACCGTTTTCGAATTGCAGGCGCGGGACTGGACCAAGAAGGACCAGGCCGATATCGACGCGGCACAGCTGGCCGACTGGATGGGCCGTCTCAAGCGTCAGGGGGCAACCAGCTTCGGTTATTACCCGGACAACTTCCTCGACAACCTGCCGGACCTGAAAACCGTACGGCCTGCGCTCTCCAACAAGTGGAATCCCTGAGATGCTGGATAGACTGTTAGCCCTGCTGGTTCTGGCGCTCGTCCTTGGCGTGCCGCTGGGCCTGATCTTCCTGGTCACCGGGCAGTTCCTGATGGACTTCGTGTTCTTCTACCCGCTGTTCATGTCCGGCCTGTGGATTGCCGGTGGCCTGTATTTTTGGCTGCACTGGGAGCGCCACTGGCCATGGAAAGACGACACCTTGCCGCCGCCGCTGGCAGGCGAGCCGCTGATCTCGATCCTGATCCCTTGCTACAACGAAGGTGATAACGCCGCCGACACGATTCACGCGGCGCTGGCCCAGCATTATCCGAACATCGAAGTCATCGCGATCAACGACGGTTCCAAGGACAACACCGCTGAAGTGCTCGATGCGCTGGCCAAGGAAGATCCACGCCTGCGCGTGCTGCATCTGGCGGAGAACCAGGGCAAAGCCGTGGCCCTGCGCATGGGCGCCATTGCCGCGCGCAGCGAGTATCTGGTGTGCATTGACGGTGACGCGTTGCTGGCGCCAAACACGGCGGCCTATTTGGTCGCGCCGATGCTGGATAACGCCCGCCTTGGCGCGGTGACTGGCAACCCACGGATCCGCACGCGTTCGACGCTGGTCGGGCGGGTGCAGGTTGGTGAGTTCTCGTCGATCATCGGCCTGATCAAGCGCACGCAACGGGTGTTCGGGCGGATCTTTACCGTGTCCGGGGTGATTGTCGCGTTCCGTCGTTCGGCGCTGAACCGGGTCGGCTACTGGAGCCCGGACATGATCACCGAAGACATCGACATCAGCTGGAAGCTGCAACTCGATCACTGGAGCATCTTTTACGAACCGCGCGCGCTGTGCTGGATCCTGATGCCGGAAACCCTCGGTGGCCTGTGGAAGCAACGCTTGCGCTGGGCCCAGGGCGGCGCCGAAGTACTGTTCAAGAACATTCGCGGCATCTGGCAGTACCGCCATCGTTACCTGTGGCCGCTGCTGTTCGAATATTGCCTGTCGACGGGTTGGGCATTCACCTTCCTGCTCTCGGTGATTTTTTGGGGCGTGGGCAAGTTCGTGGTCCTGCCCGAAGCGATCGCTGTACATCACTTGATGCCGCCGGCGTTTACTGGGCTGCTGCTGGCGTTTGTCTGCCTGGTGCAGTTTGCCGTCAGCATCGTCATCGACCGCCGCTACGAGCCGGGTTTGGGCAAGACCATGTTCTGGGTGGTCTGGTACCCGATCGCGTTCTGGTTCGTCAGCCTGCTGACCACGCTGGTCAGCTTCCCCAAAGTCTTGTTCGGCCAACATCAGCAACGTGCGCGCTGGGTCAGCCCTGACCGGGGCATCAAACCGCTCGGCGACGACGAAGAGGAGGTCATCAAATGAAAATCATCCGGACCCGCCAGCGCCCCGTTCTGCTGGTGATCGATGTGCTGATCACGCTGGTGGCGTGGGTCGGCCTGCTGTTCCTGCTGATTCGCGGCCTGTGGCCGTTGGTCGAGACCCACGCCGGCGGGCCGCGCATCGACAACTCGGCGTTCGATGCGCTGGGCACTTTGCAGATCTATTTGTGGGTGGCGTTGGTCAACGCGGTGGTGCTGATTGGCTGGGCGCGTTATCAGCAGCGTAAAAGCCGCAGCTTCGCCCAGCGTCGTCTGCCCTCGCCAGTGATCGATGACCAAGGGCTGAGCAAGAGCTTCAAGCTGTGCGATGAACGCTTGCAGAAACTGCGCATGCCGGGGGTGATGACCATCCACAACGATCAGGACGGCGACATCAGCCACGTGGAAACGCATTTCAGGCCAGTACAGCCAGCGGAGCTGCCGCCACCGCTGGCGCCGCTGGAGCATCCGCGGGTGATCTTTCTGCATGCCGAGGATGACGAACAGCGCGAGACCCTGATCCGTTAACCGCCCCGACCTGATCGTTCCCACGCAGGAGCGTGGGAACGATCAGTTCGCGAGAAACGATCGGTGTTAATCGCGAATCAGCTGCCACGCTTCGGCCATCGACAGCGGCTGTTTCATCCGCTCGGCAAGCAACGCAATCGCCCGTTGCCTGTCGCACGCCACCGCCGCGACCACAACGCCATCTTTGGCGAACAAGCCAATGAACGGCGGTTTCTCCGGTTCGCCATCGAACTCGACCTCATCCCACGCGTCGGCGTGCCCGAGATAGTCGTAATTCTTGCCAAAGTGGTAAGTCCAGAAATACGGCACATCCAGATAATGCTCATCGCCTCCGAGCATGTTGGCGGCAGCGATGCGTGCGTGTTGTTGCGCCAGGCGCCAGTGTTCGATGCGTTGCGGCTGGCCGTTCAGCGGGAACGTGGCGATATCACCGACGGCCCATAAACCTTCGCTTACGCGCATCCCGCCATCGACGCGCAACGATTGGTCGTCCTCCCTGGGCAATGACGCGAACGCCTCGGTGGCCGGGTGCACGCCGATCCCTGCCAGCACCAGATCCGCCGCGAGGCGCAGACCATTGTCCAGCAGCACCGCTTCGACCTTGTCCTCACCAATAATTTCCGTGGCCTCATGGTCAGTGATGAACTTCACCCCATGCGCCTCGTGCAACGCGCGAATCGCCTGGCCCACGGCTTCGCCGAATTGCTTGGCAAAAGGAATTGCATGGCGGGCCAGTACCGTGACGTCTAGGCCATGCTGACGCAGCGCCGACGCGCATTCGAGGGCGATGAAACTGTCACCGATGATCACCGCGCGCTGGTCTGCTTGAGCGGCACTGATGATCTGTTCGGCCTGGGCTTTTGAGCGCAGCACGAAGACATTGGCCAGATCGGCGCCGGGCAGCTTCAGCGGATTGGGCGCGCCGCCGGTGGCGAGTACCGCAGCGTCGTAGCGCAGAACGCCGCCATTGCTCAGATGAAGGGTCTTGTCCGGTGCGTCGAGTGAGCTGACTTCGCCTTGCACCCGTTCGATGCGCTGCACTTGGTAGAACGCCTCGTCACGCAGGGGCGGGACTTCTTTCGGCGCCATCTCGCCGGCGAGGACAAATTTGCTCAGCACCGTGCGGTCATAGCCGGCATCCGCTTCGCCGTCGACCAGTACAATGCGTCCGCCACAACCTTTCTCCCGCAGCGCCGCTGCACAAGCGGTACCTGCCGCACCGGCGCCGACCACGACAAACGTTCGCGGATCGTCGGCCGGCGGCGTGTGTGGATCGGGCAGCGGCTGGTCATCGACCCAGACTTCATCGCCGCGCAACTCCAGCGGATAACGCTTGAGACTGTCGAGTGACGGCGGCTCGCACAGAGCGCCATCCTCGGCGCGGTACGCGGCTTTATGCCAAGGGCAGATCAACCGCCCATGGCACAGCGCGCCTTCGGCCAACGGCGCACCGGCATGCGGACACAACCCCTGAAACGCGCGCAGTTGGCCGTTGGCCCGCAACAGCACGATCGTGCAATCGCCGATCTCCACTTGCAGGCCTCGATCTTGTGGAACATCAGCGAAACGGGCGACACGGTGCAGGGGCATGGTGGTTTCCTCACAGGCGTTTTTCTTGTGAACGCGTGCGGCAATTCGAGGTTCAGCCATTTGCTACTGCCACGGCACGAACGGTACGGCTATAGTTTGCAGGCCGACGACGGCCCCACTGCACAAGGTGCTCCCGGAATGACCCGATTGACCTCTCTCAACCCTTGGCTGGCGGCCGTTGCCGTCGCCCTTTGCGTGCAGTTTCCGGCGCAGGCCCAGGAACGTTTCACCCTGAGCATCCCGGGTGTGTCCGATAACCGCCTGTTCACCTCGGCCGCCGCCAGCGACGCCCAGGGTTGCGGCGGCAAGAACCAGTCGCCCGCGCTGAGCTGGAACGCCGGCCCGGCCGGAACGCAGAGCTACGCCATCGTCATGCACGACCCGGACGGCCAGAAAGGCCTGGGTGTCGACCACTGGATTCACTACGGCATCAAACCCGCCACCCGCCAGATCGCCGCCGGCGTCGGCGCCAAATCCGCCCTCGAAGGCGTCGGCGGCACCAACAGCAAAGGCAACACCCATTACATGGGCCCGTGCCCGCCAGTGGGCGACAGCGCGCACCATTACATCATCCAGATCTACGCCCTGGATCTGGCCCCGGATGCCTTGCCGGCCGGTTTGACCCGCGCCGAGCTGATGGAAAAAATCAAAGGCCATGTGCTGCGCAACAGCAGTGCGGTACGGCGTTATCACCGCTAAGGTCTCTGGCTGACGGCCCCAACCCGCCAGCCATTTGGCATTGGCCCGCAAAAACGCGCACTATCGGGCCATGGCCAATGCGCTGGAGGACACCGTGGCAGCAAAAATCGACCGCATCGCCCAACTGCTCAACTGCCCGGAAAAGGGCGAACAGATGCGGCGTGCCGTTACCGAGACGCGCAAGGAGTTTTTGCTGAATCAGCCAGAGGAAGACCTCGTTGATGAAGACGAGGTGTTTGACGAGGTTGAGGAGGAGGGGAACGACGATGAATATGATGAGTTTGACTGGACGACGGAGTGACGTTGATCCAACGGTTACCCATCATCCACAAAAAAGCCCCGGACCATCACAGTCCGGGGCTTTCTCGTTTTGATTCATGGTGCACCAGGCGGGATTCGAACCCACGACCCCTGCCTTCGGAGGGCAGTACTCTATCCAGCTGAGCTACTGGTGCAGCGGGCGACATCATACCTAGGTCGACTCGGGGCGTCCATGCCGGGTTTCGGCGGGTTTTGTCAGGGCACGTGTCGGTGCAAATGGCTGCATTCCAGAAAGCGGTAACGTCCTGCAAAACCCTCGCTTGGCGCTTTGTCGGGGTTGATCTAAGGTTTTCCTGCGGTACGGGTTTTTGGTGCGTTGATCTGAAAAGCGGCGTTTTTGTTCTTTTTTTCGAACGACCTATT
>Ga0308159_1001673_pt1 | contig 29795 bp, 21 predicted proteins | sample PhyCR1_FD_201040 | JGI IMG/M metagenome (GOLD analysis project Ga0308159, IMG submission 201040) | Phyllosphere microbial communities from UC Gill Tract Community Farm, Albany, California, United States - DLSLC.R1 | ecosystem: Host-associated > Plants > Phyllosphere > Unclassified | place: USA...
CGGAATTGTTCTCAGATCTGGACGGCAGCATTGATGCCCGTGAAGACGATTTCGAGAAAAAAGCGGAAGATCCAAACTTCACCGGTTTCCACCGTCTGGAGAAAATCCTCTTCGCAGATAAAACCACCAAAGGCGCGGAGCCTTTTGCTGACAAGCTGTATACCGACACGGTTGATCTGCAAAAACGTATCACTGACCTGACCTTCCCGCCGAGTAAAGTGGTCGGCGGTGCAGCAGGGCTTATCGAAGAAGTGGCAGCCAGCAAAATCAGCGGTGAAGAAGATCGTTACAGCCGCACCGACCTGTGGGACTTCCGCGCTAACCTCGACGGCGCGCAGAAAATCGTAAACCTGCTGCGTCCGCTGCTGGAAAAAGCCGACAAGCCGCTGCTGGATAAAATCGACGCGAACTTCAAAACTGTCGATTCCCTGCTGGATAAATACAAAACCAAAGACGGTTACGAGAACTACGAAAAACTGTCAGATGACGACCGTAACGCTATGAAAGGCCCGATCACCACGCTGGCCGAAGATCTGGCTAAACTGCGCGGTGTGCTTGGTTTAGATTGATAAGAACTTCTCCCCCTTTGCAGGGGGAGAAGTGTTTTCCCGAGGCATAGCAATGAGTCACAAAAACAATAATCAGGACGACATTTCTTCTTCACGCCGCAGCTTGTTAAAAGGCGTGGGATTGTTAGGCGGGGCATTTGCCCTGGGCGGCGCAGCGACTGCGCAGGCTGAGAAAGCACCCGGAGCAAAAAAAGAATACACGCCAGGCACCGTTTCCCCCGATGAACGCTGGGGCAAGCAACCGTATTATGGCGAACATCAGGCGGGGATTTTAACGCCGCAGCAGGCCTCGATGATGCTGGTGTCCTTCGATGTGCTGGCCACCAACAAAGCCGATCTGGAGCGTTTATTCCGTCTGCTGGATTCCCGTTTTGCATTTCTGACCACCGGCGGCACCGCGCCGTCACTGGATCCGAAATTCCCGCCGATGGATTCCGGAGTGATGGGCGCTGAAATTTATCCCGATAACCTGACCATGACATTGTCCGTCGGCGAATCGCTGTTTGATGAACGCTTCGGACTGGCAGCGCATAAACCACTGAAATTAAGCCGCATGACGCGTTTTCCGAATGATTCCCTCGATGCGAAACTGTGTCACGGTGACCTGTCATTGCAAATCTGCGCCAACAACAGCGATACCGTGGTTCACGCATTGCGCGACATCATTAAATACACGCCGGATTTGCTCAGCGTGCGCTGGCGTCGTGACGGCTTTATCTCTTCTCATGCCGCGCGCAGTCAGGGCAAAGAGACGCCGATTAACCTGCTGGGCTTTAAAGACGGCACGGCCAATCCGGATTCCAGAGACAAGCCGCTGATGGATAAAGCCATCTGGGTGACGCCAGATCAGGCTGAGCCAGCCTGGACAACGGGTGGCAGCTATCAGGTGACACGTCTGATCCCGTTCAAAGTGGAATTCTGGGACCGTACGCCGTTGCAGGAACAGCAATCCATTTTCGGTCGCCATAAAGCCACCGGCGCGCCACTGGGCATGGAAAAAGAGCACGATGTGCCGGATTACACCAAAGACCCGGAAGGCAAAGTGATCCCGCTCGACGCGCATATCAGGCTGGCCAATCCGCGCACTAAAGAAACCGACGACAATCTGATGCTGCGTCGTGGTTACAGCTATTCGCTGGGCGTGACCAATTCCGGCCAGCTGGAAATGGGGCTGATTTTTGTCTGTTATCAGCATGATCTTGAGAAAGGGTTCCTGACGGTGCAAAAACGCCTGAACGGAGAAGCCCTGGAAGAATACATCCGTCCCAATGGCGGCGGTTTCTTCTTCACGCTGCCGGGCAATAAAGATGAAAGTCACTACCTCGGACAATCTTTGATCGAAGCATAATTGAGCTCCTCCCGCTGAGAAGGGGGAGGAACTCAATCCTGAAATGCTTTTTACGGCTGGTTACGCAATTCACGACCTGTTAATACTCCGCTTAATTCCTGAAAATCTCAGTAATGTCATGATGATAAATCGCCTAAATGATTTATCACGTTGTCAGTTCTGAGATTGCTATGACCATCAACCATTCCCGCAGAAAACTGCTGATTTTCGGTATCGGGCTGTCGCTGACGGCGCCGCGGCTTTACGCTGCTCAAAAAGCGGTACGCATCACCATGACGTCGGATGCCAGTCAGATCCACGTTGAATTACCCGCAGCCGATAAGCGTTGTCGCGTGTTTATACTCAGCGCGCCGGAGCGGGTGGTGATCGACATGCCGGTGACGTCTTTCCCGCCAGAACTGGAACATGCGCTGACCGTAGTGCGGCAGAAATTCCCGTGGGTGGCAGAAGGGCGTCTTGCCCATTTCAGCCCGGACGTGGCGCGTATTGTATTGCAGGTGAAGGGTAAACCAGTGATTACGCGCAGTACTGAGAATGGCGTGCTGAAAGTCTCGATCACAGAACAGAATGCCGCGCAGAATTTGCCGCAGATAATCCCCGTCACCACCACCACGCCGCGCGCAGAGAAACCGCTGCTGGTGATGATCGATCCCGGTCACGGCGGTAAGGATCCGGGTGCGATCGGCAATGAAGGCACTTACGAAAAACACGTGGTGTTGCACATCGCCAGACGGCTGCAAACGTTGCTGGATAAACAGCACGGTATTCATGCAGTGCTGACGCGTCAGGACGACGTATTTATCCCGCTGTATCACCGCGTCAGTCTGGCGCATCAGCACCAGGCGGACCTGTTTATTTCCATCCACGCCGACGGGTTTACTAACGATCAGGTGTCGGGCGCGTCGGTTTTTGCCCTGTCAGAGCACGGCGCAGGCAGCGCGATGGCGCGGTATTTATCGCAAAGTGAAAACAGCGCAGACGTGCTGTACGACAACGATTTTAAGACCGACGATCAATATCTTAAAGAAACGCTGTTTGATCTCGACCAGCACGAAACCATTCATCGCAGCATGAATTTTGGCACGCATCTGGCGGCGAATATCGTCAAAGTCCATCACATGCACAGCCCGCATCCGGAGCAGGCAGGTTTTGCGGTTTTAAAATCTCCACGCATTCCCTCGGTGCTGGTGGAGACCTCTTTCATCACCAATAAACAGGAAGAAAAACTGCTCGGCGAACCGGTCTTTCAGGAGAAAATGGCCCGTGCGCTGGCAGATGGCATTAACAGTTACTTCGTCAATGAAAAGAAAAACAATCTGCTGAGCTGAGTAAAATTCAGCGTGCTTGCGGAGGATCTGAAAAAGATCCGCGTGATCCTATTGACGCCAGCCACAAACTTTTTTACATTTTGGTAACGCAAATATTTCAGCTGTCATTATACTGAAATTATAAAGCGATAGTTTTTAAGATGTGCAAGACAGGTTTTCACAAGGTGTACGGCAGGTGCCGTTAATAACACTGCGGGGAGCGCGAATGGTAAAGTCCATGTTTGGGCTGGTGAACGAAAATAACATGCTTCACTGCCTGACTCGTTGTTGTCGCTTAAATGCAAACGAGGGCAAGGCCACCGTCTCTCCAATATTGACGTCATCATTTTCAGTTTATTCCTGCCGCTTTTTACAACAATCATCATCCACGCAACCTCAACCCTGTTCTTTAAATGACCCCTCAATTGTTGATAAAAATGATGTGAATATCACTGGCTTTTATCCTGGATATCTCATTTTATGGGTCAGCGGTTTGTCATTATTGACGACATTGGCAATGCCTCCTCGTGAACAGAAAACAACCAGGAGATTATTATCCAATCGCTTTGGTTTATTTTCCTCTTCACGTTATTCATTGGCTCTACTTGGTCTAAAAGGAGACCAAAACCTCATTTGTTAGTGAAACATAATCGTGCGGGCATTATGCCTTAGCGTTAAGTGAATCAAACTGTAAGGTGCCACTATGGGAAGACAGAAAGCAGTGATCAAAGCTCGTCGTGAAGCAAAACGTGTTATTCGTAATGATTCACGCAGTCACCGCCAGCGCGAGGAAGAGTCTGTGACGTCACTGGTACAGATGGGCGGTTTGGAATCGATCGGAATGGCTCGCGACAGTCGCGATACTTCCGTCATCGAAGCGCGTACTGAAGCTCAAGGTCATTACTTATCAGCCATAGAGAATAAGCAGTTAATTTTTGCCACCGGCGAAGCGGGCTGCGGCAAAACATTTATCAGCGCTGCGAAAGCGGCAGAGGCATTAATTCATAAAGAAATCGACAGAATTATAGTGACACGTCCGGTATTGCAGGCCGATGAAGATCTCGGTTTCTTACCCGGCGATATTTCTGAGAAGTTCGCGCCTTATTTCCGTCCGGTTTACGACATCTTATTACGTCGACTGGGTTCATCATTCCTGCAATATTGCTTGCGACCGGAAATAGGCAAAGTTGAAATTGCGCCATTCGCTTATATGCGCGGGCGAACTTTTGAAAATGCAGTGGTTATTCTGGATGAAGCCCAGAATGTCACGGCCAGTCAGATGAAAATGTTCCTGACCCGTCTCGGTGAAAACGTGACGGTGATCGTTAACGGTGATATTACCCAGTGCGATTTACCACGCGGCGTAGTATCGGGTCTCAGCGATGCAATGTCCCGCTTCGAAGAAGACGAGATGGTTGGCATCATTCAGTTTGGCAAAGAGGATTGCGTGCGTTCAGAACTGTGTAAACATACGCTGCACGCGTACTCTTAATTCCTCCCTCATTTCTGTAAAAAGCCCGGCGACTGTCCGGGCTTTCATCTCTTCACATCACCAGCAACCCGTATTTACAGCACTTTTTCCAGAAACCTGCGGGTACGCGCATGACGTGGACGGTCGAGCACCTGCGCCGCGCTGCCGGTTTCCACTACTGCGCCATCCACCATAAACACCACCTGATCGGCCACCTGACGCGCAAAGCCTATTTCATGCGTCACTACCACCAGCGTGACGCCTGACTGAGCCAGTTTTTTGATCACATCCAGCACCTCGCCGACCAGTTCGGGATCCAGCGCTGATGTGGGTTCATCAAATAACATCACTTTCGGATTGAGTGCCAGCGCGCGGGCAATGGCGATGCGTTGTTGCTGTCCGCCTGACAGATGGCGCGGCCATGCCAGTGCTTTTTCACGCAGGCCGACGGTGTCGAGCAATTCATACGCACGGGCGATGGCCTGTTTGCGGCTTAGCAATCCGTGAACCACCGGCGCTTCGATAATGTTATCCAGCACGGTCATGTGCGGGAATAAATTGAAATTCTGGAACACATACCCGACGTGAGTACGTTGCTTGAGAATGGCGCGTTCTTTCAGTTCATACAGCGTGTCGCCTTTGCGCCGGTAACCAATGTAATCGCCATCAATCTGGATAAAACCTTCATCAACCCGTTCCAGATGATTAATGGTGCGCAGCAGGGTAGATTTTCCCGAGCCGGAAGGGCCGAGGATCACCGTCACCGTACCCGGTTCGATGCTCAGACTGACGTTATCCAGCGCCTTGTGTGCGCCGTAATATTTACTCAGATTGCTGATGTCGATGCGCCCGACGGTCGCACTGTGCGGTTTAGGCACAAATTGCCGTTCTGCGGGAGCATCTGCCGGGCGGTTAACGAATAAATCAAAGGCTTCGGACATAGGATTTTCCCTTTAATGAGGACGGGCAACGCGCCACTGACGCAGACGCTGCAACGGAGTCGGCGCGACCTGACGAACGGTGCCGCGGGAGAAATAACGTTCGACGTAATACTGCAAAACAGACAGCACGGTGGTGATCAGCAGATACCAGATCGTCGCCACCATCAGCAACGGAATGACCTGCTGCGTGCGGTTGTAAATCACCTGCACGGTATAAAACAGTTCCGGCATCGACAGCACATAAACAATCGACGTGCCTTTCGCCAGGCTGATCACTTCATTAAATCCGGTCGGCAGAATGGAGCGCAGCGCCTGCGGCAAAATAATGCGGAAGGTGCGGCGGTAAGCCGGTAATCCCAGCGCGGCGGCGGCTTCATGCTGCCCGTGCTCAACGCCTAAAATCCCGCCACGGATAATTTCTGCGGTATAGGCGGACTGCACCAGCGAAAGGCCGAGAACGGCAACCGAAAACTGATCCAGCAAATCCACCGTCGGGGTGCTGAAAAAGGAGAGGGTGGTGAACGGAATGCCCAGTGACAGGTTGTCGTACAGATAGGAAAAGTTGTAGAGGATGATTAATACCAGCAACAGCGGCAATGAGCGGAACAGCCAGATATAGCCCCAGGCCAGCGCATTCAGCAGATAAGATTTCGACAGACGGGCGAGGGCGAGAGCCGTGCCGAAAATGACGCCAAACAGGGTGCCCAGCAGGGTGAGTAACAGCGTCTTGCCCAGACCCGATAAAATCACCGGATCAAAAAACCATTGCCTGAACACGCCCCATTCCCAGCGGGAATTTGTCGCAATCGACTGAATAATCCCGAGCAGAATAAACGCCGAAAAGACGGCACCGGCCAGCCGCCACGGATAACGCGCCGGCACCACTTTCAGCGGGGGATGATTCACAGATGAAGGGGCATTTTCGCTCATAGTCTTTCTCTTTCTGTTTGCTGCTGATTACGACACCGGAACGTCGGCGGTCAGTTTCTTGGTAAACGGCAGACGACCGTCATAAGGAGGCCGGGAATAGACTTCCGGATCCAGTCGCGTATCGAACTGCGGCTGATAACCGTGAGATAAGTACAACCCGACCGCTTCCGGCTGGCGGAAACCGGTGGTGAGAAACACCTGCCGATAACCGTAAGCGGCAGCGCGGCGCTCCAGTTCATGCAATATTTTCTGTGCCAGCCCCTGACGGCGCAGCGAGCGGTGCGTCCAGATGCGTTTCAGCTCGGCGGTTTCGGCGTCGTATCGCTTATACGCGCCCATCGCAATGGGCGCTCCGTTTCTTAGCAGAACAATAAATGCGCCGTCGGGCCGGGCGAACACGCTGTCATCTTCAGGTTCTTTGCTGGCAAAATAGTCGCCGTAACGTTCACGGTATTCGCCGAATAAACCCTGAATCACCGGCGCAATCAGCGGATCTTCCGCTACGGTCTGGATAAATACGTCTTCGCTCATCGTGGCGTCCTCTGATTAATCGCCCAGTCCCGGCGGGTTAATTTCTGAATGGTCGATCTTCTCAACGCTTTCACCCCAGCGGTCCAGCACTTTGATATAAGCCCCGCTGGCAATGGCGCTGTTCAGCGACGCCTGCACGGCATCCACCAGTCCGTTACCTTTTTTCAGCGTCACCGCGATATTGGCGGTTTTCGGCCAGCCGCCCGGCACCGTGCCGACCAGTTTGGTTTTGCCGGTCAGCAGTGCTTTATACGCACCGGTGACGTTAGGCCCAAAAGTGGCATCAGCGCGACCGGACTGGATCGCCAGCGTGGCAGCGGCGTCATCGGTGACATATTGCGGTTTCAGTGCCGGTAATCCCTTGGCCTGATTCTCTTTGTCCCAGGCCAGCAACACGGCTTCCTGATTGGTGCCGGAACCGACGATGATGCGTTTACCGGCGATATCCGGCGCGGAAGTAATGGATGTGATTTTGCTGTCGCTTTTCACGTAAAAGCCCAGCGTGTCCTGACGATAGGTCGCGAAATCAAACTTGGTTTTGCGATCTTTAGTGACGGTGATGTTGTAGATGGCAGCGTCGTATTTCCCCGACGTCACGCCCAGCGGCCAGTCTTCCCATGAAGCCGGCACCACTTTGAGTTTCAGGCCTAAACCGTCCGCCACCAGACGGGCGATATCGGCTTCGCTGCCGATCACGGTTTTGTTATCGCGGGCATACAGCCCGAACGGCGGGGCGCTCCCAAGAACCGCCAGTGCCACGGTCAGGGTGCCCGGTTCGACAAACTTAAAATTCGCCGGAATTTTTGCCACGGCTTCCGGGTTTTTCGGCGTATTAATGGGGGTTTCATTGGCAATCAGATCAATTCCCGGCGCGGCGTATGCCGCTGATGAAAAACTTAATATTGCCGCGATGGCGGTGGCTGTGATGGTTGCGCTATGTTTCATCATTATTATTTTTACCCTGCATTCTTATTTTAAGGGGTGATGACCGTGAGGTGACGCTTTCACTATTCCCGAGTGTTACAGGGATGTAAAACAACAAAATTAAATAATCAAAGAGATAAAATAGAAATGCCATACGCAAAGGGCTTCGACGAAACATATGTGATAAAGGCCAGCAACATTATTGATACCTTTTGGGGTGAGTTTTTCAAAAACGAAAAATAAAGAGGCACATGTTATTTTTGAGATTCACCTTAAAATATTCACATTTATCGGTGTATGGGGATCCCCTGAAGCACGTAGAATAAACTTTCATTCGGAAGTAATTTTTTAAGTTTTCCTGATTTTTATTTATAAGGATATATCCATGAGCGATGCTCAAAAAAGTCCAATCGTAAGACGTAAATCAACATTACTTTATGTGGGCAAAGTGCCTGTTGGCGGAGATTCGCCAATAACGGTACAGTCAATGACGAATACCAATACGAACGACGTGAATGCCACGGTGAGTCAGATTAATGCTCTTGAAAAAGCAGGCGCAGACATTGTTCGTGTATCAGTCCCAACTATGGATGCGGCGGAAGCATTCAGAATGATTAAGGAACAGGTGAATGTTCCCCTGATCGCAGATATTCATTTTGATTATCGGATAGCGTTGCAGGTTGCAAAATACGGTGCTGATTGCCTGAGAATAAATCCCGGTAATATTGGTAATGAAGCCCGTATTCGCTCGGTCGTTGACTGCGCACGTGACAAAAATATCCCCATTCGCATCGGCATCAACGGCGGTTCACTGGAAAAAGATATTCAGGAAAAGTATGGCGAACCCACACCGGAAGCCTTGCTGGAGTCTGCGATGCGTCACGTAGATATTCTGGACCGCCTGAATTTTGATATGTTTAAAATCAGTGTAAAAGCGTCAGATGTTTTTCTGGCGGTACAGTCATACCGTTTGCTGGCGGCACAAATTGTTCAACCTCTGCATCTGGGGATCACTGAAGCAGGCGGATTGCGCAGTGGTTCCGTAAAATCGGCGATTGGACTGGGCATGCTGCTGTCAGAGGGGATTGGCGATACTCTGCGTGTCTCTCTCGCCGCTGATCCTGTCGAAGAAGTGAAAGTAGGATTCGATATTTTAAAATCCCTGCGTATTCGCTCCCGTGGTATTAATTTCATTGCCTGTCCAACCTGTTCCCGGCAGGAATTTGATGTGATTAAAACCGTTAATGAACTGGAACAACGCCTGGAAGATATTACCCTGCCGATGGATGTGTCAATTATTGGGTGTGTCGTGAACGGTCCGGGTGAAGCATTGGTATCAACCTTAGGCGTTGCCGGAGGTCATAATAAAAGCAGTTTTTATGAAGGAGGCGTACGTCAGAAAGAACGTTTTGACAACGATAAAATAATTGACCAGCTTGAAAGTAAAATACGTGCCAGAGTCGCAATGATGAATCATAAAAATCATATTGATATGGTAAATGGATAATCCCAATAAAATTCGCAATGTTAATGTTTAAATAACAATGATTTTGCCGACGGGCAGTCCTGTTGCTGACAAATTTATAAATATTACAGATTTCATTTAAGCCTTTCTTTTAAGTCAAAGAGGTAAACGCCCGGAATAGCCGGGCGTATCTTCGCCAAAATACAAACAAACTTTATTTTTCCCTTGTTAATTCCTCCAGTACTTTTTCAGCCAGTTGCTGGAAATATTCTGCCGCCGGATAAATAGCCGATTCGTCGGGATTAAATTGCGGATGATGCAAACCGAAATCACTCGCCGAGCCGATGCTGACAAACGCACCCGGTACATGATGCAGGTAAAACGCAAAATCCTCGCCGCCCATTTGTGCCTGCGCAACTTCGGTTTTATAGCCAAATTCATCCGCTGCTTTCAGGCTAAACTCGGCCCAGCGCGGCGTATTGACTACCGCCGGTGGCCCGCCAAACCAGTGCAGTTCGGCTTTAGCGCCCAGTGCGTCCGCGACACCCGCGATGACTTTGCGGATGCGCTGCGGAATTTGCTCACGGATTTCGCTGTTGTGCGTGCGAACCGTGCCTTCGAGTTCGACGGTTTGTGGTAGCACGTTCCAGGTATTGCCGCCTTCAATGCGGGTGACGCTGACCACCGCGGCTTCCTGCGCGCTGACATTGCGGCTGACCACCGTTTGCAGTGCGGTCACGATGTGGCTGGCGGTGACGATACTGTCGACGCCTTCTTCCGGATGCGCGGCGTGCGCGCCTTTGCCGGTCACGGTTATCTGGAAGCGGTCAACATTGGCGTAAAACGCGCCGCCTTTGGTGGAGAAGGTGCCGACCGGCAATTCAGGCGCATTATGCAGACCAAAAATAGCATCCACGTTTTCCAGCGCACCGGCTTTTATCAGCTGCGACGCGCCGCCGAACCGTTCTTCCGCTGGCTGGAAAAACAACCGCACGCGGCCCGGAAGCTGGTCTTCACGCGCTTTAAGCAGATGGGCGGCACCCAGAATAACCGAGGTATGGAAGTCGTGTCCGCAGGCGTGCATTACGCCGGGCTGTTGTGAACTGAACGGCACGCCGGACGTTTCTTCAATCGGCAGGGCATCGATGTCACCGCGTAACGCCACCACCGGACCGTGTTCAGGGCCGATTTCCGCCACCACGCCGGTTTTCAACCCGAGGGATAAAATGCGGATCCCGGCGGCATTCAGCCACTGGGTAATTTTTTGCGTGGTGACAAACTCCTGATTGGATAATTCCGGATGCTGATGTAATTCACGGCACCAGGCGATGAGTTGTTCTTCTAATCCTGATGGATTGTCTGCTGATGAAATGTCTGCTGATGAATTGTCAGGTGCGATGTTTTTCGTGTCTTCGGCAAGTGAAATGCTCATGGCGAAATAACCTTATTGTCTGAAAAGGATTGTTAATTGTCTGAAAATGATTGTTACCCGGATGTAGCGGTTCATTTCATGCTAGCCAGAGCGAGGGAAATAACTAAATACTCAGTCGCTATAATTTATAGTCATTTTGCACACACGATTGCATAGCAAATTACTGACTATAGAAACGTGTTTTTATTATTTAGCTTTGGTCGTATTTCATGGAACTCTTTTTGTCACAATGAATAAAAGGGATGCCCAGGTGAATTACCGACTGAGTTTATTAGATCAAAGCCCGATCCAGGACGGGCAGACAGCGGCGCAGGCACTGGAAGCGACGCTCACTTTTGCGCAAAAAGCCGAAGCGCTGGGTTATCACCGCCTGTGGGTTTCTGAACATCACGACACCGAAAGGCTGGCAGGCAGCTCGCCGGAAGTGCTGATTGCCTGGCTGCTGGCGCGTACATCCCGGCTGCGGATCGGTTCAGGCGGCGTGATGTTGCAACATTACAGCCCGTATAAAGTGGCCGAGAATTTCCATCTGCTGGCCTCGTTGGCGCCGGATCGCGTGGATATCGGCATTGGCAAAGCGCCCGGCGGATTGCCGCTTTCTACCAAAGCCCTGCGCGGTCATACACCGGCAGATTCGGCACCCGGATTTCCCGCGCAGTTACAGCAACTGACGCATTATCTCACTCATCTTGATGACCATCTGGCTGGCACGGAAGCCCGTGCATTGCCGCGTCCGCCGGTCAGTCCGCAACGATTTCTGCTGGGTGCCAGCCCGGAAAGCGCGCGGCTGGCCGCATCGCTCGGCTGGAATTTTGTGTTCGCCGGTTTTATCAATACTTCGGAACAGGTGATGACAGAATCCGTGCTGGCCTTTCACGAATATTCTGCCGGACAGGGGCACGCGCTGGTCAGTCTGGCGGTGCTGGCAGCAGAAACCCGCGAACGGGCGGAAGCGCTGGTGGCTGAGCAACATAATTTTCGGGTCACGGTGGGCGACCGGCACGTCACGGTGGGCACCCGCGAACAGGCGGAAGCTTTTGTGCAACAGGCGGGCGCAACGCACTACCAGATTGAGCAGCAGAAGCTCAGCGTGTTGCACGGCACGCCCGGCGATATCCATCAGCAACTGCGCGATATTCAGCGCCGTCTTTGCGTGAATGAATTTGTGATCCACACCCCACTGACAGATGCCGCGGTGCGTCTGAAGTCCATCGAATTGCTGGCGGGCCAGCATTAAGGAGTTTTCATGAGCCATTCAAGTCATTCAGGCAATTCAAAAAGTATAAAGCTGGGTCTGATGCTGCACGGTGCGGGCGGACATATGAATTCATGGCGACATGAAAAAGCGCCTGCGGATGCCAGTGTGAACTTTCCCTATTTCCGCGATTTAGCCTTGCGCGCTGAAGCCGCAGGATTTGATTTTCTGTTTGTCGCCGACGGTCTGCACATCAACGAAAAATCGCTGCCGCACTTTCTGAACCGTTTCGAGCCGGTGGCGCTGCTGTCGGCGCTGGCATCAGCCACGCACAGCATTGGTCTGGCGGGCACCATTTCAACCTCTTACAGCGACCCGTTCACCGTGGCGCGTCAGCTGGCGTCCATCGACAATATCAGTCAGGGACGTGCGGGCTGGAATGTGGTGACGTCGCCGCTGGCCGGTTCCGCGAAAAATTTCGGCAAAGATCATCCTGAACACGCGCTGAGATATCAGATTGCGGAAGAATATATCAATGTGGTGCAGGGGCTGTGGGATTCATGGGAAGACGGCGCGTTTGTGCGTGACCGTGAAAGCGGCGTGTTTTTTGATGCGGCGAAGCTGCACAAACTGAATCATCAGGGGCAATTCTTCTCGGTGGAAGGGCCGCTGAATATTCAGCGTTCGCCGCAGGGACAGCCGGTGATTTTCCAGGCCGGTGCGTCTGATGCCGGTATCGCGCTGGCAGGCAAATCTGCCGATGCGGTGTTCACTAACGCCCGTACGCTGGAAGAGGCGCAGGAATACGCCGCGAAATTGCAGGCGCAGGTCGCGAAAAATGACCGTCATCCGGTCGGGATTTTCCCCGGCATCAGCCCGATAGTCGGTAAAACCGAAGAAGAGGCTGAGGCAAAATATCAGTATCTGCTTTCCCTGCTTTCGCTCGATGACGCGCTGGCGTATCTGGGACGCTTCTTCGATCATCATGATTTCAGCCAGTATCCGCCGGACGGGCCGTTCCCGGAACTGGGTAATTTAGGACAAAACACCTTCCGTTCGACCACCGACAGCATCAAGAAACTGGCGCGGGAAGAGAACCTCACGCTGCGGGAAATCGCCTATCAGACCACGCTGCCGCGCGGTGAATTCTTCGGTACGCCGGAACAGGTGGCTGACCGCCTGATCCGCTGGGTGGAAGAGGGCGGTGCCAGCGGCTTTATCATCAGCGGGCCGGTGCTGACGGAAGCGCTGGACGATATCACCCGGTTGGTTCTGCCGGTGCTGGCGGCGCGGGGTTACTGGCATCCGTCAGAAGCGCAAACCCTGCGCGAGCGGCTGGATATTCCTTTTAAAACCAACCGTTACAGCGTGCAGGAAACCCGCCGCGAGGCAGTGAACGAAAAATAGTTACAACATACTGAAGCTTTTAACTGAGCCCGCTCCGGTAGCCCCGAGCGGGCTTTTTGCTTTGCACGGCGCCGCCGGGGTTGTCTCACAGAAAAAAGGGGCGTAGGTTTCGACAAAACCATAAGAAATCTTTGAACTGATTAAGGAAATGAAATGAAAGCATTGGTTCTCGAACAACAAGACAAAGCCACTCTGGCCGAAGTGAAAGACATCGCTCTGCCGGAAATGGCCGCAGGCGACGTGCTGGTGGATATCAGCTGGTCAGGGCTCAATTACAAAGATGCGCTGGCAATCACCGGTAAAGGCAAAATCATCCGCCAGTTCCCGATGGTGCCGGGCATTGATTTCACCGGCCATGTAAAACGCAGTAACGATCCACGATATTCGGCGGGACAAGCGGTGATCCTCACCGGCTGGGGCGTGGGCGAAAACCACTGGGGCGGACTGGCAGAACAGGCCTGCGTCAAAGGCGACTGGCTGGTCGCACTGCCGGAAACGCTGCCTGCACGCAATGCAATGATCATCGGCACCGCCGGTTTCACCGCCATGTTATGCGTGATGGCGCTCGAAGACGCAGGCGTGACGCCGGAAAGCGGCACCGTGCTGGTGACCGGTGCCAGCGGTGGCGTCGGCAGCACCGCCGTGGCACTGCTGCATACCCTCGGTTACACTGTCACGGCCGTGACGGGACGTGAATCCACGCATGATTACCTGCGCAAACTGGGTGCCAGCGAAATTCTGTCCCGCGATGAGTTTGCCGAAACCCGTCCGCTGGAAAAACAGCTGTGGGCCGGTGCCATCGATACCGTCGGTGACAAAGTGCTGGCTAAAGTGCTGGCACAAACCAATTACGGCGGCTGCGTGGCGGCCTGCGGTCTGGCGGGGGGCTTTGGTCTGCCAACCACCGTGATGCCGTTTATTCTGCGTAACGTGCGTTTACAGGGCGTGGATTCCGTCTCTGTGCCCGCTGAACACCGTGCGGCGGTGTGGGAACGTCTGGCGAGTACGCTGCCGGAAAGCTTCTATCAGCAGGCCGCGACGGAGATTACGCTGGAGCAGGCACCGGCGTATGCCGAAGATTTTCTGAATAATAAAATTCAGGGCAGAACGCTGGTGAAAATCGGCGGTTAACCCTGTTCAGCCCCGGTATTTTCACGATGCCGGGGTGTTTCTCCGCTCAATTTTCCCGCCGCGCTAAAGAATTTCCTCAAACCAGCCGATAAATACAACGTCCCTCTGAGACAAAAAGAGAACGGAATTCCTTATTTTCCGAACGACGCACAGCGCAAACACCGATAAAAACGAATAACGACAGGCATGGGGAAAGTATGGATAATTTTCAGAAAGAAATTGATGAGAGAACAAATCTCACTTCATCAAACCGGTTTGAGCTTTTGCTGTTCCGTCTTGGAACCTCGCCGGAAGACGAACAATCTGAACTCTTTGGTATCAACGTCTTTAAATTGCGCGAAATCGTGCCGATGCCGGCACTGACCAAAGCCGCAGGCATGTCATCGCCGATGATGGGCATGGCGAATATTCGCGGTGAAATTATTCCGGTGATTGATTTGCCCGCGGTGGTCGGCTGCGTGCCGAAAACCGGGCTGAACATTTTGCTGGTCACGGAATATGCCCGCAGCACGCAGGCGTTTGCTGTGGAATCCGTGGACGATATCGTGCGTCTCGAATGGAGTCAGGTGCTGGCCGCCGAATCCGGCGTCAAGAGCCGCAACATCACCAGTATCGCGCGTCTGGATAGCGATAAATCCAGCACCCGTCTGGCGCTGGTACTCGACGTCGAGCAGATCCTGCATGACATCATTCCGAACAGCAATATCGACATGGACAAGAAGAAAACCAGCGCGTTCAAACTGAAACCGGGCACGGTGGCGATTGTCGCGGAAGACTCGAAAGTCGCGCGTCAGATGCTGGAAAAAGGCCTGAACATGATGGAGATCCCGGCGCAGATGCACGTTACCGGTCTGGAAGCCTGGAATAAAATCCGCAAACTGGCCGAAGAGTGCAAAGCAGAAGGGCTGCCAATCGCCGATAAAATTTCCTTCGTTCTTACCGATCTGGAAATGCCGGAAATGGACGGTTTTACGCTGACGCTCAATATCAAGCGTGACGAGTTCCTGAAAAATATTCCGGTGATTATCCACTCCTCATTATCCGGCAGCGCCAACGAAGATCACGTGCGCAAAGTCGGTGCCGACGGGTACGTGGCTAAATTCGAAATTAACGAACTGGAAGCGGCGATCCATAAAGCGCTGGATGCGAAGAAGATTGCGCACGTTTAATTTTATGAAAAATTGATTTATAAAAACCCCGCCTTTTGTTGTGCGGGGTTTTTATTATTTACTTATTGAAGCGCAAACATTTGCCATGCACCTTTAATATTCTTCAATTCAATATTACTGATCAGACAATGGTTAGGGCTATTTGGCAGCGGATCGGTGGAGACGGTGGCATTTTTATTCACCAGTGTGGACGCGTTTGTTCCACCTGCCTGCTTCAGGCCGGCCGGATGACCGGGATCTGTCGCAATTAAGGCTTCGACTTTGGCCTTATCAACGCCGGAAACGGTTTTCGTACAGAGTGCTGAAACGTTTTGTAATCTACCCGGATAACCATCCTGAGTGGCGTAATTCGCATCCGTATTGGCGGCACCGTAACGGACAACCAGCGCGCCTTTAGGCACATCATTCACTTTCGCAAAACCTTGTGCGGATACCAACATACCTGCGGCAATAACGAACATATAGTTGTGTTTCATCAGAACCTCGATAACAGAGTGTTTTTGTGGTGACGATGCAGAATGTCTGCATTGTCATTTCTCATAAATTGGATACAGACAGATTACAAAACTGAATATTCTCTGAACGTTAAACGTTACGTAACAGGGTTACCGTCGTGAGTTTTACGTCAGCTTTTTCGCATAGGCATGACTCCTGAGTGAGCTGTTATTAACAGGTTTTCAAATTTCCGCTTTTTTACCCGCATCTCTGCCGGAGAAATTCACGGGACATAAATAATCTCAAAAGTTGAGGTTTGGTTATTAAGGTCCGTTTTACTGCCGTCGACGTAGCGGATTTGCAGATCGTATTTATAAACCGTCTTTTTATCCGGATGGAGGATGAGGTCAATAACCGGAACTTTCACCGTGACCTGATGGTCCGGACTGGCTTCATTTAACTCAAAGGTCTGGTTGCTGATATTGACCAGCATACGGGCGATAGGTCGCGGTCCGGATGAACTGTAAGCTTTCGGATCACTTTTAAAGGTCAGCGTATTGGAGATATCTACCGGTGCCGACTGGGTAATAAAATCGAGCGGTTTATCTTTGTATTTGTCGTCTAACGCAATTTTCATCGGCAGTTTGTCAGGATTAAATCCCGTGAACTGAACCTCTACTTCCCCTTTGAGTAACAGGCTTTGCTGAGATTTAGAAAACAGCGCATCCCAGATTGTCACAAACTGACTGACGGGCAGGGTGAATGAATCGGCAATCCCGCTTTGCAGGTTGATCAGCGCATTTTTCTCCTCCGTCTTGCCTGCGGGCAGTTCAAGCTGCAACGCCAGCGTATCGGCGTTGGCAAACGGCACCAGTTTGCCGTCTGACTGTTTTTGCAAAAACTGATCCCTGGCATTGGCGATGCGATCCTGATTAACCTTTGGCAGTAAAAAATAATCCAGCGACACGGTAACCTGATCCAGGCTGGTGGCGTTCTCAGGGGCAGAGAATGAAAACGACAGCATGGGTTTAAGGTCAGTGCCAAGCCCCACCTCGAAGGTATCGGGCAGATAGTACAGGTAACTTTTCAGGACATAATCCTGATAATAGTTGTACGCCACGTTGTGATAAACCAGCGGCAGGAGCGTCAGTTGCAAGCGCGCTGGCGGCGGCAGAATACCCTGATAAATATACGGATAGTAGTTTTGTGCAAAGTAGAAAACTTTAGGGTCGGTAATGGTATTGATAATGCTGTGATCGGTGGTGATGGCAATCACCAGCGTGGTCTGCGCATCAAAATCCGACAGGGCGCGCAACAGGGCATCACGTTGTGCTAACTCATTCAGCTCCAGTTCCGCCTCATAGGTGTTGTCCGTTCCGGCTTTAAGCACTTTATCGAAGATCATCTCTTCGGGATTACCGAAGGTGCTGTAGCTCAGCACAACGTAGGGGATTTGAGGTACCTGGCGACTCAGCGTGAAATTCAGCATCATCTTCCAGCTTGTGCCGTCGGTGCTGGTGGCAATCTCGTAGCGTGTTTCTCCTGAAACGACTTCTGTGCAGACTTTGGCGGCCAGATCGTCCGCCTGCACGGCCTGTACCGCCCGATAGCGTAAGTGCTTTTCGCTGATATCCGGAAATTGTTCGCGGGCGTTTTGCAGAATAATTTGGTTGAGTGTCACCAGGTTATTAAGAAATATATTCATCTTTTTCCTCAGCATATTCGGTTTGAGCCAGCGTTCTGAAGTGGTTCAGAACGGGTGACGTCCACAGGTATCGCCCGTCGTGCCGGCGGTAAAGCGGGCTTTCCGGCTGACCGGCAGGTAATTGCCAGCGGGCCAGTGCATTAATGACCGGCGTGAGCTGCGGAACACCGGCTTGTCTGGCGTAGATCAAGGTGGCGTGCCATTCGCCGGGATGGGCGTAATAAGGCGTCAGCAAACTGAGCCTGTCGAAGTCATCACCGCTCCATTGCACCGCCTGACTCAGCATGTTGAGAATGCGCGTGCAGGCAGGCGGCATGACACCGCCGTCGTCCGCCAGCGTTTGCAGCAAAATCAGTGCATTGGTGTTAACGCAGCAATCAAGCTGACTGATGTCGTTGTCATCCTGCATCCAGGTATAAAAACTCTGACACTCCGCCCACTGGTGCTGTCCGGCCTTCAGACGGGGATCAACCTGTCGCACCTGATAGCCGTTCATCTGCGCCAGCGTTTGCCTGACCTGCATCCGTGAGATGCGACCAAACTTATAAAGCAGCTCGGTGATGATGGCCGTGTCATCGATATCGGCGCAGATTTTCTGGTTCGCCATCCATTGGGGATGAGCGTCCGGCGGCCAGAAACTGAAGTGAGAAGGACGGATTTCGCAGGCAGTTAAAAAATCGAGCGCCTTTTCGATACACGCTGCCGTCTGCGGGGTGTATGCCAGCGTGCGTAATACCTGCGCCGTGACAAACGCATTTTCATCCTGATGCCAGCGACCGTCGGGTGTTCTGACATGTGACGCAAAGGCACCGCTGGCGCACTGTTGCGCCAGCAGCGTTTTCAGACCGGGACTGCCGGGTTGCGCGGTGGAAGACGTCGGCTTTAACGGCAGGACGTTAAAACGTGAATTCTGCGGACTGAAGGTGCAACTGAGTCCGCTACGGCTTTGCCTGTCCACCGAAAAACCCACCACGTTGAACTGCACGGGAATTTCTGCGGTCATCACCTGCTGCAACAAAGGCAGGGTGTGATCGTTTTGCCGCAGCAACGCCTGTACGCCGGGAAATACCCGCGAGTTATCACCAAAGAAACTCGCGGCCATCACAAACAGCGTCACGCTTTCCGGCGCGCCATCCTGACCGCAGGACAGACTAAAACCGTAGGTGGTTGGCGGGAAAGTCTGTCCGTTCAGGGTTTGCGCCAGTGCCTGATCCAGAAAGGACATCAGCGCCGGTAACAGGGATCCACATTCGAAAAAACGCATCACTGACGCAATATCCGCGTGGGTGATGCGCGCGCTGTGCCACTGGAAATAATACTCACGCGGCGCATCAGCCTGCTGCGGGTAATAGCCGACCATCAGTAATGACAAACCTGCCCGCCGGCAGGCAGCGGCAGAAAAATTTTCCACCGCGCCGGGCAAGCTGACTTGATCCAACGCATCGCCATGCACTTCCGAATACACCTTGGTTTTCACCCCGTCAGGAGAATATTTTCGCCCCAGCCAGGAGCCAAACTGCAACGGCTGCGTGCTGCGACTTTGTATTTCCTCCATCGTGGCAAAACAGGCTTCAACGTTATCCTGCGGCGAACCGGCAACGATATGCTGCACATGCCGGGAGAAAGCCGCCATCCGGCGGTTTTCGGTAAAGCGCGGCAGAAAAGGATCCAGCGTGCAGGCCAGCGCCTGCGGTTTTGAGGTCGCGACCGTGAATTCCAGCGGGCAGCCGTTATAGGCCAGCAGGCTGGTATTGAATGCCGCAGACAAGCCACCGGAGGTCAGCCGCGCCTGAGTAAAACGGGCGATCTCCGGTGCCAGCGTTGCCCGCAAATGAGGCGCGGCCCGGCAAAGCGCATCCACCAGGGCGTTCCATGCCACCGGGAGTACGGTATTGAGCTCGGTCATCGTCAGCCGCCTACGCCACAGCCGGAATAACGATGCCCGCCGGGTTTTCACTGCCTTCGAGCGTGGTTGTTTTACCGCCGACCAGGAAGTACGTAATCTTGTAATTTACCAGCCAGGGCTTCTCGGTCAGGCAGCGATATCTGAAGGTCTGCGGCTCTTTGTTATCCTCGCTGAAGGTGTACTTTTTGCTTTTTTTGCTCTGCTTGTCGTCGAGATAGGTCAGTTCGACGATCACCTGATTACAGTTTTCCCACGAGAACGTCTTGTCGAGGCGAATTGAGATTTCGTTGAATGTCAGCACGGCGGCGGGGTCGAGGTTCAGCAAGGTTGAAGCCGATTGCGATTTTGGCTGGTAACTGCTGCTTCCTTCCCAGCCGGAGGTGGCGGCGGATTTGAAGACAAACTCACTCTGGATATCAAACAATTCGTTGACGTTGCTGCTGCGGGAAATGTTTTCGTTCCAGGTGCCGTCATCGGCGGTGAACGCCGGAGCGGTGTAAACCTGTTTGTTGTAGCCGATTTTAAAAGTCGCGGCTTTAATGCCGTATTCATCAAAGCCGTCCGGCCCCAGCACGGTGAAATCAATTTTCTGGAAGAACGGATCGTTGACGTTGACTTCAATAAAGTAGGGCGCCTCTTTTTTGGCGTGCAGGATGTCGCTGCCAATAAAGTTTTGGGGCACGGCTGACTGGCTGATGGCTTTCGATGAGATGTAGTTAAAGTTCAGTGCTTTGGTTTCTTCGATGCGCACCATTTTTATCTCCAGCGAGCCGCTGGGGAACAGGCCACCTTTACCGCCTTCTTCTCCGTCTTCTTTCTTATCGCTGGCGATCAGAGAATCCAGAATGGAAGAACTGGCGGATTTTGCCTGGGTATTGCTGTCATCGTTAAGGCTGAGCGAGGCAGTGAAGAAGCTTTTGAGGATCTCTTCTTTGACGAACTGCAACGCCCATTCCTTTTCCTTTTCCGCCTGATCACCCGGCATACTTTCGGTGATTTTGATCACCAGTTTCTGATCCTGCTGCAACTTCTTGATGACGCTGTCAAAACCGAGCCAGAAACTGGCCGGTGTTTCTACCGGGATCGGAATGTTAGCGCCAAATTTAAGATCGAATTCTTTGTATAGGCTTTCAAATTTGGCTTCCACTTCCACCTTTAAGGCAGGCGTGATGCCGGTAAAACTCAGGTTGTAGGCTACCGCCGCCGGTGCCTGCGCCTGATTAAAGGCGGCTTCCAGAATGACCGCCTGTTCCGGTGTCAGTTTGGCGCTGAAGATGGCGCTGTTCTTGCCAAACAGGCTGGGGCTTTGCGCGCTGATCAGCTCGCCATTGGTGCCTTCTGCGCCCAGTACAAAGAAATTCACCGTGCCTTTATCGAAAGGAACCTGAGCCTTGCGGGGGTTCACCGGCTTAACCTTGAGCTTGCTGAGATATTCTTTAAATGCGCTGTCGAGCACATCTTCTTCAATGGACGTATCCACTTCAAAATTGATGTATCCGCCTTGCTGACCGCTGCCGTCACCGGTGTATTTGATCAATGAAAAGACCGGCTTTTTATCATTCTGCGCGATGTGAATGTCACCGGGTAAATACCAGAACTGTGAGTCATCATAATCATCGGCAAAGAAGGTAATGTTATTGATGGTTTGGGTTCTTTCTCTGAGTAATAACATGGCGTTTCCTTAATTGAGGTTGGCGATATCGATACTGTCTTGAACGGTGGTGGTCTGGATGTGCTCGGGTTTGTCTTTACCTTGTCCCGGCTGGTAAATGAACCAGACATCGAGATCGACGCTGAGTCGTGCAGGGTCGGGCTGATCGGCGCTAAAACACTGAGCGGCGGCGTCGGATTCGGTAAATTTAAAAACTTGTTGCAGGGTGGCGTTGCTGTCAGTTGCCGACCAGGCATAACTGGCCGAGACGATCACTTCCCCGACCTCCTGCCAGTCGAGGGTGGCGGAAAGCATTAACACCCGCTGGTGATACAGGCTGGAGAACAGGGAAACAGTCTGGCTGGTTGGCTCATTCATCTCCGCCGGTATGTGAGGAGAATTGACGGCGCTGCTGTAATCCTTGATGACCTCAAACAGATACAAATCGGGATTGGGCAACGTGACCGGATAATGCACCGGCGGCGAACCGGCGGTTATCTGAAAACTTTTCGAGACAACGGAGGCAGGCAGCAGCATATGACGACAGCGCAGGGTCACCAGCACGGACTGATACCAGTTCCAGTCAAACTGGCTGGCCGCCGCGATGAGAAAATCATAGCGGGCATAGACTGAATCCAGGTCGAGGTAAATATCGTCCAGTTCGGTGTACAGATCGCCGGAGCTGACTGAATTCACACCGCCGAATGGCTGATTAAAATAGACGGTAAAATCGTACCCGACCGGCCAGAGCATTTTCCCGGTTTTGGGGTCGAGAATGCTCGGTGCCTTGAAATGCTTTGGCTGCACATCGCCGTTGCGAAAAGTAAATTGCTGAATATTTTCGCCATAACGCAGGCGCGCCATTACCAGCTGTACATTGCTGTCCAGTTCGGGCGTCAGTAAGCTAATTTGCACCTTACGGCTGGCAAAGAAGTCATCCTGTAGATCACTCTGGCTGATCACCCGACCAGGCTGATAGTCGGTGCCTTTGACCAGTTCACCGAACAATGCCTGCGGATAAAGTGAGCGTTGCACTACTGTGGTTTCGCTCAGCTTGCCGCTTAAACGACGTTGCTCAATGTCTTTAACCGCCACCCGTTGCAGATAAAAACCCGCGCGGGGCTGGGTTTGCGCAGGCACATCGGCAAACACCGGGGTGAAAAACTCACTCAGCAGGATCTGCGTCAGTTCAGCACCCGCCTGGGCGATATGCCCGTCGGGATCGGTTTCCCTGACTTTGATGGTCACCACTTTTTCGCTGATCAGACGCGACGAGGTTTTCTCGATATCGACTGAAAAAACCAGCAGGCTGAAGCCGAACGATTCCTGCAGGAATTCATAAACCTTGTCCCAGCTCGCCTCCAGTTCAAAGCTGGCAGGGGGTAACTGTTGCAGATAATCGATTTTGTAACTGACCGCGACCGGTGTCGCTTCCGGCGTTTCCATCAGCTTCGCCAGCAGGGCGATATCCGCTTGCTCAGACAATCTGGCCAGCAGATAACAATTTTGCTGGTCGTTTAACGCCGTCTTGCTGGTCTGCCCGCTGATAAAGCCGGGAATATCCAGCGTGGCACTGCACGAAATCGCCTGCAACGGTAAAAGAATGGCATCGCGCGGGATGTCCGGGCTGGCATCGGCCGCCGCGCGCGCGGCCTCCGGGCTGCTGGACAACAAGGTCTGCAATGACAAGGTGGCATAGTAAACGGTGGCCGGTTCGCGGCTGTTTCTGAAAATCTGTAGCTGAACGGCGGGCTGATTGTCGTGCGTCACTTTGATGCACGGCGCAGCGGCGCAGTAAAAATACAGAGCGCTGTCCGGGTCGGCACGGATAAAACAAATGTTTTGCACTACGATCTGGCTGTTCATAGCGACAATCCTGCGTTGCGAAAGTAAAGGCAGGGCAAAGATTTCTTGCCCTGCGTTTTTCAGAGCATCAGAAACTCACCACCACGATTGAGGTGGTATTCGACACCGTCTTGTCGATGGTTTTTTCTTCGCCCTGATCGCCGTAGTACAGGGTCGAGGTATAGGTTATCTCCGGTTCGTTACCACTTTCTGCCTGCATGAGATCGAAGGTCAGGGACTGAGTCAGCGACTTGCTGTCAAATTCGTTCACCACCAGGCTTTGCGTTTCGCTGAAGTCCCATTTCGGGTATTTGACCGTCATTTCAAAGGTGATCAGCGACACCTCCTTCTGCGTATATTTGAAGATGATGGTGTACTTCTGCTGTTTCGGCAGGGCGTTTGCGATCAGGATCTGGTTGCCATGTATCAGCCCGTAGCCCGGTAACTGCGGACTGGTCTCAACCCCGGTGGGAATGTAAGTCAGGCTGTCGCCATCGATGGCATAGTAGTCGGCGGAGTAATAAATGGGTTTTTCCACGGCGGTGCCGATCGGATAAATGAAAGGCTTAGGTGGCACGCTTGCGCTGATCACCTGGCTGCTGGTTTTAAGTTCGACGCCTTTATCGGGATCGGAATATTGGGTTTTAACCACCACCTGACTGAAGACTTTCCATCCCTGCGGATCGAGCAGCGTGGAAATGTCGGCAAACACCACGCCGCATTGGGCGGTATTGATGGTGATAATCAGGTCCCGGTCGCTTTGGATCTCGCCAGAATGATAGGGTTTAGCCTGTAACCCGCTGAAATTGACGGTATAGGAGTATTTAAAGGCGCGACCCAGTTCAGGCTTGATATACCATTTGCCGGTTTTTTTCGGATCCATATCTTTAGGGCTAAACTGCAGGGTGCTTTGATTGTCTTTATCGTAAATGGCGGTCACGACAATATTGGCAATGTTATAGGTGGACAAATCCTGGGTGACAAAGAATTCAGGCTGTATGTATTGATAGAAAGGATCGTTAAGGTCGTACTCTTTGAAATATTCTTTCAGATTGTCTTCACCCACGATGGACTGAATGGACGGCAACTGGGTTTGCGGCGCAATAGCAAACGACACGACCGAGTTTTCGTCATAAACGCGGGTAAAGCTTTTGGTCTGGCTCAGGCTTTCCTGGAATTTCCCAAAGTTGCCTGCGTCATTAAGCATATCCAGACTCATGTCCAGCCCGGTCTGACTGCTCAGGATTTGCTCAACCTGCTTCTGTCCCCACGCCGTCAGACCTTCTTTCCATTTAATGTACTGATCGGGTGTCATGCCCATTTCTGCCGCGGTCAGCCCGACCTGGACATCAATTTTGATCGCGCCTTTTTCGATGTATTCCCGCTCAATTTTTTTCTCATCCGCCGACCACGTATGGTAAGAAATAGTTTGCGTGACGGACTTGGTGATCTCGCTGTCGTAGCTGACCGTGACTTTGGCGGCGGGCAGGGAGGCATCCAGATTGAAGTTAAAACGAACGCCCACGCTGGAGTTCTTATCCGTGCCGGTCAGCACATTTTCAAACAGGGTGGCGCCTTCGCCGGTCAGCGTCAGGCCGAACACGGTGCGGTTATCGCCCAGACCGGATGGCGATAACGGGGTCGGGATCTGACGATAGAATTTCTCATTATCATCAAGAATTAATGTGGCCTGCGCCGAGGTATACGATGGCTGTAACAGCTTGATTTTCTGCGCTTCTTCCGGCAACAGCTCCGGCAGGAACTGATCATTGCCTTTGCTGCTGTCGTACAGCGAGACAAACTTGCTGGCCTGCTCAGCATTCAGACCGGTATTTTTCAGCGCCGTGTCCATAGCCGCTTTCTTGGTCTGGTTTTCAGGATCCGCCACCGACGCCTGTTCAGCTTTCACATAGGTGACAATCAGCGCCGATTTCGCCGTCAGCTGGCCCTGAATATTGCCGTACAGTTCCGCGCGGATTTTGATTTGCAGGTCTTCGGAAGGCAGCGGCAACATCACGGTAAACTGGGTATAACCGCCTTGCATATCTTCGCCGCGATACTTGTAAAACATAAAGCTGGGGCTCTTGTCATCCCTGGCGACAAATACCGGAATTTCTGGCACCACGTAATACGTGTTCTTGTCGAGGCTGTCGCCGTAACAGGTACAGATATACTCAGTTTCGCCCAGATACTTATCAGTAGGGATTTTGATCGACTGCTGCAAAGCGGTAGTTAACATAGGGTGTTCCTCTTGTTTATATCACTTGTTTGTATTGCAGTTTGACGGGGCTGACGGTGGCCTTCAGGCGGCCAGAGTCGTAGGTCTTGGGAAACAATGTATTTTTCAAATCTCCGATCCAGCTGTACTCAATTTCGCCGTTCAGACCGGCAAAATGCGTGTTGATCCACCAGCTGGCCTGCCACTGCGATTGACCGGAAAAGGCGAGGTTAAAAGATTGTCGTTTTGCCACACCGGCAGGCTGATACATGGCCGTGCCTTTGATTGATTTGAAGTCTTTTTTCAGGGATTCGGCTTCAAACAGGACGCTGTAAAAACCCAGTTCCTGCGGCGTAAGCGCGATGTCGTCCTGCCAGCGAAGCTGCGTCTCGTAATCGCTGTAGTCAGAAAATTTCACCCTGAGCGTGATTGTGCTGATGTCCGATATGGTTTTAAGCGTGACCGGTGTGAAGTTGGGCCACGGCATCGGCGTCTGCTCATCCCCGTAATACAAATCAACCGACATGATGTTGAAGCCGGACGGGTTGAAACCGAGGCTGACGTGACATTCGCGGGTAACCACCGGTTTGTCCGGGCGGCTGGGTTCAGGCAATGGTGTCGGGGTAAAACTGATGATGTTACCGGCGGGCAACTTGCCCAGCAGCTCAGCGATATCCTGTTGTTGTGCCAGGACATATTGTTGCGGCACGCTGTTGCTGTAACTGACGTCATAGCTGATGTGGTTGGGGATCTCATCCACGGAATGGATATTACGCAGCGTATTACAGACCAGCAGGGAGGCCGTACTGACCAGCGAATTTCTCACCAGCGCCTGTGTCTGTTCCGACGGGGTATTATCAAACTGCTCCGGCATGGTGATCACCCCGGCATCAATTTGCTGATTTAGCAGCAGGGCGACAGCATCCGGCTGGCGCGCATCTTCATTGAACGCCAGTGTTAAAAATGCCACCCAGTCCGTTTCCAGCCTGGCCGCCGCACGACTGCTGACACTGAACTGGCTGCGGGGCAGCAGATACACCCGGTTTTTGTCCCCTTTGATCGCACTCTCCAGTTGTGCGCTTTCCGCATGGGTCAGCGCCATACGGGATTGCTCGAACTCAACGTCATAGCTGTCCGTTTCAGGCTGGCGGATAAAGCGCAAAAACAGCGACTGACTGACATCGGCCTGTATCAGGTTTATTTCACCCGGCGACGGGATGAAATGCGCCCTGATATAGGCTTCTAACACCGCGGTATCAACGGGCTGATTCGGCGCGACAAAAGTTGCCATTCCTCCGCCGGGGCTGGTCAGTAAATGAAGTGCGCTGATTTGCCCTGCGGGCGTGTCCTGCACAACCTGCGGGATAAAACTGCCATAGGTGTAGTCCTGCGGTTGCCGCGTCTGGTCGTGAAAGGCAAAGGCCCGTCCAAGCAGGAAGAAGTTCTGCAACATGTGTTGCGGGTTGTTCGCGTCAGTGTTCATTTTTCACCTTTATAATCAATTGTCTGATCGCCGGTCACCACAGCCGACCACGTGCCTCCTTCGCTTCTGTAGCGATATCCGCAGGCAAAAACAGAGGTGACCGTCCACTTGTAGTCGAATGTGTTTTGCTGATGAGTGAAGCTCCGGGGCGTGATGTGTATCGGAATTTGTGGTTCAAATTCGAATGTTGCCGCGGTTATGCCTTCCGGCAAATTGACCGTTATCCGCGCCTGTTGTGATCCGAACTGCGGGAAACTGTAGGCTCCGATAGTGGTGGTCAGCGTCACCGGCGCGGGTAGCGGGACCACGCCGGATCCTGATAACGCGCGGGCTTCCACGTCGGCAAAGGTATTGCCGATAACCGGATAGCTGAAAACGGGCGTTTTTGCGGTTAACGCGAAGTCTTGCGACCAGCCGTCAGAATGACAGGTTCCGTGAAGCGTACTTTGCAGGGCAAAGCCTTCATCGAGGCTGATAGTCAAAAACTGACACGGCAATGCAGCGGGATCGAGCACCAGGAAAGTGTCATTGCAGGGCAGTGCATCACTCTCCCGCCGGTGCCATTTTCCTCCCTGCGAATAGTTAACGCGGATTTGGTAGAAAAAGGGGCTCGCAGCCAGCGAACTGGTAAAAAAGCTAAACGACAAACGGCTCTGATCCGGCGTCAGTATCTGGGTCTGGGTCTGTTTCTGCGGATAAATATCACCGGCCGGTAAGGTGAGCTGAATATCCACAGAGACACTGCTGTCCAGCCCGGTCGGGGCGGTATAGAAAACGTCGATCGCCCGTTTGCCTTCCGGTAATGGTGGCGTGGTGGAACGGTGGATAATGGTATCCGGCGCTGTTTTTGCGATTTGTTGCGCAGCGGCAAAGGGATCGAGCAAAAAGGATAACGGACGCAGGGCAAGCATTTCGGTATCAAGGTTGAATATCACCCGCCCGCTTTGCGGCTGGGCTTGCAGGCAGATCATGGCCGTATTGTTATTCGCCGGACCCGCACAGGGTGAACCGGTTTGCTCGTATAGCCGGTCAAGGAATGCCTGACAGAAAAGCCGGATCGCGGCGGGATCGTTATCTGGCAGCGCGGGGCTGACAGTCAGCGGCAGCAGGCGGATATTCTGGTACAGATACTGGGTCAGCTGGTCGTAGCTGAACTCGACCTGACTGCCGTCAGCCGTGGGTTTGCCCGGCACATCGCGGGTTAACGTCAGCATCAGCGCATGGGGATCAAATTCGACGGAATAAGGCAGTCGCGGAGACACGCCCTGAACAAAGCCATCCACCCGCGCATTAAATCCGACCGTTTTATCCAGCAGGGTATTTTCGATCAGCTGAGTACTGTCTGAATTCAGCAAAATAATAAACTGGATGTATTGTGCCGAATACCAGGTCGCATCAAAGCTCTGTTCCCGCAGGGCACTGTGATATTCAACCGGCACGTCAAACCCCAGGCTGCCCGCGACCAGTGGCAGAATATTCACCGCCTTATCCGGGTGCTGTTGCTTAAATTCTGCCAGGCTTTCTCCGCTGGCATACTGAAGTTCAGTCGTGAAATTCAGCCAGCCATAAATACTTTCTGCACTGCTGCTGCGGACAATATCCAGAGAGAAGGGCAACGGGTCAGCCGCCTGAATACCGAGAGATTCAGGATAAAGGTAATAAGCATCATTCTGCAGATAACTGCCGATAAATCGCTGCGTGGCGGTCGTTATCATATTTTGAAAGTCCGGGTATCCCTGATACATGATATTACTCACCCGTTGCGTTGAGATGATTTTGATAATCTTCATGCCATTCTTCGGGGAGCTGGCTCAGGATATTCACGGGCTGCTGATGATATTTATCTTCATGCAATCTTTGCATCTGGATATCACCGACTAAAATTTGATTGGCATAAAGGGTATTTTCATCTGTCTTTTCAGCCGACAGTTGCAGGTTATATACCGTCGCTTCATCACTTTGCGGTTGAATATCTGTTATTTCTGCTTCACCCTGAAGGGTAAAGAGTTTATCCGCTAATGTCAGTTCACGGGCAATAACAATGCCCGCAGGCGTGATAAATGGATGGCCGGGACTGGTAATGACGTTGAGTGTATTATTATTCCGATCCCGCGCAGAGATTTTAATACAATGCTGTTCCTGACCGGTGGTGATGTTTTCTACCCTCAGCGACCCGTTATTTATTGTTCTGACGCTGTCGCCGGTTCTGATCGCTGAGATCACTTTCTCATTGCCGTCATGCATCATTATTTTGGTGTTTTCGTGCAGACAGCCGTAAACAATTTTCATCGGCTTAATAGTCACGGTATTTAAAAACATTTGGCCGGGGACAATGTTTTTTGGCGCATTAGTGATAAATGCCGCGATGCTTTTGCCTGAAACATTAAGAATGAGCTTGAATACATAATAAACCATTTCGCCGGAATCAAAGTTAACCTTATTAAACTTTAACCAGTTAAGATCCCAGTTGATTTTGTTACCGGCAACAGAAGAGTTTTTAGCATCGAAGAAATCAAAGCCTGCGTAAGGCAGTATCGGGTCGCCGCCGGCGCGGGTGCGTATCAGGTAGATACTGCTCATTCCGTTGACCGGTTTGCCGCCGCTTACATCGATATCCCCGCCGTAGGTGATGTAGCCTTTAATCGGGACGCTGACGATGCCGTCCCATGAACTGGTTTGCCGGTAATCGCAGTCAGGCTCGTCGCGCGTTAAGCAGATTTTAATTTCGTTGG
>Ga0308159_1001676_pt1 | contig 29729 bp, 30 predicted proteins | sample PhyCR1_FD_201040 | JGI IMG/M metagenome (GOLD analysis project Ga0308159, IMG submission 201040) | Phyllosphere microbial communities from UC Gill Tract Community Farm, Albany, California, United States - DLSLC.R1 | ecosystem: Host-associated > Plants > Phyllosphere > Unclassified | place: USA...
GCATTACGCCGCGCCCTAACGACGTGGCTTCACGCATTCAGGACGGATATCCATGACTACCATGCTCACCGAATCCCAGCTCGACAGCCAGGCTGACCCGGCAAATGCCGCAGCGCCGGCAGTCGTGCCGCAGGCGCCTGTCAAGGCTCCTGCGCGCAAGCCGGCCGCACCCCGTGCGCGCAGCCGCGCCGTGCCGGAGAAGGAGCACAAGGTACTGGCGCAGCCGGGCTTCGTGTTGCACAGCTATCCCTACAAGGAAACCAGCCTCATCATCGACGTCTTCTCGCGTGACCATGGTCGCGTGGCGCTGGTGGCCAAGGGCGCCAAGCGCCCGCATTCCAAGTTGCGTGGTGCCTTGCAGACCTTCCAGCCGCTCTCGCTGTCGTGGAGCGGCAAGTCCGAGGTGCGTACCCTGACCGATGCCGAATGGGTCGGTGGCCTGCTGCCGCTGGAGAAGTCGGCGCTGCTGTGCGGTTTCTATCTCAACGAATTGCTGGTCAAGCTGCTGGCCCGCGAAGACGCGCACCCGGCGCTGTTCGATCACTACGTGGCCACCCTGAACAAGCTGGCCCATGGCGAGAATGCACCGATCGTGCTGCGCCAGTTCGAACGCGTCCTGCTCAGGCAGACCGGCGTGGCCGGCAACTGGAGTCATTGCGTGGTCAGCGGCAAGACGGTCCAGGCCGATGGCATCTATGTCGTCGATCCGGAGCAGGGGACGCGTCCAGAGCGCATTTCCGACCGTGCGCCCAAGGTCAGCGGCAAGACCCTGCTGGACATGGAGCGCGAGGACTACAGCGACCCTACCACCCAGCTCCAGAGCAAATTCCTGATGCGCTATCTGCTGGCGCACCATCTGGGTGGGGCGCAGTTGAATACGCGCCAGATCCTGATCGACCTCATGCAATTGTGATCCGGCGGCGGCGCGCTCGCCGTCGCTCCTCCCACGCACGCTCCCAAGTCGCTACAATCATCGTCTGGCCGCATCGTCTCCGATGCGCGGCCAGATGCATACAGCACATCCGAATATCACTCACACGAAGCATCCTGACGCCATGAGTTTCCTGCAGCCCGCCGGCCCGACCATCGAACTGGGCATCAACATCGACCACGTCGCCACCCTGCGCAATGCGCGCGGGACCCGCTATCCCGATCCCATCCGCGCTGCCCTGGAAGCGGAGGAAGCCGGTGCCGACGTCATCACCCTGCACCTGCGTGAAGATCGTCGCCACATCCGCGATGACGATGTGAAGGCCATCCGCCCGCTGCTGCAGACCCGCATGAACCTGGAAGCGGCAGTGACGAAGGAAATGATCGACTTCGCCTGTCTCATCAAGCCGCAGGATGTCTGCCTGGTGCCGGAAAAGCGCACCGAAGTCACCACCGAAGGCGGGCTGGACGTGACCGGCCACTTTGCCGATGTGCAGTCCGCCATCCGCCAGTTGCAGCAGGAGCGGGTACGCGTCTCGCTCTTCATCGATCCCGACGTGCAACAGATCCAGGCGGCCGCCGAGTCCGGCGCGCCGGTGATCGAACTGCACACCGGTCGCTACGCCGACGCCACCAGCGAGCAGGAGCAGCAGGAAGAACTGGAACGCATCCGCATCGCCGTCCAGGCCGGCATCAAGCTCGGTCTGAAGGTCAATGCCGGGCATGGTCTGCACTACACCAATGTCCAGGCGATTGCCGCCATTCCCGAGATCGCCGAACTCAACATCGGCCATGCCGTGGTGGCGCATGCGGTCTTCGTGGGCTGGCGCAATGCCGTCTCCGAAATGAAGGCCATCATGGTCAAGGCGCGCCTGGAAGCGACCAGGTCCGGCACCAAGGCTTGAGGCGCATCGCATGATCTACGGCATCGGTACCGACATCCTCAAGATCCCGCGCCTGGAAGCGGCGCTCAAGCGCCACGGCGATCGCTTCGCCAGCAAGATCCTGGGGCCGCAGGAAATGGAAAAATACCTGCGGCGCAAGGCCAAGGTGGAGGCACGCGGCATCCGTTTCCTGGCCACCCGTTTCGCGGCCAAGGAAGCCTTTTCCAAGGCCATCGGCATGGGCATGCGCATGCCCATGACCTGGCGCGCCATGCAGGTCCTCAATGCCCCCAGCGGCAAGCCGGTGGTGGTCTGCAGCGGCGCCTTGCAACAATGGATGCAAGAGCAGGGCCTCAGTGCCCACGTCACCATCACCGACGAAGTGGAATACGCCGTCGCCTTTGTCATCGTGGAGAAGTCATGAACCAAGCCGTCAAGCCCCTGGGTCCGGTGATGCTGGACGTGGTCGGCACGCGGCTGGATGCCGCCGATATCGCCCGCCTGCAGCACCCGCTCACCGGCGGCGTCATCCTGTTTGCCCGCAACTACGAGGACCGTGCGCAGTTGGTCGCGCTGACCAGCGCCATCCGCCAGGCACGCCCCGGCATCCTGATCGCGGTCGACCACGAAGGCGGGCGTGTGCAGCGTTTTCGCAGCGACGGTTTCACCCGCCTGCCGGCCATGGGTCAACTGGGTCAGCTGTGGGACCGTGATGTGCTGCAGGCTACCAAGCTGGCGACTGCCACCGGTTTTGTGCTGGCCGCCGAGTTGCGCGCCTGTGGCATCGACCTGTCCTTCACGCCTGTGCTGGACCTCGACTACGGCGTCTCCACCGTGATCGGCGACCGCTCCTTCCATCGCGATCCGCGCGTGGTGACCTTGCTGGCCAAGAGCCTCAATCACGGCCTGGCGCTGGCCGGCATGGCCAATTGCGGCAAGCATTTCCCCGGGCACGGTTTCGTCACGGCCGATTCGCATGTGGCCATCCCGGTCGACGAGCGGGAACTGGATGACATTCTCGGCGAGGATGCGACGCCCTACGACTGGCTCGGCATGAGCCTGGCGGCGGTGATGCCGGCCCACGTCATCTATCCCAAGGTGGATGCCCAGCCGGCCGGTTTTTCCAAGGTATGGCTGTCGCTGCTGCGCGAGCGTTTCGGCTTCCAGGGTGTGATCTTCAGCGACGACCTCAGCATGCACGGCGCCAGTGTCGCCGGTGGCCCGCTGGAGGCAGCGCAGGCTGCGCTGGATGCGGGTTGCGACGTGGCGCTGATCTGCAATTCGCCCGACAAGGCCGATGCCATCCTGGCCGGTCTCAAGGGCGGCACCGATACCGCTTCCGCCACACGCCGTGCCAGCCTGCTGCCGCTGGGCCAGGCCCCGGGCTGGGATGCGCTGCAAGCCGATGCGCGCTATCTGGCTGCGCGCACATTGCTGCAATCGCTGTAAGCTGCCGTCATATCCATGTCCGATATTCCTGCCTCTGCGTTGCCCGATCCACGCGAGATCGTGCTTGAAACGGTCGGCCGCCTGCCGCACCTGCCCGGCGTCTATCGCTACTTCGATGCCGAAGACAATGTGCTCTACGTGGGCAAGGCACGCGACCTCAAGAAGCGGGTTTCCAGCTATTTCCAGAAGACCCTGACCAGCCCGCGCATCGCCATGATGGTCGAGCGCATCGCCCGCCTGGAAACCACGGTGACCCGTAGCGAAGCCGAAGCGCTGCTGCTGGAAAACAACCTGATCAAGACCCTGCGGCCGCGTTTCAACATCCTCTTTCGCGACGACAAGTCCTACCCCTATCTGAAGCTCACCGGCCACGCCTTTCCGCGCATGGCCTATTACCGTGGTGCGGTGGACAAGCGCAGCCAGTATTTCGGGCCGTTTCCCAATGCCGGCGCGGTCAAGGAATCGATCCAGATCCTGCAGAAGGTCTTCCTGCTGCGCACCTGCGAAGACACGGTCTTCACCAATCGCACGCGTCCCTGCCTGCTGCACCAGATCCATCGCTGCAGCGGCCCCTGCGTGAAACTGGTGAGTCGTGAGGACTACGCCATCGACGTCGAGAACGCCTCGAAATTCCTGCGTGGTCGCCAAAGCGAAGTGATGGAAGCGCTGGAGCAGAAGATGCATGCCTTCGCCGCCGACCTCAAGTTCGAGCAGGCCGCTGCCGTGCGCGACCAGATCGGCTCGCTCTCCAGCGTGTTGCACCAGCAGAGCATGGAAACCGTCAGCGACGCCGATATCGACATCATTGCGGTGGTGGTGCAGGGCGGTCGTGCCTGCGTCAACCTGGCGATGGTGCGCGGCGGACGCCATCTCGGCGACCGTGCCTATTTTCCCACGCACGTCGACGATGCGATGGATACCGCCGAGGACAGCATCGAGGTCGAAGTACTCAAGGCCTTCCTGGCCCAGCATTACATCGACAAGTTCGTCCCCGGCTCGCTGATCGTGGGGACCGAATTCGACGATCCGGCCTTGATGGTGGCGCTGATGGAGCAGTGCGGCCACCGCATCACGCTGACCTTCCAGCCCCAGGGGCAGCGCCGGCAGTGGCTGGACATGGCGACCAAGGGTGCCGGCATCGCGCTGGCCCGGTTGCTCTCCGAACAGGGTTCGCAGCAGGCCCGCACGCGTGCCCTGGCCGAGGTGCTGGAGCTGGAACGCGACGACCTCGACGAGCTGCGCGCCGAATGCTTCGACATCAGCCACACCCAGGGCGAGGCCACGCAGGCATCCTGTGTGGTGTTCCATCACCATGCCATGCAGAACGGCGAATACCGCCGCTACAACATCAACGACATCACCCCGGGTGATGATTACGCCGCCATGCGCCAGGTGCTCACGCGCCGTTATGAAAAGGTCGCCAACGGCGAAGGTGTCATGCCCGACATCGTCTTGATCGACGGCGGCAAGGGACAGGTGGAAATGGCACGCCAGGTGCTTACTGAACTGGGTCTGGACATCAGCCTCATCGTCGGCGTAGCCAAGGGGGAAGGGCGCAAGGTCGGCCTGGAAACCCTGGTCTTCGCAGATGGACGCGCGCCCAAGGAACTGGGCAAGGAGTCGGCCGCACTGATGTTGATCGCCCAGATCCGCGACGAAGCGCACCGCTTCGCCATCACCGGCATGCGGGCCAAGCGCGCCAAGGCACGCCAGACCTCGCGCTTGGAAGAGATCGAAGGCATCGGTGCCAAGCGTCGCCAGCGCCTGCTGGTGCGCTTTGGTGGCTTGCGCGGCGTGGTCGATGCCAGCGTGGATGACCTGGCTTCGGTAGAAGGTATCTCGCGCCAGCTGGCCGAGGAAATCTACCGGCAATTGCACTGATCCGTCACGCGCGCGATGCGCCGTGCGGCGCCGGCCGAATGAAAGGCGGGCGCAGCAGGGGACGACTCTGCTACTATTCGGTAAATTTTTTTTGTGTACGCCGCACCCACCCTCCAAGACGTATGCCTTTCAATATTCCGATTCTGCTGACCTGGTTGCGGGTGGCGCTCATTCCCCTGGTCGTCGGTGTCTACTATCTGCCCGAGATCGGCCTGAACCGCTATGAGCAAGGTATCGCCGCTACCGCTGTCTTCATCGTCGCTGCTGCGACTGACTGGTTCGACGGCTTCCTGGCCCGGCGCTGGAACCAGACCTCGGCCTTCGGTGCCTTCCTCGACCCGGTGGCCGACAAGCTCATGGTCACCGGTGCACTGCTGGTGCTGGTGCATCTGGATCGCGTACACCCGGTGATCGCCTTCGTCATCATCGGTCGCGAGATCGCCATCTCGGCCCTGCGCGAGTGGATGGCCCAGATCGGTGCGTCCAAGTCGGTGGCCGTCAGTTCGCTGGGCAAGATCAAGACCACCGCCCAGATGATTGCCATCCCCATGCTGCTGTACTACGACACGCTGTTCTCCATCATCGATACCCGTCTGTGGGGCAGCCTGCTGCTGCTGGTGGCGGCGGTGCTGACCGTGTGGTCGATGCTGTATTACCTGCGTCGCGCCATGCCGATGATCAAGGAAGCCGACGCTGAAAACCGCAAGAAGATAATTAAATAAATAATTAAAAAACCAAGTTCAATAGTTGACAAACGCCAACGGTGACTTATAATAGCGTTCTGTTTTCGATGCGGGAGTAGCTCAGTTGGTAGAGCGATACCTTGCCAAGGTATAGGTCGAGAGTTCGAGACTCTTCTCCCGCTCCAGGTTACTTGGAAAAAAGGAAGCCTAACAAAGCTTCCTTTTTTTATTGTGATAGGTGAGCATGCATTGAAAGTTTGGCTTTAGAAAGTTGTCGAAAAAGTCAAAAAAGATGTTTGCAAACAACACGCGTTTTAGGTAGTATGCGTGTCCCCAAGGCGGGGTAGCAAAGTGGTTATGCAGCGGCCTGCAAAGCCGTCTACGCCGGTTCGATCCCGACCCCCGCCTCCAAAACGCTCCATGCGGGAGTAGCTCAGTTGGTAGAGCGATACCTTGCCAAGGTATAGGTCGAGAGTTCGAGACTCTTCTCCCGCTCCAGATTCAAGGCAGGCAGCTTCGGCTTCCTGTTGAAGTAGATGCAGGTTCCCATGCGGGAGTAGCTCAGTTGGTAGAGCGATACCTTGCCAAGGTATAGGTCGAGAGTTCGAGACTCTTCTCCCGCTCCAGTTTCAAGGCAGGCGGCTTCGGTTTCCTGTTGCAGTAGATGTAAGTTCCCATGCGGGAGTAGCTCAGTTGGTAGAGCGATACCTTGCCAAGGTATAGGTCGAGAGTTCGAGACTCTTCTCCCGCTCCAAGTTGAAAAAGGAAGCCTTCGGGCTTCCTTTTTTGCTTTCCGGTTCGCATTTCCAGCAGCCCACGGTTTTTCTTCCCTGCCGGCGCAGCGGCCTTGCTCCCTGGGCGTTGTCCATCCTTCTGCCAGGATGTCTCTCGTGACGTCGTATTTCAGCCTGATTCAAATTGCAGAAAATCAAAAAAATCGTATATCAGTGATTGCCTGATTGCCACGGCCAACTTTCCCAACTACATTGCTGGAGCAGGTCCTTACCTGTCACATCCATTCGAATCGGGGGGAAGATATGGATAGTTTCCAGAAAGAGATCGATGAGAGAACCAATCTCACCGCATCTAACAAATTCGAGCTGCTGCTATTCCGTCTGGGGGCGGATCCTTACGGCGAGCGCTCTGAGCTGTTTGGCATCAATGTCTTCAAGATCCGTGAAATCGTGCCCATGCCGCCCGTCACCAAGGCGGCCGGAACGCAATCGCCGATGCTGGGCATGGTCAACATCCGGGGGCAGATCATTTCGGTCATCGATTTGCCGGCCGTGGTCGGCTGTGTGCCCAAGACCGGCCTGAACATCCTGCTGGTCACCGAATATGCCCGCAGCACCCAGGCCTTTGCGGTGGAGTCGGTGGACGAGATCGTGCGCCTGGAATGGAGCCAGGTGCTGTCGGCCGAATCCAGCAGCGGTGGCGCCTTCGTCACCAGCATCGCGCGCCTGGACAACGACAAGGACACCAGCCGCCTGGCCCAGGTGCTGGACGTCGAGCAGATCCTGCACGAGATCATGCCCAGCGACCGTCACCTGAAGATGGAAAGCCTGGAGAAGAGCACCGGTCATGGCATCCGCCCGGGGACCGTGGCCATTGCCGCGGACGATTCCAAGGTGGCACGTTCGCTCATCGAGCAGGGCTTGCGGGCCATGGAGATTCCCTTCGAGATGCACGTCACCGGCAAGGAAGCCTGGGAGAAGATCCAGAAACTGGCCAAGGAAGCACGCGCCGAGGGCAAGCCGATCTCCGACAAGATTTCCTTCGTCCTGACCGATCTGGAAATGCCCGAAATGGATGGCTTCACGCTGACCCGCAATATCAAGCGTGAAGATTTCCTCAAGAGCATTCCCGTCATCATCCACTCCTCATTGTCCGGTTCGGCCAACGAGGATCACGTGCGCAGCGTGGGGGGCGATGCCTATGTCGCCAAGTTCGAAGCCAACGAGCTGGCCTCGACCATCTACGGCGTGCTGGACAAGGCGGCCGTGAAGGCCTGATCGGGGTCGCCACCACGGGCCGGCCAACAGCGGTCAAGGGCAGGGAGTCGCAGGGCGCCCTGCCTTTTTTGCGTCCGCACTGCGCTTCGTCGTCGCCGTCGGTCGCGGCGATCTCTTATACTGTCGCTCCCTTGATCCTGCCGCGCCATGCGGCGCCGAGCACGACGTCATGCAGATTCCCACCCTCGTTTCCACCCACGATGCCGCGCTGGCTGCACGCCTGGACGCACGCATCAACGACAAGACCAAGCCACAGGGCAGCCTCGGCGCGCTGGAGCGCCTGGCGCGCCAGATCGGACTGATCCAGGCGACTGATCGGCCCACCCTGCGGCGGCCGGCCATCGTCATCTGTGCCGGTGACCACGGGGTCACCGCAGAGGGGGTTTCAGCCTATCCGCAAAGCGTGACCTGGCAGATGGTCGAAAATTTCCTGGCCGGCGGCGCCGCGATCAATGTCTTTGCGCGACAGAACGAATGCGCGCTGACCATCGTCGATGTCGGCGTCAATCATGATTTCGGTGTTCGTACCGGCCTGCTGGATCGCAAGATTGCCTACGGCACTGCCAACTTCTGTCTTGGCCCGGCAATGACGGCGGTGCAATGCGAGAGCGCCATCCAGGCGGGGCTGCAGTGGGCCGCGTCGGTGGATGCGGACGTGCTCGGTTTTGGCGAGATGGGGATCGGCAATACGACTGCGGCGGCCGCCTTGATGGCCGCGCTGACCGGCATGGCCGTGGAGGATTGTATCGGCGCCGGCACCGGGCTGGACCAGCAGGGCATGGCGCGCAAGGCCGATGCCATCACGCGGGCGCTGCGCCTGCACGCGCAGGGGAGTACGCCACTGGCGCCGCTGGAACAACTGGCAGCGCTGGGTGGCCTGGAGATCGCCTTCATGGTCGGCGCCATGCTGGGCGCCGCCCAGCGGCGCCTGGTCCTGCTGATCGACGGATTCATCGTCACGTCGGCACTGCTGGTGGCGGCGGCCTTGCAGCCGGCGGTGCTGGACTACTGCGTGTTTTCCCACTGCTCCGACGAGGCCGGCCACGCTCGCATGCTGCAGTATCTGCAGGCCCGACCACTGATGCAGCTGGATCTGCGCCTGGGCGAGGGCACCGGCGCTGCGCTGGCCTTGCCCCTGCTGCGGGCGGCCGTCAATTTCCTGGAACAGATGGCGACCTTCTCCTCGGCCAGCGTCAGCGTCAAACATGGCTGATCCGCGCCAGGGCCCCGGGGACTCCAGGGACTCCACATCCGGCACGGGCCTGCTGTATCAGCTGCGGCTGTTCTTCATCGCCCTGCAGTTCTTCACGCGCCTGCCGATTCCGCGCTGGGTTGGCTTCCGGCCGGAATGGCTGCAGCGTTGCACGCGCTATTTCCCGCTGGTGGGCTGGATCGTGGCCTGGGTCTGCGCCCTGGTGTATCTGCTGGCAGTGCAGTTCTGGCCACATCTGCTGGCGGTGCTGTTGTCGACAGCGGTGGGCATCTGGCTCACCGGGGCGTTTCACGAGGATGGCTTCGCCGATGTCTGCGATGGCCTGGGTGGTGCAGTGGGGCGCGAGCGGGCGCTGGAGATCATGCGCGATTCGCGTCTGGGCAGCTATGGCGTGATCGGGATTGTCCTGCTACTGGCCCTCAAGGTGGCTGCGCTCAACGCATTCCTGCCCTTGCAGGTGCTGGCCGTGCTGGGCGTGGCCCATCCGGTGTCGCGCTGGCTGGCCACCTGCCTGATCTGGCGCATGGACTACGTGCGCGAGCAAGGCAAGGCCAAGCCGCTGGCCCAGCATATGCATGGCAGTGAATTCCTGCTCGCTTCGCTGTGCGCGGCGCTACCGGTGATCGGTGTGTGGGCGCTCGGCCTCATGTCGTGGCAACGTATCGTGGTGGGCGTGCTGCTCGCCGCGCTCGCTGCCGTCTGGCTGGCGCGACGCTTCCAGCAGCGGCTGGGGGGCTACACCGGCGATTGCCTGGGCGCGGTCCAGCAGATGAGCGAGACCGCGTTCTATCTGGGCGCGCTGGCCACGCTGCCTGGCTGGTGGACTGCCTGACCATGCTGCTCTACCTGATCCGCCATCCGCAGCCGGTATTGGACCAGCACACCTGCTATGGCCGCAGCGATATCGCGGTTGCACCCGAGGTGCAGCGGCAGTGCCTGGAACAACTGCTCACGCAACTGCCGCGCGATGTGCCGGTGTTCAGCAGTCCGCTGCGTCGCTGCGCCGGGCTGGCGCAACTGCTGGCGGTGCAGCTGGGGCTGGCAGGCGCGGTGCTGGAACGTGATCTGCAGGAAATGGATTTCGGTAGTTGGGAATTGCGCCGCTGGGACGATATCCCCTGGGCCGAGGTCGAGGGCTGGAACCAGGATCTGCTGCACCATGCACCCGGTGGCGGCGAGACACTGCCGGCGATGGCCCGGCGCATCTGGCAGGCCCTTGAGCGCCTGCGCGCACGCGCTCTACCGGCTGCCATCGTGGTCTGCCATGCGGGATCGATCCGCATGCTGCACGCCTGCGCCCAATGGCGCGCAGAGCAGGGTGACATGCTGGCCCCGGAGCAACAGGCATACGAAGACATTGCCCTGCGTGCCATGGCGCAGCGACGCCAGATCGGATTTGGGGAAGTGATCCGCCTGAGCTTGCCCGCCATGCCCACACCAGCGGCGTGACGTGCATCATGCCGGCCAATCGGCCTGCACCCGTCAGGACGTGCCGGTGCTGTTGCGTGACTCCACCGCGAACTTGATCAGCTCGGCCTGTCCATCGATGTTGAGCTTGCGCTTGATGTTGAGTCGATGCGTTTCCACCGTGCGTACGCTCAGGTCCAGCTCGCGGGCAATCTGCTTGTTCGATTCGCCGTTGGCGATGTGCTGCAGCACCTCCCGTTCGCGCTGCGTGAGCAGGTCGCGCGGCGGCAGCGGCTGGGTCAGCTGGCGTGCCAGTGCCGCGCTGTAGTAGATGCCGCCCGAACGCACGGTCTCGATGGCCTGCACGATATCCTGGCTGGGCGCATCCTTGAGCACATAGCCACGGGCGCCGGCCTGGATCGATTGCATCACGTATTCAGCCTTGTCATGCATGCTCAGGATGAGCACCGCGATCTCCGGATGCAGGGCGTGGAAGCGGGCGGTCAGTTCGATCCCGTTGATGCCGCGCATGTTGATGTCCATCAGCGTGAGGTCAATCTGCTGCGCGCTGGCGGCGGCCAGCGCTTCCTCGGCATTGCCGGCTTCGGCCACCACCAGCAGGCCGGGCACCATTTCCAGGCGCGCCCGCAAGCCGTCCCGCACCAGCGGATGGTCGTCGATGAGCATGATGCGGGTCAGTGCCGGTGCGATGGGAATGAATTCAGCCATGGGAGGAGAGGAACAGGGAAGAACGGGGAATGATGGCGCTGATGCTGGTGCCGGCGGCCGACGAATCGATCGCCAGTTCGCCGCCCACCGACTCCATGCGCTCGCGCATGTTGCGCAGACCGATGCCGTGGCGCGAGTGATCATCCACCTGGCCCAGGTCGAAGCCGCAGCCATTGTCCTGGACTTGCAGCATGATCAGGTTGTGGCCACCGTAGAGGCGCATCCTGATCTGGCTGGCGTGCGCATGGCGGGCGATGTTGGTCAGCGCCTCCTGGGCCACCCGGAAGAGCACCGTATTGACCACGTCGGACAAGGGCGCGCCATCGCCGATGTTGCCTTCGCTGACGAAGGTGATGCGGCTTTCCGTGCGCTCGCCACCGGCATCATTGCCGCGACCGTCGCCGACAGCATCGCGCCATTCACCGCAGAGATGTTCCAGTGCCGCCGCCAGGCCGAGGTCATCCAGGATGGCCGGGCGCAGGTCGTGTGAGATACGCCGTACTTCGGCCAGCACCCCATTGATCTGGGTCGCGGTCTTCTCGAAGCCCAGCCGCGCCTGGGCGGCCTGCTCGGGTGTGCCGCGCAGGCGTTCCAGGGCTGCCTCGATCTGCAGCTTGATCGATACCAGCCATTGGCTGATGCCGTCATGCAGATCGCGTGAGAGGCGGGCGCGTTCTTCTTCCTGCGAGCGCACCACGCGCTGCGCCAGCTGGCGCAGCTTGGCGTCGGCCACGCGGTGTTCGCTCAGGTTCAGCAGGACGCCGGCCAGGCCCACCACCAGCGCGCTGGAAAGTGCAATGGCGGCGATCAGCAGCATGGTCCGGCTCAGATAGCCGGAGTTCTGGTGATCCACCTTGGCCAGCGCCTTTTCCACGTCGTCGAGATAGATGCCGGTGCCGATCACCCAGCCCCAGCGGGGCAGGCCGATCACATAGCCCAGCTTGGGCGCCACCGCCTTGCTGGACGGCTTGCGCCACAGGTAATGTTCGAAGCCGCCGCCCTGATGGGCCAGCGTGATCAGGTGCTGGATGGTGAGGCTGCCGGACTCGTCGCGCCAGTCCCACATGTCCAGTCCCACCAGTTCCGGCTGGCGCGGGTGGACGATGTTGCGGCCATGGTCGTCATAGACAAAGAAATAGCCGTCGTCGCCGAACTCCATGTCGGCCAGGATGCGACGCGCCTCTTCCTTGATGGCGTCGTCGCTGCGCCCGGTGTCGTAGAGATGGGCCAGCGCGTGCTGCGCCAGGTCCACGTAATGCCGCAATTCGGTGTTCTTGCTGGCCAGATAGGCCGCTTCGATGGTGGCGCGCTGCTGGCGGGCCAGCTCCACCGCCTGGTAGCGCACCACCAGCGCAATGGCGGCAAAAGCCAGTCCCAGGGGAACAATGGCAAGGAAAATGATCTTCTGGCGCAGCTTCATGCCCGCGATTCTACCCAAGGGCTGCCGACGCCGCCGAAAATCTGCATTGCTCCGGCATCACGATATTGCCGCAGGTCAAGATGTCGGCTGCAGTGGCGTGAGAAAGCGGTCTCACCGGAGTAATATTCATGTTGCATCTTTGACAGATGCACGTTTTATCAGGGATTCCCCCATACGGCCCGGCTTGATTTTGATTTATCATTCTTAAATGTCTGACAACTTGTCAGTAGGTGTCAGCATTTATCCAGTTTTTCTACATTTTCGTTCAGCTGTTTGTTTTCAGCTTGTATTCAGCTTTCTGATAGTCAAAGTGATTCAAGATGGTTAATGACGCAACAGGCAAGACCCTCCTCATCGTCGACGACAGCAAGGTATCGCGCATGGTGATCAAGGCCCATGTGCTGGCGGTGCACCCGGATTGGCAGGTGGTGGAAGCGGCCAGCGGGGAAGAGGCGATTCGCGTGGTGCAGCAGAATGTGCCGCATTACTGCACGATGGACATCAACATGCCTGGCATGCTCGGCACCGATGCGGCCGAGCAGATCCTGCAGCAGCAACCGAGCGTGCGGGTGGCGATCTTCTCGGCCAATATCCAGGAGGCCGCGCAGACGCGGGCCCAGCAACTGGGCGCCGTGTTCGTCGCCAAGCCGGTCACGGAAAAGTCGATTGCCCAGGCCTTGCTGCATTTCCGGGGACCGGTGTGAGCATCCTGTCGGAAATCGAACGCGATGCCCTGACCGAGATCTTCAACGTCGGTGCCGGTCGCGCGGCGCAGAGCCTGTCGGAAATCGTCGGCGATGAAGTGCGCCTGACCGTGCCTTCGGTGGAGGTCTTGCGCACCGACGCCATCAACGAGCAACTGCTACCGCGTATCCAGGGCCGCTTTGCCACGGTGAGCCAGAATTTCTATGGCCCCTTCGATGCCGAGGCGGTCCTGCTCTTCACCGAAGACCGGGCGCTGTCCATCGTGCGTGACATGATGGGGTCGCAGATGAGCCTGGACCAGTTGGCCGAGTTCGAGCGCGAAGCCATGTGCGAACTGGGCAACATCATCCTCAATGCCTGTCTGTCGGCCATGGCGGACATGCTGGAAATCACGCTCAACAGCTCCCTGCCGCAGTACGTGGTGTCCTCCCCGGAGGAGATTTCCTCGCGCCTGTCGGAGGTGCAGTCCGACGAGCGCTATGTGCTGGTCCTGCACATCGACCTGGTCATCGAGAAACACCAGACCGACGGCCATCTCATCTTCCTGCTCAGTTCCACCTCCTTGCACGCACTGGTCGAGCATGTCCAGGCCTATCTGAGGAAGATCGAGTTGACATGAGCAGTTTCGTTGCCGGGCGCTTCCGCTTGGAGGACGTCTACGACCAGCTCAATTGCGGCCTGGTCATGCTGGACAGGGACTTGAACATCCTGCTGTGGAACGCCTGGATGGCGCGCCACAGCCGTGTGCCTGCCGGCGCTGCCATCAATGCTGACTTCGCTGCGCTGTTTGCGGGACAGGTCACGCCAGCCCTGTTACGCGCGCTGGACAACACCCTCAGATACGGCCTGCCATCACTGCTCTCCAGCGCCTTGCACCGTTCGCCCTTGCCGCTCTACCCGCACCATCCGGGCGGGCAGAGGGAGGGCGCCCAGAGGATGGCGCAGTCGGTGGTGCTCACGCCCATCGATAATCCGGATGGCCAGCGCCTGTGCCTGATGCAGGTCACCGACGCCAGCAATTCGGTCAAGCGCGAGAAGATGCTGCTGTCCCATTCGGAAGTGCTCAAGCGCCAGGTCGGTACCGATGGCCTGACCGGCATCCCCAATCGCCGCTACTTTGACGAGAACTACGCCCGTGCCTTGCAGCGGGTGCAGGAAGAGGGTGGAATGCTCTCCCTCTTCATGATCGACGTCGATTATTTCAAGCAGTACAACGACCTCTATGGTCACGGCGGCGGCGATCGCGTGCTCAAGCGCGTGGCGGAGACCCTGCGCGCGCACCTGCAGCGCCCGGATGACGTGCTGGCGCGCTATGGTGGCGAGGAATTCATCCTCCTGGTCCGCAATCTGCAGCCGCAGCAGGCTGCCGAGCTTGGGGAGGCATTGCGCCAGGCGGTCTATCAGCTGGCCGAGCCCCATGACAAGTCACTCGTCGAACGGCGCCTGACCATCAGCGTCGGTGTCTGCACCCGTGAACTGCAGGACGATACCGATGGTCGTCACCTGCTGGAAGCGGCCGATGCCGCGCTCTACCGCGCCAAACTCGGTGGCCGCAACAAGGTGGTCTCCATCACCTAGGCCAATTTCTTCACCTTTGTGTAAAACAAGGGCAATTTATTGGAAACCCTTGCTCAGCAAGCATGTCAGAAGCTGGCAGGGTGCTTATCAACAGGCTTGTACACAGCTTTTGTGGATAACTTTCCTGCCAGCTTGATTCTGGGGAGAATGCTCGGCAGATGGTCGACAGCGGGCTGGAGCGGATATTGCGTATAATGCCGGGCCGTCATTGCTGACGAAATGCTGACGGATATTTCCTTTTTGACGCCTGTGGGTTGGGCCTGCTCTTGCTCCGTTTTTCCACCTGACAAGGATTTGATGCGCCGATTGCTGCTCCTGTTGTTGACTCTGCTGATCCCGCTGCAATTGCTGGCAGCCACGGGAGAGTCACAGCTTCGCGAGCAGTTGCGCACCGAATTGCACAACGCATCGCACTCCGCTGCTGGTGCGGCTTCTTGCCTGCAGGCCGGACCCGACCTGCGTGGCTGGCACGCATTGACGGCGCTGGCGGGTGTAACTGATTTGGCTGATGTGGCTGGCGTGGCCGGCGCGACCGCCAGCGAGCCCGGTGCGCCCGTGGACGATGATGATGACCGGCCCTCGCTACAGGGTGAGCTGGAAGACCCCACCTTGCCGGCGCGCATCGCCACCCCGGAGCTGCTCTGGTACCCGTTTCCCCACGCCTTCTCGGCAATCCCTGCCTGGTCGTCCTACCTGCGCGACCAGTTGCGGCCGCCACCATTGGTGGCCTGAGCGCGCCTGATCTGCTCGCGGCCTTGCCGCCTTCCCAGTGATGGCCCCGCCACTGGCGGTGCGCTCCCTCCCTGATTTCCCGTGTTCCCGTTTCCCCAGTCTTGGCGACCGGCCCGTGCCGGACGCTTTCATTTCGTTCTACAGGAAAAACCATGAAACGCATTGTTCTCTTCCTCGTTACCAACCTGGCCGTGATGCTGGTCCTGAGCGTCACAGCCAGTCTGCTCGGGGTGAATCGCTACCTCACCGCCAATGGCCTCAACTTCGGCATGCTGCTGGTGTTCTGCGGCCTGATGGGGTTTGGTGGCTCCTTCATTTCGCTGTTCATGTCCAAGACCATCGCCAAGTGGTCGACCGGTGCGCGCGTGATCGAGCAACCGCAGAATTCCACCGAACTGTGGCTGCTGCAGACCGTCCAGACCCTGGCCGCCCGCGCCCAGTTGCCGATGCCCGAAGTGGCGGTCTATGACGGCCCGCCCAATGCCTTCGCCACGGGTGCCAGCAAGAGCAATTCGCTGGTGGCGGTGTCTACCGGCCTGCTGCAGGGCATGACCAAGGAAGAAGTGGAAGCCGTGCTGGCCCATGAAGTGGCGCACATCGCCAATGGCGACATGGTGACGCTGACCCTGATCCAGGGCGTGGTCAATACCTTCGTGATGTTTTTCGCCCGCATTGTCGGCTACTTCGTCGACTCCTTCCTGCGTCGCAACAACGAAGAAAATTCCGGCCCTGGCATCGCCTACATGGTGACCGTCTTCGTCTGCGAGATCGTGTTCGGCATCCTGGCCAGCGTCATCGTCATGTACTTCTCGCGTCAGCGCGAGTATCGCGCCGATGCCGGTGCTGCCACGCTCATGGGTTCCCGCGCGCCGATGATCAATGCCCTGCGTCGCCTGGGTGGCCTGCAATCCGACGGTCTGCCGCAGAACCTGCAGGCGTCCGGCATTTCGGGTCGTGAGGCCTGGCTGGGGCTGTTTTCCAGCCATCCGCCGCTGGAGTCGCGCATCGCCGCCCTGCAGGCAGCCCGCTGATCGCCACGGCGCAGTGACCGCAGGCGGCGGACCAGTGGCGTCGCGCCAAGCGCCGCAGTTCGCCGCCGTGGTCGGCCAACGGCCATGTTAGTCTTTGCGTGGTCGTCGGTGTCCTTCGTGCTTTATCTGCAGTCATCTCCATCAATTTCATCCACACAGAAAGGAAGCCTGACTGATGCCCCATCACACCCCCCTGATTGCCACCATTGTCGCAGGCCTGGTGCTGGCCTTTATCTTCGGCACCCTGGCCCATCGTCTGAAAATGCCGCCGCTGATCGGTTATCTGGTCGCCGGTATCGCCATCGGCCCCTTTACTCCCGGTTTCGTGGGCGATGCCGACCTGGCCCAGGAGCTGGCCGAGATCGGGGTGATCCTGCTGATGTTCGGAGTGGGGCTGCACTTCTCGCTCAAGGACCTGCTGTCGGTCAAGAACATCGCCATCCCCGGGGCGGTCGCGCAGATCGCCATTGCGACCTTGCTGGGCATGGGCATGGGGTGGGTGCTGGGATGGCCGGTGGGTGAAGGTTTCCTGTTCGGCCTGGCCTTGTCGGTGGCCAGTACCGTGGTGCTGCTCAAGGCCCTGCAGGAGCGGCGCCTGGTGGAGACCCAGCGTGGGCGTATCGCAGTCGGTTGGCTGATCGTCGAAGACATTGCCATGGTGCTGGCGCTGGTGCTGATCCCGGCGCTGTCGGGCATCCTCGGCGGCAAGGGCGAGGCCCTGAGCGGCAATGCGGTGCTGCTGACGCTGGGGATCACCCTGGGCAAGGTGGTGGCCTTCGTGGCGGTGATGCTCATCGTCGGTCGTCGCGTCATTCCCTGGATCCTGGAGCGCATTGCCGATACCGGTTCGCGCGAACTGTTTCGGCTGGCAGTGCTGGCCATTGCGCTGGGCTTCGCATTGGGTTCGGCCTATGTGTTCGGTGTTTCCTTCGCGCTGGGGGCTTTCTTCGCGGGCATGATCCTGTCCGAATCCGAGTTGAGCCATCGCGCCGCCGAGGAATCCCTGCCGCTGCGTGACGCCTTCTCGGTGCTGTTCTTCGTTTCGGTCGGTATGCTGTTCGATCCTTCCATCCTGGTGCGCGAGCCCTTGCTGGTACTGGCGACAGTGCTCATCATCGTGATCGGCAAGTCGCTGGCGGCATTGATGATCGTGCGGGTCTTCGGACACCCGAATTCGACCGCCCTGACGATCTCGGCCAGCCTGGCGCAGATCGGTGAATTTTCCTTCATCCTGGCAACGCTGGGCCTGTCGCTGGACCTGCTCTCGCCGATGGCACGCGACCTGATCCTGGGCGGCGCCATCCTCTCCATCCTGCTCAATCCGCTGCTGTTCTCGCTGCTGGATCGCTACGAGGCACGTCAGCCCAAGGAGCCAGACGCCGACAATGTGCCACCGACCGTCGACCTGCAGGATCATGTGGTGCTGGTCGGCTATGGCCGGGTGGGGCGCGGCATCGGCGAGCAGCTGCGTGCCCAGGGTCGGCCCTTCGTGGTCATCGAGGCGCAACGGGAAAATCTGGATGCCCTGCGCAGCGCCGGTGTGCCGGCCCTGTATGGCAATGCCGCCCAGAGCGAACTGTTGAAGGCGGCCGCCGTGGACCGCGCACGCTGGTTGCTGGTGGCCATTCCCGAGGTATTCGAGGCCGGCCAGGTGATCGAGAATGCGCTGGAGCTGAACGCCGGGCTGCAGGTCGTGGCGCGGGCCCATTCGGATGCCGAGATCGAGCACCTGGAAAAACATGGTGCCCAGCGCGTCATCATGGGGGAACGCGAAATCGCCCGTGGCATGCTCGACATGGTGGGGCAGGGCGCCTGACGGTTCAGTTGACGCGTCGATGGCCTGCAGCAATTTTCCATGCATGCTAAAGTCGCGGCTGCTGCTGTGGCGGGCTCACTGCCCGCTGCGCAGCAACAAGTTCTCGGGGCGGGGCGAAACTCCCCACCGGCGGTAATCAGACGAGGTCACCCGACCTCGTCTGTAGCCCGCGAGCGCCCGGCCTGCCATCGCGGCAGGTCGGGGTCAGCAGACCCGGTGTGATCCCGGGGCCGACGGTCATAGTCCGGATGAAAGAGAACGGAGTGTCCGGCATGGCAGCCCTGCGCGAGCAGTCTGCCTGCGGCCGCGCATTCCAACGCCCTGTTTAATCATCGAACAGGAGTCCTGAACCATGTCGCAATCGCATCTTTCTGCAGTGTCTTCCCACCACGGTCAACGTATCGCCTTCATCCAGGCTTGCTGGCACAAGGATATCGTCGACCAGTGCCGTATCGCCTTCACCGCGGAAATGGCCGCACTCGGCTGGCCGAGCAGCAGCATCGATTTCTTCGAACTGCCTGGCGCCTTCGAAATTCCCCTGCATGCCAAGGTCTTGGCCAAGACCGGCAAGTATGCCGGCATCGTCGCCAGCGGCCTGGTGGTCGATGGCGGCATCTACCGTCACGACTTCGTGGCACAGTCGGTCATTTCGGCGCTGATGCAGGTGCAGCTTGATACCGAAGTGCCGGTCTTTTCGGCCGTCTTGACCCCGCATCACTTCCATTCCCATAGCGAGCACCATCAGTACTTCCACGAGCATTTCCTGGTCAAGGGCAAGGAAGCGGCACAGGCATGCGCTACCACCGTGGCCAAGCTGGCGGAGGTGCGGGCTGCGGAGGCTGCGCGGCATAGCCTGAACGCGGCATGAGCGCGGCCTGAACGTGGGCTGCGAGCGGGCTCAATGAGGTCGGCCGGGCGCGCAGGCGGCTCGCGCAGGGGGGGGCGGATTCAAATATCCGTTCACATTTTGCTTAACGATTGTGAAGCATTTGCTTACAACCCTTACGGCTTTGGCCTAGAGTTGTCAGGATTGGCGGGCTATATTCACGCTACGTAATCCAGAACAACGAGGAGCTATCGTGAAAAAGTCGATTCCCCTGATGGCCGGCCTGGCCGTCTTCGCTGCCGTAGCCGGCCTGTCGGCCGCTCCGGCCATGGCCGGGCATGTCTCGATCGGCGTGAACATCGGCGTGCCGGGCGCCTACGTGGCTCCGCAGCCGGTCTACGTGCAGCCTGCACCGGTGTACGCACCGCCGCCGCCGGTCTATGTCCGACCGGCTCCGGTCTACTACGGTCCGCCGCCGGTCTATGTGGCGCCGGGGTATTACCGTGGGCACCATCATCGTCACTGGCACCGGCCGCCGCCGCCTCCGGGCTACTGGCATCGTTGATGTCGGGGGCGGGCGGTGCCTGGTGATGCCAGGTGTGCCGGCGAAAAAAATGGCGGCCGAGGCCGCCATTGTCGTATCCGCGATGTGAACCTTGCGCAGGAGTGGTAAGCCTCTCGATTGAGCCCGGCTTACTTCTTGGCCGGGGCGGCTTCGTCGTCGACGTCCACCAGCAGATAGCGCTCTGCCGCGCCGAAGAAGCGATCGTAGAAATCGGGCGAGCGGATGGTCTCGCTGGAGACGCGCACCATGGAGTCGTCGCTGGCAGCGAAGGGCATCGACACCGAACCCAGCACGCTGACCCCGAGGCTGGCTGAACTGTTGCTCTTCTTGATGCCGTAGCCATCCTGGGTAGCGCTGGCAAACATGGTCGAACTCTTGCCGTTGCCATTGGAGGCGCAGACGACGTGAAAAGCGATTTCCATGTGCTTGTCGCTGGCAGGCTGGAAGCTCTTGTTGCCATCCATGGTGTTGTCGGTGGAGCGGCTGATGACATAGCCCTGGCCCAGCAACGCACGGCGCGCGGCCTCGCAGACGGCCTTTTCGCTACCGGGGAAGCTGCGCGAGAAGGCGCTGGTATCGCTGAATTCTTCCTGGTGGTAGAAGGCGGTCTTGCCGGTGGAGCAGGCGGTCAGTCCAAGGGCGAGGACCAGGGTGAGCGGGACATAAACACACGGGCGCGACATGCAGCTAATCTCCGGCGACAGAAAATGGTGGCTGAATTGTAAAGGATTCGCCTGACGCAGGGTTTGGGCAGATGGTAAAGATCGGTAACAGAAGTCTTATCATCGAGTGAGAACAGATGTGAAGAGATTCGCAAGTCCCTTGCGTGAAGGTAAAATCACTTGTGAAATTGCCTGACTGAAAGTATCGTTAGGTGAGTCAAGAAAGTGGCGTTCGGGAGTGATCTTCCATCGGGACGATCATGAATCTGCGCAGCGAGCTGGGCAAATTCGCATACGGCCTCGTCAAGGATAATGGATAAAAATCAGAAAGCGGAATTGGCGCGCATCCAGAGGGAACTGGTGGATGCACACAATAAGGCTGCGTGGCAGATGGCTGCCACGATCATCAAGGCTTCGCTGGTCAAGAATGGCATGGATCAGCCGCCCACCGCGGCTGAGCTGGCCGACCTCAACGCCACCATCACCAATCTGCGCAGCGTGGCCGAGGATGCGCTGGAGTTGCTCAAGCGCTGATCTTGCGCCGGACTGCACCGGCGGGGCTGCTTGCCCGAGCAGGCCATATCGGCTCATCGTTCCTTCCATACACATCATGCCGACATCAAGAGTGCTCGCTGCCTTCAGGGGCTGCTGGCGGCCGACGTCGTTGGCGGCGCTTCAGGTAGTACAGCATGGCCGTCAAGCTCGCCAATCCCAATGCCCAGTTTCTCTGATGAAGCTGATATGCCGCTGATGTTCCCGGCAGGGTAATCAAACCATTCAAGACGGCGCTCGGCCCCATGGCCAGCGTCAGACTGGCGCTTAAATTGAACAAGCGACCCAGGGCGCCAGGTGATGCGCCCAGTCCCTCGGCAACCAGCAAGACCGGCAGCGCCAGGAAGCTCAGGTTTTCCATCCTGCGGAGCTGGGGATAGAAATGTCCCAATCCAGTGGCAATGCCATGAAAGCTCAGTACCAGGATGATGCCGGCGACCACGTATAGGCTGCTGCGCAGCGCCCGCCTGATTTTTTCTGCGCGGGAGTACGACGACGTGGTACGCACGGGAGGCTGATTGAAATACTGCGTGACCTCCTTGCGCGTGATCAGGTAGAGCAGTCCGGCTACGAAAGGGCACAGGGCCAGGATATATGCCCATTTCAGGTTCGAAGCCACCATGGGTGCCAGCAACGGAAGCGGGAATACGATCAGGCTGACGTAGAAGATGAGGCGCGCCCACTTTTTCGCAGCCAGGAATCCCCATGCCAGCAGCGGGTTGTAAATTAGGCAAAGGGTCAGGGACACGATCGCGATGATGGCCTGTGACCTGACCGGGAACGGCAGGGACGACGTGGCGACATTCCAGTAGTAGCGGCCCAGCAGAAGCATCCAGATGCACATCATCCCCGCGCTGATCAGTGCGGCGTAAGCCATGATGGGCACCACCGACGGCGTTGACGGCATTGAAGGAGAAATCGGCGGAAGTGCCGGGGACTCCTCGGCTTGCCCATGGAGTTCAGGTGGGGTGGGCGAGGGTGGGGCGGCGGTATTCATGTTGAGATCGGGCGGTTTTTCTTTCCTGGTGGCCCGTTTAATGGAAAATAATTGCCTATATTAACTCGAATTTCTGAACGGAAATGTTTTCGGGGCGGACGCGACCGGAAAAGAAAAGCCAGGCTCGCCGTGGGTACTGCCATTCTTTGGCGCATGGCCGGCGATGGGAGGGCGGGATTTTGTGGGGAGCGGTGGCGTCTGTTCAGTCCACTGCCAGTAATTGCTGAACCGCGTTGCTGTGAACCTCTGGTGGGGGTAGTCGGAATCGAACCGACAAGGCCTTGCAGCCGAGGGATTTTAAGTCCCTTGTGTCTACCAATTTCACCATACCCCCGGTGCGACATCAGCCGGTCAGTGCGCATGCACGCCAGTTGCGCTGTCGTGACGATCGCCAAGACATCAGCGATGTCGGCGATGGCCGCCGAAAAGGCAGGCATTATAGCAGCGACTTATGTTGCGATATGGATTTTTTCCTAAGGAAAAGTCCCTGTTTTCCGGGCGCGCCTTTCCGGTACGCCGACCCCGTCCATTCGGATAGGTGCCAGAGCATTTCACCGGGGACGAAGTGAGCCATTTCCGGACGAGAAGCCGGTTCGAGATAGTAGAATGATGACTTCTTTCACCAGAAAAGCCGTCATCATGACTGAAGCCGTAGTCAAGACAGTGCAATGCATCTCGCCCGCCGGGCTGCATACCATGGCCTACAAGGAATGGGGCGATGCCCGCAATCCCAATGTGCTGGTGTGTGTGCACGGGGTGACCCGGGTCTCCGACGATTTCGACCGCATGGCCCGTGAGCTCTGCGATACCTATCGCGTGATCTGCCCCGACGTGGTCGGTCGCGGGCGCTCCGGGCGCCTGGCCAATCCGCAGTTCTATACGGTGCCGCAATACGTCAGCGACATGGTCACCCTGCTGGCACGGGCCGATGCCGAGATCGTGGACTGGTTCGGCACTTCGATGGGCGGACTGATCGGCATGGCACTGGCGTCGCTGCCGGGTAATCCGATCCGGCGCCTGGTGCTCAACGATATCGGCCCCTCCATCAATGGCGCGGCGCTGGCGCGCATCGGCGATTACATCGGCCAGGATGTGCGTTTCGACAGTTTCGAGGAAGCTGCGCAGTACATTCGTACCATCTCGGCCAGCTTTGGCCATCATAGTGATGAGGAGTGGCACAAGCTGGCCAGGGATGTGCTGCGTCAGAACGAGGATGGCAAATGGGTGCGCCATTACGATCTGGCGCTGGCGGTGCCGTTCAAGCTGACCACGCCGGAAGCGGCCAGTGCCGCCGAGCAGATGCTGTGGGCTGCCTATGACGCCATCACTTGCCCGACGCTGCTGGTGCGCGGCGCCCAGTCCGATCTGCTGCTGCCCGAAGTGGCGCAGGAGATGACCCGTCGTGGCCCCCAGGCCAGGCTGGTGGAATTCCCCGAGGTCGGTCATGCGCCGACCTTCATGCATGCCCCGCAAATCGAGGTGGCGCGTCAGTTCCTGCTGGGTTGAGCATTCGACCCGGTAGATTTTTTCATATGCCGGCTCCTGCTGAGCCGGCTTACCTATAAGGAAAATCCCATGCCCATTCAACGCCTGCACGTCGGCAAGCGCCTCTCCGAAGTGGCCATCCACAACGGCACCGTCTACCTGGCCGGCCAGATCGCCGAAGACGCCACCCAGAACATCGAAGGCCAGACTCGTGAAGTACTGGGTCATATCGACCGCCTGCTGGCCGAGGCCGGCAGCGACAAGACCAAGATCCTGTCGTGCCAGATTTTCCTGTCCGATGTGAAGGATTTTGCTGGCATGAATTCGGTCTGGGACGAATGGGTCGCCCCCGGCAACGCGCCGCCGCGCGCCACCGTCGAAGCCAAGCTGGCCCGTCCTGAACTGCTGGTGGAAATCATCATCGTCGCCGCACAGAAGTAATCGTTTATGGTTTCGGTAGCAAGTACACAGGGCGAAGGCCTGGCGGCGATCACCGCCGGTCTCGCCCCCGAGGATGTGACGCGGGTCGAGCAGGCACTGGCCGAGCTCGAACCGTTGTATGCCGACAGGCAGATCCTGTCCGGGCAGAACGCCTTGCAATTCGCGGTTTCCGTGGCCACCGTGCTGACGGCGCTCAATGTCGATGCGGCTACGCGTATCGCCGGCCTGGCCTTCGAGGCGCAGATGCTGCACCCCGAGCTGGAAGAAAAGCTGGAAGAGCGCTTCGGCAAGGAGATCGCCGAGCTGGTGGGTAACGTGCGCCAGTTGATGCGCTTCCATAGCCTCAGCTTCCAGCCGCAGAACCAGGAGGTCCTGCGCGGCAAGAACGCCGCCCAGCAGGCGGCTGCCCAGGTGGAAACACTGCGCAAGATGCTCCTGGCCATGGCCACCGACATGCGGGCGGTGCTGGTGCGCCTGGCCTCCCGCGTGGCGACCTTGCGCTACTTTGCCGAAACCAAGCAGGAGAACGAGGCCAGTGCCCAGTATGCGCGACAGACCTTCGACCTCTATGCGCCGCTGGCCAACCGCCTGGGCATCTGGCAGCTGAAGTGGGAGCTGGAGGATCTGTCGTTCCGCTTCCTGGAGCCGCAGACCTACAAGCGCATCGCCAAGATGCTGGAAGAAAAGCGCCTGGAGCGCGAAGCCTTCGTGGCCAGTGCCATTGCGCGCCTGCGCTCGGAAATGGCGGCCCAGGATATCCGGGCCGAGGTCAGTGGCCGGCCCAAGCACATCTACAGCATCTGGAACAAGATGCGCGGCAAGTCGATCGACTTTTCCGAGCTCTACGATGTGCGCGCCTTCCGGGTCATCGTCGACGACGTCAAGACCTGCTACGCGGTGCTGGGCATCGTGCACGATATCTGGACTCCGATTCCCGAAGAGTTCGACGACTACATCTCCCGTCCCAAGCAGAACGGCTACCAGTCCCTGCACACGGTGGTATTGGCCGAGGACGGTCGCGCCCTGGAAGTGCAGATCCGCACGCACGAGATGCATCACTTCGCCGAGTACGGGGTGGCGGCCCACTGGCGTTACAAGGAAAGCGGCGGCTCCAATTTCTCGGCACAGAAATACGACGAGAAGATTGCCTGGTTGCGTCAGCTTCTGGCCTGGAAAAATGAAGTCACCGACGCCGTCGTGGATCAGGAAGAGGTTCGCCGTGACTGGGTGCAAAAGCTCAAGTCGGCCACGCTGGATGAGCGCATCTACGTGCTCACGCCGCAGGCGAGGGTGATCGAGCTGCCCAGCGGCGCCACGCCGATCGACTTCGCCTATCACCTGCACAGCGATGTCGGCCATCGCTGCCGCGGCGCCCGCGTAGACGGGGTCATGGTGCCGTTGAATACGGTGCTCAAGAACGGTCAGACGGTGGAGATCATCACGGCCAAGAGTGGCGCCGGTGTCGGGCCGTCGCGCGACTGGCTGAGCCCTGGTTATGCCGCCAGCTCACGCACCCGTTCCAAGATCCGCGCCTGGTTCAATGCCATCGAGCAGCAGGAAACCCTGTCGGTCGGTCGCGGCCTGCTGGAAAAGACCCTGCAGCGCGAGGGCAAGACGGCTGTCAACCTGGAAGAGCTGGCGCAGAAGCTGGGCTTTGCCAAGGTGGACGACCTGTGCCTGTCGTTGGCCAAGGAAGAGTTCAGCCTGCGTCATGTCGAGCAGGCTTTGCATGAAGGCCAGGACAAGAAGCCCGAGATCGATGACGAGGCGCTGATTACCCGCAAGAGTCGCGCTTCCAGCATCGTGCAGGGTGCCAAGTCCGGCGTGCTGGTGGTCGGCACCGATGGTTTGCTGACGCAACTGGCGCGCTGCTGCAAGCCAGCGCCGCCGGATGTGATTGCCGGCTTCGTCACGCGCGGCAAGGGAGTGTCGATCCATCGGGTGAACTGCAAGAATTTCGCCGAGATGGCCTCGCATGCGCCCGAGCGGGTGATCCAGACCACCTGGGGTGCACCGGCGCGGGATACGGTCTATCCGGTCGATATCTTCGTGCTGGCCAGTGATCGTCAGGGTCTGCTGCGCGATATCTCCGATATCTTCCTGCGTGACAAGATCAATGTGATCGGGGTGAGCACGCAAAGCGTGAAGGGGCATGCACGCATGGCCTTTACCGCCGAGATCGGTTCGACCGAACAATTGCAGAAAGCCCTGACGGTGATCCGCGATGTGAAGGGTGTGATCGAGGCCAAGCGACAATAGGGGAGGGCGAGCAGGGAAGGATTGCGGGGTAGGGGGTGGCAGGAGGTATGGAAATTATTTTAATTTTTCATCATTTACCTCTTGGCAAATTTTGAAAAGCCTCCTATACTCTCGCTTCTTCGTTAGGCGCGTAGCTCAGCTGGTTAGAGCACTACCTTGACATGGTAGGGGTCGTTGGTTCGAGTCCAATCGTGCCTACCAATCTTTCTTCCCTTTTGGGGATGTTGGGTTGGGGCGAAGCCAACTGAAAAGGAGGCGCATTCTTGGCTTCCTTTTTTGTTTTCTCATCGGTAATTCTTCGATAGGCGCGTAGCTCAGCTGGTTAGAGCACTACCTTGACATGGTAGGGGTCGTTGGTTCGAGTCCAATCGTGCCTACCAATTCTTCTGTTGCAGTATCGAACGGGTGAGTTGGTGAAGATAAAAACGCAAAAGGAAGCGCATCGGCGGCTTCCTTTTTTGTTTTGTGGCCCTGCATTGACATCTCCCATTGTTTCCATCTTTCTTTCCCGTATTGCGGGAGACTTGGGGTATGGCTGTTACGCTGTTTGGGCATAGCAGGATGGAAGAGGTGTTTTTACGTGTTTGCGTGACATATGTTTCGCGAAAGCATCTAAAAATGCTTTACACTTGCGTCGAATTTTTTGTGAGTTTGCTCCTCAAACTCATATTCTCTACGGATGAACGAATTTTCCTATGGCAGCAGATGATCAGTATTTCCTCGTGGTTGATGACTTTTCGACGATGCGTCGTATTGTCAGCGGCCTGCTGAAGGAACTTGAATACACCAAGATGGCGGAGGCTGACGACGGTACGTCGGCCCTGAAAATCCTGGAAGCAGGTGCCATGCCGATCACTTTCGTGTTGACCGACTGGAACATGCCGGGCATGGATGGGCTGACGCTGCTCAAGAAGATTCGCGCCACGCCGTCCATGGCGCATCTGCCGGTGCTGATGATCACGGCCGAAGCCAAGAAGGAAAACATTGTCGAGGCCGCGCAGTCGGGCGCTGATGGTTATATCGTCAAGCCCTTCAACGCGGCGACACTGAAGGACAAGATCGAGAAGATCCTGGCGCGACGCGCCAGCCTGGCCAAGGCCTGAGGCTGGCGGGTGGTCGGCAAGCAAAAAACGGCATCTGCGGATGCCGTTTTTGTTTTTTGGTGCGGAGGATGGAGGGGCGGGATTCAGGCCAGGCCGAAGTAGCGGGCCACATCGCCGCGCGTCCAGGATTTGATGACATCTCCGTCAAGTAGTACGCGGTACTCCTCATGGCGCTCGCCGTTCTCCAGTTCCACGGTGCGACTCTGCAGGGTGTATTCCCGGTTGTTGATCACGGTCTGGTGCTCGGTGTGATTTTTCTGGTCCGACATGATGCTGGCCTCCCTCTATGGACTTGGATGCTAGCACGGTGGCGCCCCTCTGCGTACGCTGCGGCAAGGGTAAGTTGTGTCGATGGTCGAGGGAATTTGCTATAATAGCCAGCTACGGTCGAGGTCACCTGTCAGTGGCGGCCTCCCGAATATCGATTCATCCCAATCTGTAAGAGCGAGAAAGGCAATCCGGTTATGACACCGCGAACTACCACCGAGGTTTTCACGCGACGCTAGTCGGGTTCTTTTTCGTCCTTTGAAAAAGCGCGGCTGGTCCGCGTTTTTTTTCGTCCGTCTTTTCGCCATTTTCCTTGGCGACCCTCTTTTACCCTCAATAGGCAAGGCAGTCACGCTGCCGACATGGAGTGCACAATGGTTTCAGTTCGTCTTCCCGATGGTTCGCAACGCCAGTTCGACAACCCGGTCACGGTAGCGCAGGTCGCCGCCAACATCGGCACCGGTCTGGCCAAGGCAGCCCTGGCTGGCCGCGTCGATGGCAAGCTGGTCGATACTTCCTACCTGATCGACAAGGATGCCGACCTGGCCATCATCACCGACAAGGATCCCGATGGCCTGGAGGTGATCCGTCACTCCACCGCCCACTTGCTGGCATACGCGGTCAAGGAGTTGTTCCCGGATGCCCAGGTCACCATCGGCCCGGTCATCGACAACGGTTTCTACTACGACTTCTCGTACAAGCGTCCCTTCACTCCGGAAGACCTGCAGGCCATCGAAAAGAAGATGGCGGAGCTGGCCAAGAAGGATGAGCCGGTGACCCGCAAGGTGCTGCCGCGCGACGAAGCGGTGGCCTACTTCAAGTCCATCGGCGAAGCCTACAAGGCCGAGATCATCGCTTCCATTCCGCAGAACGAGGATGTCTCGCTCTACACCGAAGGTAGCTTTACCGATCTGTGCCGCGGCCCGCACGTGCCTTCCACCGGCAAGCTCAAGGTATTCAAGCTGATGAAGCTGGCGGGTGCTTACTGGCGCGGAGACTCCAACAACGAGATGCTGCAGCGGGTCTATGGCACTGCCTGGGCCAAGAAGGAAGACCAGGAGGCCTACCTGCACATGCTGGAAGAGGCGGAAAAGCGCGATCACCGCAAGCTGGGCCGCGCGCTGGACCTGTTCCACTTCCAGGATGAGGCGCCGGGCCTGATCTTCTGGCACCCCAAGGGCTGGACCATCTGGCAGCAGGTCGAGCAATACATGCGTCGCGTCTACCAGGACAACGGTTACCAGGAAGTGAAGGCGCCGCAGATCCTGGACCGCTCGCTGTGGGAAAAGACTGGTCACTGGGAAAACTATCGTGAAAACATGTTCACGACCGAGTCGGAAAACCGCGCCTACGCGCTCAAGCCGATGAACTGCCCGGGCCACATCCAGATCTTCAACTCCGGTCTGCACAGCTATCGCGACCTGCCGCTGCGCTACGGCGAATTCGGCCAGTGCCATCGCAACGAGCCCTCGGGCGCGCTGCACGGGATGATGCGTGTGCGCGGCTTCACCCAGGACGATGGTCACATCTTCTGTACCGAAGACCAGATCCAGGAAGAGGTGGCTGCCTTCAACCGCGTGGTGCGCGAAGTGTACGATTGCTTCGGTTTCAAGGAAGTGGCTGTGAAGCTTGCCCTGCGCCCGGAAAAGCGCATTGGTGCCGAGGAAGTCTGGGACAAGGCCGAGAACGCCCTGCGCGAAGCCATCCGTGCCTCCGGTTCGGAGTGGGAAGAGCTGCCGGGCGAGGGCGCTTTCTATGGTCCCAAGATCGAATACCACCTGAAGGACTCCATCGGTCGCTCCTGGCAATGCGGCACCATGCAGGTGGACTTCTCCATGCCGGCCCGTCTGGGCGCCGAGTATGTTACCGAAGACAACAACCGCAAGGTGCCAGTGATGTTGCACCGGGCCATCGTCGGTTCGCTGGAGCGTTTCATCGCCATCCTGATCGAAAACCACGCCGGCGCGATGCCTTTGTGGCTGGCGCCAACACAAGTTGTCATCCTGAATATTTCCGACGCGCAAGCGGATTATGTGCAAAACGTTGCACAAACGCTGAAAAAACAAGGGTTTAGGGTCGAGACCGATTTGCGCAACGAAAAG
>Ga0308159_1001679_pt1 | contig 29663 bp, 26 predicted proteins | sample PhyCR1_FD_201040 | JGI IMG/M metagenome (GOLD analysis project Ga0308159, IMG submission 201040) | Phyllosphere microbial communities from UC Gill Tract Community Farm, Albany, California, United States - DLSLC.R1 | ecosystem: Host-associated > Plants > Phyllosphere > Unclassified | place: USA...
ATTTAACCAGATGTATTACGAAACCTGGGTGGGTTTGGATGAAAATTTCTATGATGAAAAATTTCATGGTGTGGATTGGGAGAAGATGAAAAACCGTTATGCGGCCTATCTTCCCTATGTAAATAACCGCAGCGATTTAAGGATTTTACTGAACGATATGCTCGGAGAATTGAATTCATCGCACATGGGCTTTAACAGTGCAGGTGCCGAGGAGAGAAAGAATTTAACTTATACCACTAACGAAACCGGGATTATTTTCGACAATGACAACCCCTTGAAAGTAGAGCGGGTTGCAGCAAAAAGCAATGCTGCACGTACAGGAACCAATATTTTACCAGGAGATATTTTAACAGAGGTAAATGGCGTTAAGGTGGATGAAAATATTGATCGAGATTACTACTTCAGCAAGCCATCATTAGATAAAGAGATGACTTTGACCTTTGATAGAAAAGGCAAACAGATTTATGTAAACATCCATCCTGAAAGTGCCGGAATTTTACGTGGGAATCTTTACGATGAGTGGATCTCGAACAACCGTAAGAATGTAGATAAATGGGGGAACAATCGCATTGCCTATTCTTATATGAAAAATATGGGAGGTGGTGAATTGGAAACTTTCCTTTTGGATATGGTCGCTCAGGAAGAAAACAAAGATGCCATCATTTTAGATTTACGTTATAATACAGGGGGGAATGTGCATGATGAAGTGTTGAAGTTTCTTTCTCAACGTCCGTATTTGCAGTGGAAGTACCGCGGTGGTAAATTGGCACCGCAAAGTAACTTCGGTCCGGCAGCAAAACCTATTGTACTGCTGATAAATGAACAATCGCTAAGCGATGCAGAAATGACTGCTGCTGGCTTCAAGCAATTGAAATTGGGTAAAATCCTTGGAACCGAAACCTACCGTTGGATTATTTTTACTTCAGCTAAAAGTTTGGTTGATGGATCATCTTACCGTTTACCTTCATGGGGATGTTATACGATGGATGGCAAGAACCTCGAAAGCGAAGGTGTTAAGCCAGATATCTTCGTAAAAAACACCTTCGAAGATCGATTGGCTGACAAAGATCCGCAGTTGGAAAAAGCTGTTGCGGAGATTTTGAAAGATTTGAAGTAAGCTAGCTGTGAGTTACTGGATTGTTTTTTGGTTTAAATACCTTGGCAATTAAACGGTCCAGTACCTCACATTTTATTAATTTACCTTTCCAATCACTTTTCTTTTCCGTTTCTTTGGCCTTTGGAATTATTTTAAAATATGGCGAATTTATTAACCGACAGAAATTTTTGGGTAAATTATTGGGAAAGTAAAAAAGGACTTGCAGTCCAAATTCCAGCAAATTATGTATTCCATCGCCAGCTCGGAGAAATTGTTGCTCAAAATAATGTTAAAACAGCTATTGAACTTGGCGGGTTTCCAGGTTATTATGCCGTTTTTTTGAAGAAATATCTTAAGCTGGAGGTAACGCTGTTGGATTATTTTATTCATCCGCCAGTGGTAGTCGATTTGTTGGAAAAAAATGGCTTGAAAGAAAAAGATATTCATATTATAGAAACCGACTTATTCAATTATCACCCAGATCAGCAATATGATTTAGTTTTAAGTTGTGGTTTAATTGAGCATTTTAACGATACTGCTGATATTATAAACCGCCATATTGCCTTCGTAAAGCCAGGTGGAACACTTTTCATCACTCTTCCAAACTTTAAAGCGGTAAATGGCTGGTTCCAAAAAAACTTCGATAAAGAAAATTACGATAAACATAACATCGATAGCATGAACCCTGAATTGCTAAAATCCATTTGCGAAAAAGCAGGGATGAACGAAGTTAAATCAGGCTACTTTGGCAGGTTTAGTGTTTGGCTAGAAAACGAAAGTCAGAAATCTGCCGGAGTTAAGCTTTTCAAAAAAGCTGTATGGTTAAGCGGTAAAGTTTTTACTAAAATTATTCCTTTTGAAAGCCAGGCCTTATCGCCCTACATTATTTTGCAGGCAAAAAAGCCTTTATAAACTTTTTTTATACAATCCGATTTCGCTCAAGGTAATACAAACCGGAGATTGAGTAATGTTGATTTTTACTTTGTTTGTGGTTACAGGCTGATCAAATTTGATTAACCTTTTCGCGCCAATACTGGTTCCATCATAAATCTTTTTCCAGCTGTTATTCTCCAATATCTCAATATTATAAGCTTCTACTCTTTGCCCAAGCGGGATATATTCTCGCAGACTTACAATATCAAATGTTTTAAGCGATTTCAAATTAATCTCCAAACTTGCAGTATGGGTATTGTCTGTTGTGGCCCAATAAGTTTGTTTATCATTATCCACCAACTTATTTATGGGATAACTTTTTTCCCGCGTATTACTGGCCGTTATGCTTGCATTTTTGGCAAAGTTATTCGCAAACGTGTTTTTAACCATTTCCCCAAACGTTTTTAGTGCTAACACATCATCATCGTGTAGCTGCCCCCGTGTGTCTGGCGCTAAGCCTAAATCCAAGCCGGCGCCTCGTCCCACGCTTTTTAGATACAGGTCGAAAAGCATTTCAGGAGTTTTTGGTTTTTCGGTAGGATGATAGAACCAGCCTTTTCGCAAAGGAACATCACATTCTGCAGGCATCCAAAATTTGCCGTTTCTTATTCCCTCCGGACTCTCAGGATAATTTGCCTGACCAGGTACTGCAACATTTTTTCCTTTCGGTGGCATGGGCGTAAAAGTAGCCCAACTGGTCTCCGCGGCATGCCCATCTTCGTTTCCCACCCACCTGATGTCAAGTCCGATATCACTAAAGATATTGGCCATAGGTTGCATTTTTCTGGTAATCGCCCAGGTGTTTGCCCAGTCATAATAGGTCGTGTTATCAATAGACCTTTTTTCTCGGGCTCCGCCATAATAACCATCACCACCATTTGCTCCGTCGTGCCAGCTCATAAATAATTCTCCGTAGTTGCCGTATAATTCTTTAAGCTGCGCTTGATAGATTGCTAAATATTTATCGGTGCCATAAAGCGGATTATTCCTGTCCCAGGGGGAGCAATAAATGCCGAATTTTAAGCCAGCTTTTCGTACCGCCTGCTCCACTTCTCTTACCAAGTCTCCCTTTCCATTTCGAAACGGACTTTTAGTAATATTATAATTTGTTGTTTTGGTTGGCCACAAAGCGAAACCATCGTGGTGCTTAGCTACCAGAATAATTCCTTTTAGTCCACCTGCTTTAGCTGCGGCCACAATTTGTTCAGCGTCGAAATTAGCCGGATTAAAGGTTTTTGGGTCCGCATCACCAAACCCCCATTCTTTATTCTCAAAGGTAGTAGGTGTGAAATGAATTAAGCCATACACCTCTACATCATGCCAGCCAAGCTGCCTTTTTGAAGGAAGGGCGCCATAAGGTTCTGGCGCATGTTGAGCATAGGTAGTTATTGAAAGGAATAGTAAAAACAGGGATGTTATTCTCATATTATTAGCTTCGGGAAGCCAAATTACTAAGAATAAATCTGATTATTTAGTAAAATATTGCGCTAACTTTTCTCTTACAAAACGTTTCACCCTCAAAACCATATTTCCTTTTCTGGTAGATAGAAAGCTTTTGATGATTTGATAGGCTTTCTTATCTTCTTCTATTACCTCTGGAAATTCAGTAATGGGTTTTGGGTTGATTACCACGTTATAAATATCGTTGATTCCAGAGTGTACACCGGTTCCGTCATGCCCAATATTATTCACCAGAGACTGGGATGGGTTTAGTGTTAAGCCGCCTTTCAAAAATATCGAGGCATACCAGCGAATGGCCCAACTGTTGTTTTTGCCTTTTTTGAATTCGAGCATCTGCTTCCAGAAATTCATTTTATTTTCTATGGAAAAGGCCGATTTTTTCTTCTTATCAAATTGTTTGATTAGCGTTTCAATGTTCGGCTCGAAATTCTTCCATGCTCTTCCCCAGGTCGCCCATCCCCAGCTGGTGGCGGCTCTGTAAAAAAATGACTGTGGTAAGCCCTCTGCTTTCAATGGATACATGTAAGCGCCGATATGCATTACCTTTACTTCATCGCGATAGCGATTTAGCGCATCGTTAAAATAGCTTAAAGTATGTGGTGAGGTAACCAAATCATCTTCCAGAACAATTGCCTGATCATAATCCTTGATCAGTTTGGTTACCCCCTCTATAACAGAGTTTGCTAAACCAGCATTTTCTTTCCGCTCAAATACTTTTACAGATTTAAAACCATCAACTTTATTGATAATGGCTCTTACTTCTGCAACATTTTCTTCGTCGTTTGATGTTTTTGCTCCATCAGAAAAAATAAATAACCTACTCTCTCTCGCCAGATTATTTTTCTGCAGAAATTTTATTGTTCGTTCGGTATGTTGCGGACGATTGTAAACAAAAAGGGCTATAGGGGCGAGGTTTTGCATTGATTTATTTTTTCATCATCTATCCGATACGTCCTGCTGAATTTATTTCAGCATCGCTATTTTAAGATCCTGAAATAAATTCCGGATGACGAGCTCATGAGGTTTACTAATTAGAAAATATGCAGATTAGAATCTGATTTCTGCGTTAAAACGGTATAGGCGTTTGCAAATTGTTCTTGTTTTTTTCTTCCCAGCAAATTCCCTAAAGTTTTTTTAATCTTGTACTCCAGTTCGATTTTTAAATTTTTTGTAAAGGTTTTAGGCGCTTTCCTATTGATAAATTCATTAAATTTTACAGTTTCTGGCGCAGTCATCGAAACCTTATCTTCCAGAATTTCCAATCCCTCGCTTTGCAATAAAAACCTCAATGAGGTTGGCGTGTACATATTAATGTGTCCATAATCCAAAAAGTGTTTCATGCGGTTATCTACACCAAAACGGTAATCTTTTGGTACTTCTACTACAATATACTTCGCTACCCGTTTTAGTTCGCGAAGAAGGATGCGCTCATGTTCCACATGCTCCAAAACGTGTGCGAGAATAATTAAATCGAAGCTATCATCTTCGTAGGGAATTTTGTACCCATCGAAAGTCCGCGCTTCCTTTAAACGAGATAATTTTCTATCCTTAATGATATCGACACCACTTTGAGCAATTTCCAAGGCATAAAGCTCCGGCGCGAAGTTCCAATCATTTAGAAAATGTAAGATACTCCCATCGCCAGCACCAACCTCCAAAACCTTTTTCGGCCTGATTCCTTCACAAACATCAACAATGTTTTTTGCCTTATATTTAGCACCAAGCATGCGCCAGGCTACATCACTATTGGTATAAAAATTATCGTAGGCTGTTTTAACTTCTTCGCTTAACATAACATTGGGGATTAAATGCCCAGACAGTTGTCGGTTTTATAAAAAACCGATGTTGCTTTTTCATAGAAAAATCCCGGAGAAATTCCACTGAAACTAAGTTCCTTAAAGCCTTGTTCTTTTAAAAAAGTACGTGCATCATCATAAAATTCACGTTCGCTATCATCTAAAACAATCACGCCCGTTGGGTTTAGAGCCTCTAAGCTGTATCTGCAGCATCGTACGCGGTCGCGACCATCAACAATAATGATATCGAATTTTTTACCTAACAACGCTGCCTTTTTTGCGTATTCTCCATCGCGTTGGAGCTCGCAAAAGATCATTTCTGCGTTTGCCGGACTTGTTCCTTTTACCTTATCAAACCAGCCTTTATCATGCTCAACAGAGGTGACAGATCCGGCTTTCTCTGCGTAGAAAATTGTAGAATTTCCAGAACCATATTCGAAAATATGTTGAGATTTATTGAGCCGTTCGTTAATAAAATCGATAAAAGAATAAGTTACCCACGGAAGGGCTTTGCCGTTCCCATCAACCGCTTGTTTTTTATCAAAGGCCGTGAACCAGCCAATGCTGTTCAAATAACCTTTATGTCCGTATGATAATAATGCTTTTAGCCTGTTAGGTTTTGCAATTAATGTAGAAAGTGCTTTTAAAGTGCTCAACGTTTTAATATTTTTTGAAATGCTGTGATCAAAAATAACGATTTTAACATCATTATTCCTTGCTGACGGGTTTTAGGGATAAGTAAAAGATAAAATGCGGAGCTTGCGCATGCAATTAATGTTGCAATAGATGCACCAACGCCTGCATACAGCGGGATTAGCCAGAAATTAAGAAGTATATTTATTATTGCACCAACTGCAGTTCGGTAAAAGGAGATTTTGGTAAATCCTTCAGCAAGAAGAAATTGTGAGCTGGCACTACCTAAGAAAACAAACACGCCTGACCAGATATGGATGGGCAACATATTTTCTGCTTCTGCAAAGCGATTGTCATAAATAATATCGATAATGATAGTGGAGCTGAAGGTGATTATTAGTGCCACAGGTAAGCTGATTGCCACTAGTAAATCATACAAGTTTTGCAGTCTTTTAATATATCGGGCATGATCGGTTTTCCTGGCATGAATTAATGCGGGAAAAACTGAGGTTACAATCGCAACCGGAATGAAATACCAGGCTTCGCTAATTTTTGCTACAGCACCATATATCCCGACGGCGGCACTTCCTTCACTTTTTAACATCACCAGATCGATCTTCATGTAAATAGAAACCATTACCGCCGATAGTATTAACGGTGCTGATTGTTTCAATAAGGATTTCGCCCGTTCTTTTTTAAAATGCCATTTAAAGATGCTAAATCCTTTGGAATGATACCTGATCGTTAGCCCTAATGCCAGGATAAAACCATCGAAAACGAGTGCCCAGGCAAACCAAATCACCGGCACCTTTAAATACACGAGGATAATTTTGAAAACAGCAGAAGCGATTACACAAATATTTTGGACCTGAACAACATATTTTGATTGCACCTGCGATTGAAAATAAGAGTCGATTACGTTGAAAGATTTAAAAAAAGCTGCAAATGAAAGCAACGCCACTACATACGTTAAGGGTTCTCCGGGCTTATCGGAAAGATGATGGAACAATAAATACAAACCTATTGAAACAGGGATTAAGAGTAAATTAACTGTTAACCTTAATAATAATGAAGTTCCCAGTATTTCATCTTTTTTGGTTGGGTCATTTATAATTTCCCGAATCACGAAGGTGTCCAATCCTAACGCTCCAATTGCAGCCGCAATTGCAGTAAAAGCATCAGCAAAGCTTAAATCTCCAAATGAACTCGGCCCCAGAAATCTGGTGACCACAAAGCCAACAATCATACTCAGGATGCGGCCAAACATCAACCACCCTGTATTTTTTAAATACTTATTAAATGCTTCTTCATCAAAACCTTTTAGGGCTGGTAATTTCATTGGCGCAAAGATGTAAAAAAATGTGCGTTAATCAACTGAATGGTGCACCACTGCAATATCGCATCAGTGGTCTGCTTCACCATGTTTTTGATTAGTTTAGCCCCCGGTCTGGTTTTCAGCAGTTTTTACAGTTGCTGGCGCAATAGTAGTTGGAGGTGTGGTCACTGTCGTTGCCGGCTGAACCCCTTCAGAAGTCAATGGTGCACCAACTGCAATATCACATCGGTGGTTTGGTTGGCCATGGGGAGGATTCATTCCTTTGGCCGCTTTGGTATTTATAGTTTGGGAAACCACTGGTTTGCCCGTAGGTGATTGTGCTGCTTGAACTGGTTTCGAATCTAATGGCGCACCAACGGCAATATCGCATCTGTGCCCTGGTTCACCATGTTTAGGATTTAAGTTTTTTCCACTGCTGGTTTCCGTAGATGTTGCTGGTAGGTTAACTGCAATGGGCTGTGTTTGCGCGGCGGGTTTTTGAGCTGGTGTAGTTGCGGCTTGATTCAACGGCGCACCTTCTGCCAAATCACAGGTATGGCCTGGCTCGCCATGTTTAGGATTAAATATTAATGTTTTGCCTGTGGTCTGCGCTGTAGCCGTGGTAGTGTTAGTGCCTTTCCGCAATCCTTCCAGCCCGCCAGGAGTAGAAATAACTGCGTTTTTATCTTCTTTTTTTTCGCTATTGCACGAAGATAAAATCGTTAAAGCAAAGAAATAAAATAAGTGTTTCATAAACCTCATCCGTTTAATCAAATATGAGCAATTATTTTTATCATTTAAAACTCTCCTCAATTCTAACCAACTGTTTTAAATGGTGCTTGAGATGAATTTCAATAAAACGAAGCCATTGTTTTGCGTTTAAATATCCTAAACGGGGATGTTTGGTTTTGATCGTTCTATCGGCTGTTGCAACTAGCGGGTAAATTTTCGTTAGCGATTCCTCAAATTCCAGAATGAAGTCTAAAGCTTCGGCTTTAGTTATTTTTTTTACTCGGGCTATCAACCGCTTAGGTACTTTATATTTTTGCGACGGAGGGAAGGCGCCAAGAAATAAAATAACCTTAACTGCAAAATGAGTCGCTTCCTTTTCACCTTTGCCTTGGGCACTATTCTCTAAGGCAATTAGCGATAATAAGCTGGCATCGAATATATGTGAATACACTTCGCTATAACTCCAACCATTTATGGGTGGGGTTACCTGAAAAACTTCTTCATCATAATGTGATAGCTTGTTTTTGTAAGCATTCACAATTTTATGTATCGATGTATTCACTTTCGAGCTTGTCATTTAATAAAGATAAAATAACAATTAGAAAAGCAGCATTAATTCTTTCAAATGAGTAATTTGTTTGGCTACATCGGCAGGTTTTTCCTTTTCTAAAGGATTGAAGAAAATAGCTTCGATACCAAAATTTAATGCACCATAAACATCTGCTTCCAAACTATCTCCGATCATGATGCTCTCTGCCTTTGTTGCTTTGGCTTTATCCAGTGCATATTCAAAAATTTGTGGGTTTGGTTTATTAACGCCCACATCTTCAGAAATAATTACGTTTTCGAAATAAGGATTTAAGTTGGATAAATTCATTTTGGTCAATGTCGTTTCCTTAAATCCATTTGAAATAATATGCAAAGAGTATTTTTGCTGTAAATAAGCCAAAACTTCTTCAGCAGCCTCAAAGAGATTCGTCTTGGTTGGAGAAATACTGACGTAATCATCTTCAAATTGGTTCGGTACCGAATCGGGGTGAATCCCCAATTGAATAAAGGTTTTGCTAAAACGTTCTGCCCGTAAGAATTCTTTGGTAATTTTTCCAAGGTGATAATCTGCCCAAAGCTGATGGTTGTTCTCCGTATATTTTAAAATGAAATCGGAGCACGATTGTAAGCCCAGTTCCTGTAATTTATGGGTATGGTAGAGTTCGTTCAGGGTTTCTTCGGCATTCCGATCAAAATCCCAGATGGTATGATCGAGGTCGAAAAAGATATGTTTTTTCATTAAAATATTTTTACAAAAGTAGATCATCTATGTTAATAATAGATAGTCTTGCGTTTTAGTGCGTAATTCTTCAATTAAGTGCTCATCCATGTACTGATAATCATCTGGAATATCCAGAATGATAATCCGCTTGTTTACAATCTCCTCATTAAACTTTTCCGCTATTATTTGTTTATGTTTTTTTTCCATTACGAAGATGAGATCTGCCCACAATATATGGCGTGGGTTTAATTTGATCCGGGCAGATGGTGCAGTGCCTGCAGAGCGAATCTGGTGTTGACTGTGGTTTTTAAAAATTGTCTCAGCCTTTGCACTTCGCCACTTATTTCTACTGCAAACAAAAAGAACGTTCATTTTTTTATCTCTGTTACTTTTTTACAAGATCCACATCTTGATCATACTTTCTCTCCGTAAGCCAAATCGCCGGCATCACCTAGGCCTGGAACAATGTAAGATTTGCTGGTCATTTCCTCATCAATGGCACCCAGCCAAAGTTTAGCCTTTGGTAGATTCGCTTTTACGTGAATTACGCCCTCGGTACTGGCAATAGCGGCTACAATGTGTAGCTCGGCAATTTGATATCTATTCATTAATTCTTTACAGCACATCACCATGCTTTGTCCGGTGGCCAGCATAGGGTCGGCCATAATTAATATTTTGCCATCCAGATCCGGGCTAGAGATATAATCCATTTGGATCACGAAGTCGCCGCTTTTTTTAACTTTTCTATAAGCAGAAATGAAGCAACATTCCGATTTATCAAAGATGTTTAATAGCCCTTGCTGCAAGGGTAAGCCCGCCCTTAAAATGGTAGCCAGAACAGGTTGTTGCTCCAAAACTTCGCATTGCGAAACCCCTAAAGGCGTCGTAACATCTTTAGTCACATATTTCATTGATTTACTAATTTCATAGGCGAAGAACTCTCCAATACGTTCGAGGTTTTTTCTAAAACGCATCGAATCTTTTTGAATATTTTCATCACGAAGTTCGGAGATGAACGTGTTTGCTATGGATTTCGTCTTGCTTAAATCGAAAGTTGTCATTTTGCAGGTTTTGGGTAAGGGTATGGCTAATTTATTGTTTTTGATTGGTAAATGGGTAACATCTTTATGGCTAATGAGTAAACTGGCATTTTATATTGCTTAGCCAGAGAATAATTTTTAATTTAGTTATCGTATCACTAAAACGTATTAGTGTAGCGCTAACCAAATATTTTCTTAACCTCAGTCTATGAATTTAGCTAAGCTTTGTAAAATTTTTACCCTTACTTTTATAATTCTATCTTCCGTTCGCGTTTTTGCCCAGCGAAAAATCATCAACATTCAATCTGAGCTCGGAGCGATGATTAATCTTTCTGATCTGCCTCAATATACCGATGCGGTGGTAAAACAATTTTCATCTTATGATACAACAGGGAATAACGATGATGGTTTTAGCGGGAAGTATTCCTTTATTAGAAAAACTGCAGACGGAAGTTCGGTTGTTTTTGAAGATAAAGGTGCGGGGGTCATCAATCGGATCTGGACACCAACGCCCACTAATGATACGCTCGATTTTTATTTTGACGGAGGTAAAAAGCCGTCTTATTCAATCCGGTTTGCAGACCTGTTTTCTGGCAAAGTTTCGCCCTTTAATCTTCCCCTGTGTGGCAACCAGATTGGAGGCTATTTTTGCTACTTTCCAATTCCATACAAAAATGGATGTAAGGTAGTTTTTAGAGGGAAGAAACTTGAGTTTTATCAAATCCAGTATCGCAATTTCGGTAAGGCGGCTGTTGTTAAAACATTTAATCCAGCTTTATCTGCTGATGAGAAAACGGCTTTGGAGAAAATTTCTAAAACTTGGGCAAATATCAGAGGGCAGACTCTTTCTGTAGCAAACGCCCAAGCATTTGCAGTGGACAAAGTCCTGAATCCAGGTGAGAGCACTACGTTATTAAAAGTAGATAAACCGGGGCGCTTTGTTGGTTTCGAAATGGAAAATGCCCAACAGTTTGAAGGATTGAGCAAACTAATAGATATTAAAATCACCTGGGATGATGAAAGCCAGCCTGCAGTTTATATGCCACTGGCGGACTTTTTTGGCTATGCTTTTGGTCGCGTATCTATGCAAAGTCTGTTAGCAGGCACCGCCAAAAACATCAACTACAATTATTTTCCTATGCCTTTTGATAAAAATGCGAAGCTGGAAGTAATCTACCGGAGAGCCACTTCGGCTGAAAGGGAAGAACCGCTAAGAATCAAGGCAAAATGGTATTATGCGCCCATTCCGCGCAACTCAAACACGGAAGGGAAACTTTACACTCATTGGAACCACGATAAGAATGCAGCAATGGGTAAACCACATGTTTTTTTGCAGGGAGAGGGTAGAGGACATTACGTAGCCACGATTTTGCAGGCGCAAGGTTTAAATCCAGGAATGACGCTATTTTTTGAAGGAGACGATTATACCTCGATTGATGGGAAAATGACCCTGCATGGAACTGGTTCTGAGGATTATTTTAATGGAGGTTGGTATGCTTTGCTCGATCGTTGGGACCGGAAAATGAGCCTGCCACTACATGGTTCGCTGGATTATTCCTTGCCCTTCAGCCGAACAGGTGGCTACCGCCTGTTTTTAACAGATAAAATGCCCTTCAAAAAAAGTATTCTTCACACCATTGAACATGGTCCGGAGCAAAATAATAAGCCCGTCGACTATACATCGGTAGCATTTTATTATGCCGAAAAAGCCATTTCCAAATCAGCTGAACCCACCAATGAAAATACTTTGGTTTATCTTCCGGATACGATGATGGTGTATCCACAATTGATGAATTTTAGTTTTAACGGACAAGCCACTATCAATGGAAATAATTTTATTTCTACAACTGGGGCACAGATCAGAATTGATTTACAGGAAATTCCCGATGGGAAATATGAACTTTTTGCCGATGTTGAAACTGCTCCCGATGGTGCGGAGATTACTTTCTGGCAACGGCAAACACAGGTAAGCCAACCCATTTCCTTTTACAACAGCCAAAAAGAAACCAAAAAGAAAATGTTTTTATGCGATGTTGAAGTCAGTGAATTTCAAAATACCCTAACGCTTCATTTCAAAAACGATAAAGAGCGAAACAGGCTAAATATTGACAGACTGATTTTTGTGAAAACAAAAAATTAATGCCTTGCTTAGCTGTTCATTTCATGAAAAGCAGCTTGCAGTTTTTTATATTTCAAATGATTTGAAATATGAGGTAATTCCCAGTTGCTTACAAACTGGCCATTAACGAATTTTACCGCATCGATATATTCTTTTAGTGTTTTGTTAATATTATCAAAGCTCATATCTATTAAAGCCGAGTCGTTTAGACAATAAGACTTGACCAATAGGGCTGTCACCTTTTCCAGCTGCAGATCATACCAGTTAAATGGTGTACAAGTTCCTGCCCTAAAACCCGAAATGTTTGGATAACCCATGGAATAATCTGTGGTAATGCCAGAATTAAGTAGGTTAAGGTAGCACATCGGGAATTTTAAAGTTTCGAATTGCTGACTGCTTAAATTGATTTGATGGGGTAAAATCTTTTTTAGCTTAGATATGCCATTTTTAATTTCAATTATTTTTTCCTTATCACTTGCACAAGGTCGTAATAAGCCAACGCTTTTGTTAGTTAGCATTTGGGAAACTTCATTTGCCTGAATGTATTCAATCGCTACTTTTGGAAAGCTTATAAAAAATACGGGCTTGATTTTTTTCTTCTCAATTGTTTTTTCAAGCGCAGTTAAAGCCGTTTCATTGTTAATACCAAGGCCTGTTAATTGATCCAATTTTGAACTTAAATAACTGTTGTCTTTGCTGAATACAGTGCTAAATATAAACCGGGTCTTCCTTAAAAAACCCTCAGGGGCATTTGGTGTAATGCTAAAGTTTATACAAGGCTGGCTACTAAAATTTTTATCTACGAAATTTATCGTGGGATGTTTTGTGCGGATAAAATTTTTAATCAGCAGTGCCCATTCATCGATAATGGGTCGGTCTAAAATCTTCCATTTATATTGGTAGCTATTTACTGACTTAAATTCTTCATCGGTTTTTTGCTGATGAAGATATTCCTCATATCTGGTTACAATAAAAAAAGATGCAGCGAAAACATCAAAAGGAAGTGCAGAACTTTCTACCGGAAATGGCACCTGGTATTCCCCAAAAGTGGTTGTTTTAATATTTAGTTCATTGACCTTGTTGGAGAAAAGAATGGAGGTGCTTTTAAAAAAAATCTCGTCTCCCAATGGTTGTTCTCCATAGCTGATTTTAACGTGTTGGCTCTGTAAAAAATATTGACTGTTTCCGGTAAATTCTATTTCGGCTTTGAGTATTTCCCTAAAGATAAAATTGAAAATGTATTTTATCCGGGGGGTTAAAACAGATGAGAAGATGATTAAATGCATAGCTTATTTTAACAGCGCAATGTTTAAACTAAGATTATAAATAATTCTTCCCGCGGGTATGATTTTGATGTTAACGGGATGCTAAAAATAGTGCATTTTAACAGTAATTTAATATTTAATACAAAATTACCCTCAAAAGTTTGTCGTAAACTTTTTGTCTGGATACAAAATCTTGGTGCTTTTTCTGGTTTTGCCTTTCACAATATGAACGATACTCATCTGATCATCAAACAAATCGTATAAGATAGTATTGCTGACTTCTACGGACTTAAAAGTGTTAACTTTTTCTGCTTCCAGGTAGATGTTGGTGGCTTCATGATCGATTTCAAAGCCTAGATATCGCATGTTAATCTGCTTTCCATTGGCCTTAATTTGCAAGTGGGAAATGATGTATTTTTCAATTACCTCATCCATTTTACCTTTAATTAAAGGGCTAGCTAAGTCTATTTTCTGCTTGTAGTTTTTGGCCAATATTGATTCAAAATCATCAGTAAAAATTCTGCAGCTTACCTCAATCGCTTTTTCCTGCTGATTGTAGTTTAACTCAGTTGTGCTTACATGTAATGGATGTTTCACATTAAGGGCAAGGCAAACATAACCGCATATAAGAATGGCAAAAAAGAATTTTATCTTACTCATGATTGAATCAATGAAATGCGAATTTACAAATTTATCACTACGATGTTGTGATTCAATGTGAGACTTGATCCTCTCCCTTCGAAATTTTATCAAAATGGACATCCATTCCTCTATCAACCCCGATGTCGGTAACATTTTAGGTAAACTTATCCGTTGTTTTTTGAAAAAGACAGCTTTTTAGAATTATTACCTTAATTTTAAGCTTTAAAACTATCACATCCCGTAGGTTATCCATTTATTCATGCCGTTACAAGATTTTATTTTCTACTTTAAATTAGGTTGGAGCCATATCATCAGTGCGGATGCTTTGGATCACCAGCTGTTTATATTGGCACTGGTTGCAATTTACAGCTACACTAATCTAAAGCAAGTATTGATTTTGGTAACCGCATTTACAATAGGGCATTCTCTAACTTTACTTTTGAGTGTGCTCGATATCATTCGTTTTGATAGCAAATGGGTGGAATTTTTAATTCCCTGCACTATTGTCATCACTGCTGTGAGTAACTTATCTAGAAAGAACTTTTCCTTAAAATCGATCAAGATAAATTATTTTTTGGCGCTGGGTTTTGGTTTGGTACATGGGATGGGTTTTGCAAACTCCATCAGAATGATGCTTGCGAAAGACCAAAATCTAGGCTGGGGCTTGTTCGGCTTTAATGTTGGTTTAGAAGCAGGGCAGGTTTTCATGGTTTTGATAATCTTATTGATTACATTTATTATTTTTAATTACACCAGAATCAGGCGCTTCAGCTGGGTTTTGTTTATTTCGGCAGCCGTGTTTAGCCTGGCTTTAAAAATGGCTATAGAAAGAATACCCTTTTAGCATTAGAAAAGATCATGAATAAATTGTTTACATTAACAGGCCTGCTTCTTATTTCTGGTAGCGCGGCTATGGCTCAAAACATTCAGAACAATCCTGGTAGCAACCATGGAAATAAGTTTGAGCAGTTGGGCACTATTTTGCCTACCCCAAATGAGCAGCGTACAGCAAGTGGTGCGCCGGGCGTAAAGTATTGGCAACAAAGGGCCGATTATAACATTAAGTGCGAATTGGATGAAAAGAACCTGATGTTAACGGGTTCTGAAACCATTACCTATACCAATAATTCTCCAGATCCTTTAACTTATATTTGGTTGCAGCTGGATGAAAACGAACACAGTACCTCGAAAAGTGCAAATTACCAGGATCCAACGAAAATTCCAGCCGGCGGAACTACGCAAACACTTGATCAGTTGAGTGCCAAGGGCGATAATGGCAACGGGATCAACATTACCAAATTGACAGATGCAACAGGGAAGACTTTGAAATACACGGTGAATAAAACCATGATGAGGGTTGATTTGCCTGTAGCCTTGAAAACCGGACAGAAGTATATTTTCAATATCAATTGGAATTATAAAATCACCGATAGGATGAGCGTTGGCGGCAGAGGTGGGTATGAATTTTTCCCGGCAGATGGAAATTATCTTTTCACCATGACCCAGTGGTATCCTCGTTTATGTGTGTACAGCGATTTTCAGGGTTGGCAAAACCACCAGTTTACAGGTAGAGGTGAGTTTGCCTTAACTTTTGGCGATTTTAAAGTACAAATGACCGTTCCTGCCGATCACCTAGTTGGATCAACTGGTGAATGTATCAACTACAGCGCAGTGTTAACTCCAACCCAGTTAAGCAGATACAACACCGCCAAAACAGCTACAGCTCCGGTAGAAATCCAAACTTTAGCTGAAGCAAAAGCTGCTGAAGCTAAAAAATCCACTGCGAAGAAAACCTGGGTATTCAATGCCAACAACGTTCGTGATTTCGCATGGACTTCCTCCCGGAAATTTGTTTGGGATGCGATGCCGCAAAAAATTGAGGCCAACAACAATACCGTGATGTGCATGAGTTTTTATGGTAAGGAAGCTTATAATTTATACAGTAAGTTTTCAACTAGAGCTGTAGCGCACACTATTAAAACTTATTCTGATTTTACCATCCCATATCCTTACCCGGTAGCACAAAGTATTGAAGCTGCGAACGGAATGGAATATCCGATGATATGTTTCAATTATGGCCGTACCGATGCAGATGGAACGTATAGCGAAAGCACCAAAAATGGGATGCTGGGCGTAATTATCCACGAGGTTGGGCATAACTTTTTCCCAATGATTGTAAACAGTGATGAGCGCCAGTGGACCTGGATGGATGAAGGTTTAAATTCATTTGTTGAATACTTAACGGAAGAACTTTGGGATAATAAATTTCCAAGCAAAAAAGGCCCGGCTTATACCATTGTTGATTACATGAAATTGCCGAAAGATGAATTGGAACCAATTATGACTAACTCTGAAAATATTGTTCGCTTTGGTCCAAATGCTTACTCAAAGCCGGCAACAGGTTTAAATATCCTTCGCGAAACCATTATGGGAAGAGAGTTATTTGACTATGCTTTCAAAGAATATTCCAGAAGATGGGCATTTAAACATCCTGAACCTGCCGATTTGTTTCGTACAATGGAAGATGCCAGCGGCGAAGATTTAGACTGGTTTTGGAGAGGTTGGTTTTACGGAACAGATCCTTGCGACATCTCTTTGGATAGCGTGAAATTTGCGAAAGCTGATTTTCCAAAAGAGGTACCTGCTGCAAGATCCAGAATGGTTAAAGTAGATAAACCTGCTTTAAACGCTTTCGAAGATATTTCCAAAATCAGAAACCGTGAGGATAAGAAAATTAATTTTTACGTTGATAAAAACACAGGCGCACAAGATTTCTATTATAAATATGATAGGGGTATGGTTACAGTTGATACGACTGCAACAACAAAACAAGAGATGGCAATGCCTTACGAAGTGGTCCCGGAAGCAGATCAGGCCAAGTACGCCAATAAATTTTTGTACGAACTGAGTTTTAGCAATAAGGGCGGTTTAGTTATGCCCATTATTGTAGAATTCACGTACAAAGATGGAACCAAGGAAATTGATCGTATTCCTGCCCAAATCTGGAGACACAATGAGTTGAAGACATCTAAGTTTTATGTTAAGGATAAAGAAGTAGCTTCGATTTTAGTTGATCCATTACGTGAAACAGCCGATATTGATACAAGTAATAACGCTTGGGGCGGCAAAGCAAAAGAAAGTAAATTCAGAGCATTTAAAATGAAAGCTGCAACTGCGGTTAGAGGCCAGTCGGTTGGCTCAAACCCAATGAAAGTGGCAGGAAGTAAATAGATATTTTACTGTTTTGATTAAAAATCCTCGTTGAATAATTTCAGCGAGGATTTTTTTTACCTAGTAAATCAAAAGTTCAACTTTCGATTTACTAGGTTGATGCTGATTTAAACTCGATGAGGTAGGGTTAATAAATTATTAAATAAAAAGTCAATGCTGTTAAATCGTTTTGAACTACGGTTGGAATCTCTTCATTTTATTCCAACTATTTCTAACTTTTCTGCCTGTTTCCTGTTTACCCTTTAATTCCTAATCCCCCTTACTTTTTTTAGGTTTTACACGAGGAAGAGAGATCATCAAAATTGCTTATCACACCAATTTTGACTAAATTTGGTTAACAATGAAATTTAACATTACTTCAGAATATAAACCTACCGGAGATCAGCCAAATGCAATTAAGCAATTAGTTGATGGTGTAAACGCCAACGAACATTATCAAACATTATTAGGTGTTACAGGCTCCGGAAAAACATTTACCATAGCCAACGTAATTGAGCAAACCCAAAAGCCAACGCTAATCTTAAGTCATAACAAAACTTTGGCAGCGCAGCTTTATGGCGAGTTCAAGAATTTCTTTCCCGAAAATTCAGTTAATTATTTCGTTTCCTATTACGATTACTATCAGCCAGAGGCTTTTATCGCTTCGAGCAACACCTATATTGAAAAAGACTTAAGCATTAATGAAGAGATTGAAAAACTCCGTTTGCGCACTACATCGTCTTTAATGAGCGGTCGAAGAGATATTATTGTGGTTTCTTCTATTTCCTGCATTTACGGTATGGGAAACCCCGAAGACTTTTCCCGGATGGTTTTCCGCTTTGGCATAGGTTTAAGGATTTCTAGAAATGCTTTTTTACATAGTTTGGTAGAAATTTTATATTCTCGCACCACCACCGAGTTTAAACGGGGAACTTTTAGGGTTAAGGGTGATACTGTAGATATTTACCCGGCATATTTAGATCATGCCTATCGCATTTCTTTTTTCGGCGATGATATTGAAGAACTTTCTGCTATCGATCCGGTATCGGGTAAAACATTGGAAAAGTTGGAAGATATGGCCATTTATCCGGCCAATCTCTTCGTTACGCCAAAAGATCGGTTCAATCAATCGATCTGGGGAATCCAGGAAGAACTGGAAATCCGCAAGAACCAGTTGATCGCCGACAGGCATTTATTGGAAGCCAAAAGATTGGAAGAACGCACCAACTTCGATATCGAAATGATGAAGGAGTTGGGTTATTGCTCAGGAATCGAAAACTATTCACGTTTCTTTGATGGGCGCCAGCCTGGAATGCGTCCTTTCTGCCTGTTAGATTATTTTCCGGATGATTATCTGATGGTAATTGATGAAAGCCACGTTACGGTGCCGCAGATCAGGGCCATGTATGGTGGCGATAGGTCACGAAAATTATCACTCGTGGAGTATGGATTTCGTTTGCCCGCTGCGCTGGATAACAGACCGCTAAATTTTAACGAGTTTGAAGCTTTAGCGCCGCAAACCATTTATGTAAGTGCAACGCCTGCCGAATATGAGCTGGAGAAATCGGAAGGTGTGGTGGTAGAACAAGTCATTCGTCCAACGGGTTTACTCGATCCGGTGATCGAAATCAGACCTGCAATTAATCAGGTAGATGATTTGCTTGATGAAATCGACTTAACCATAAAAGATGGCGGACGTATTTTGGTGACAACTTTAACCAAACGTATGGCTGAAGAATTGACTAAATATCTGGATCGTTTGAATATTAAAACAAGGTACATCCACTCAGAGATAAAAACTTTAGAAAGGGTAGAAATTCTTCGTGGTTTACGTTTAGGGGAATTTGATGTTTTGGTGGGAATTAACTTGCTGCGTGAAGGACTTGATTTACCGGAGGTAACTTTGGTGGCCATTTTGGATGCAGATAAAGAAGGCTTTTTACGTTCAGAGAAATCACTCATTCAAACCATTGGACGGGCCGCTCGTAACGATCGGGGCAGGGTAATTATGTATGCAGACGGAATCACCGAGAGCATGGAAAAAACAATTTCTGAAACCAACCGCCGTCGCGATATTCAAATTGCTTACAATCTCGAACATGGCATTACCCCTAAAACGGTTGGTAAATCTCGGGAAGCGATTTTAGAGCAGACCTCAGTACTTGATTTCTCTCAGAAAGCCAGTGATAATAAAGCAAGAGCTTATGTAGAGAATGCGGAAATCAGCATTGCGGCCGATCCAATTGTACAATATATGGGTAAAGCTGAATTGCAAAAAGCGATAGATAATACGAAAAAGGATATGCAGAAAGCCGCAAAAGATATGGACTTTTTACAGGCTGCAAAATTGCGTGATGAAATGTTTGCCCTGGAAAAAATGTATAACGAAAAGTTTGCTAAGTAACGTTTTTACTTCCATATTGCTAAAAATCGAAATTTATTCAGAATTTTGAAGCAAATGAACGGTCAGAACAGAAAAGATATTTACCCAGGTTTAGAAGTTGGCATCATCCTAAAAAAAGATCAACGATCAGGAAATATTACTTATGGGGTGGTTCAAACACTACTTACCTCAGCGGCTTTTCACTCACGCGGAATCAAAGTGAGGTTGGAAGATGGGCAGGTTGGGAGAGTGGCAGAAATTGTAGAAGAATAAAATTTTCTTTCATATTTTCGCCTTTTATTTTGTAATGGGAATGCAATTAAAGAATTAAGAAGTAACAAAATAAATTTTGGTACGTCTATATTTGTAACTACAGTAAATAAAGAATGGCATTTATTAAATTTATATTCATCGCAATATTAGTTCTTTGGATCATCAGAATGTTGATTCGATTGATATTGCCGATGCTGTTTAATAACCTGGCCAGCAAAATGCAACAACAAGCAAGCGGACAGGGGCAGCAGCAACAACAGCGAAGATCGAAACCGGAAGGGGCAATTTCTATAGATTATATGCCGCCTAAACCCGATCAAAGTAAAACGGATAAACTCGGCGACTTTGTAGATTACGAAGAAGTTAAATAGTATTCAAGTCCTGATGAAAATCAGGACTTTTTTTAGCTTTACCTACAACGATGTATTCCTTCAAAAGATAGACTAGTTATCCGCGGGTTTGGTAGACGAGAAACGATTTTTCAGCATTTCGTGACAATCTACCATTGACGTTTTTGTTTTCCGTCATTGCGATCCCGATTTTATCGGGAGAAGCAATCTCATTTGATAGCACAAACCAAGAATGAGATTGCTTCGTACCCCCTGCCTTCCGCAGACAGGTAATGACGACCGCCTTAAACTATAACCAATTTTCGCTTAATTCCTTTCCCGCTGATTGCGGATATTTACGCAGATCACTATCTTATCTGCGTAAATCATTTTAATCAGCTGGCTAATCTCTCGCCTCCACGTCATTGCGAGGCACGAAGCAATCCCAATGCGATAGAAGACAAACCCCATAACTGTAAGTTTGCTTCGTGCCTCGCAATCGCGAGAAATGCTTTTTCATCATTTCGTGGCAATCTCATAAGTTCAACCTCTATTCAGAGTTTAATATCGGACTCTCAAATTCGCAAACTCACAATATCATGTACAGCCTCCTCAATTTTTCGATACTGAAATTCAAATCCATTATCAAGTAATACAGCTGGTTTAACCCACCTGCTTTTTAAAATTAATTCGGTTTCGGTGCCAATAATTGCTGCACCAATGCTCAGCAACCAGGCAGGCGTTGGTAAACCAAACGGAATTCCATAGGTTTTTCTAATGGTTTTCATTAGCATGTTATTTGTGACGGCGTCTGGAGAAGTGCAATTCACTACGCCGTTAATGGCTTCGTTTTTAAGTAACCATTGGATACTATGAATTGCATCTTGTTCATGTACCCAATTCACAAACTGATGACCATCACCTTGTTTGCCGCCCAAACCAAGTTTTACCAGGTTAAGCAATCTTGGAAATGCGCCGTCGCTGCGGCCTAATACAATTCCCATTCTTAGCGCTATCTTTCTTGTTCGAGGGGTTTCTGTTTCGAAGAAACAACTTTCCCAGGCTTTACATACATCAATAGAAAAACCGTATCCAATTTCTCCTGTATACTCATCCTGTGGGCGATCTTCGGCATGGCGATAGATAGTAGCGGAGGTAATATTGATCCAGAGCTTAGGTGGATTTAGCAAACTCGGTATTACATTACTCAACAAACGGGTAGGAATAACCCTTGAATTTATTATTTCCTGCTGATTTTGTTTAGTGTACCTGCAGTTGACGTTCTTCCCGCACAGGTTTACCAATAAATCAGCATCCTCAATAGCCTTGGTCCATTCACTTTCGGTTTTCCCATCCCATAAAAGTGTTCTTACATTTCCATTATGCGCTTTTTGTTTTCTACTCAAAATAATCACTTCGTTTGCTAAGCTACTAAAGTGCTTGGCTAACAAGCCCCCCAAATATCCATTTCCACCAGCTAATACTATTTTATTGTAAATCATGACGGCTATAAGTTAAAAATTAAACCCAAAATAATTAGGCGATAAACTGCCCAGGTAACACTCATTATCCAACCCAGTTGCAAAAGTTTACTTCTTCGAATATGTTCTAAAAACATTAAACCCGCTACAAATAAAAAGTATAAAACATACAATGCCGGATGGACATTAAAAAGCTGATGGGCAAGCAAACCTAAACTTAACAGAAGTGAGCCGGCAAAAGAGATCGTCATCATATTGCCTAAATAATCCCAAAGCTTCTCTTTGCGATAAAAACTAATAATTATCCCCTGAAACAATATTTGTCCGCCACAAATAAAATACTCCCTATAAGCACTTCCCAGTGGAACATAATTGCTTAATAAATGTGCATAAGCAGTTAAAATGTATGCCGTTACAAACCAGGTCAATAGGAGGTAAGCAATACGATAGTGAAGTTTAAAGGAGGGTTGAACGCTATTGAATTTGGTATTTGCAGGAATAATGACTTTTCTGTTGTAGGAAACCAAAGCGTAAAGCTTAGCCATAATAAAAAGGAATGGTCCAAATGCAAATAGCGGCTTAAATACCGGCATGGCGTGTCCAATGATTTTAAATAAACTAGTTATACCATAAGTTACTTCGCCATTTTCCGTATTAACCAATGCAATTTCATTGGCTGCCCGTTGCCTGTCAACCAGCGGACAAACATGTGCCGGCATATGCTGATAGGCTACTCTTTCGTTTAATTCCAACATACCAGCTTTAACAAATCCCTTGGTATAGAGGTGGCACATTGGGCATTCTTCATCAAATAAAATGAGGTGGTTGTTTAGTGCTTTCATTGTTCTATATTTTAAACTTTCAGTAAAAAATGAAAGATTGGATTAAAAAATAAAGCCACTTGGGCTTTAAGCTCCTCCACTTCCGTGAGGGTGGGAGTTGGGACTATTTAAAAACCTTTAAAACAGATCCCCAGAACCAGCTTTCTTCAGCTTTTAGCATGGTTTCCAATGTTTTATCTACATTTCCGGCAAGCTTATTAATATCTGTAATTGATTTTTTAAACGTTTTATATTCCGGATCTTTATCATCACCCTGAACATATGAAAGCTCATTTAATACTTTCAGTACAGGCTCTAATTCTCTCTTTTTTCTCTCCTTAGCTACTTGCCTGGCAATGTTCCAAACATCTTTATCTGCAAAAAAATATTCCTTTCGTTCGCCGGCTTTATGCTGCTTTTCAATCAATCCCCATCCAATTAAATCCCTCAAGGTCATATTTGCATTTCCCCTGGAGATACTCAAAGTTTCCATAATCTCTTCTGTAGTTAATGTTTCAGGAGAGATTAGTAATAAAGCATGCACCTGGGCCATTGTACGGTTAATGCCCCATTCAGATCCCAACTTACCCCATGCTTCAATGAATTTTAATTTTGCTGCTGCTAATTCCATAAACAAATATAACAACATTTTTAAAGTTTCAAAAATTATTGAAAGTTTATTTTTTCTGAGAGCTGTTATTTGGATTCTCTTTTAATTTGGTCTATCAGTTGCTGGAAACTAGCATTCTCATCTAAGGTATTTAGCAAATCGGTTTGACCTCGATCAAAATAGACAGAGAGGCGCAAAACCGGCAAGGCAAGCTTAGGCTCAAATAGGGTGCCGGGGGCAAAGCCCGGTTCATTGTTTTTCGCTCTATCCCGATCGAACTTAACCGTTGTATGCACATATTCCTCATGCTGCTTTTCGCCTTTCATATACGGAATTAACCAATCGACACTTTTCTGTATCGACGAGCCGGCGCCAGATTGATAGGTGTAAAAATTTTCGCCTTTTGCCCGATCAATCATAATGGCTAGCTCGAGCATCGGTTCCAGGTCATAAATATGATAGTGCATGGCATCACGTTCTTTAAAATCTAAACTGGTACCGTCAGCATACAAATTGATATTGATATGCTGCTTTAATTTTTCAATTGTCCAGTCGATCAATCCCTTGTCGTTTAGGGCATAGCCGATTTCACCCACCACCTTTAATCGGTGTGCATTCCAGTTATTGATAGCCGTGCCTCTTCCGGTTTGCATTCGCTTGCTGTTGATCTCTGCCAGAGCGGTTTCCTTTAGCCATTTTTCGATTAGTGCCTTGTCTTTACCGCCGATCAAATTTCTGATTAAATCATAGGCTTCAACCGCTTTATCCAAATTGGTATCATCTATTGGGTTACCATTTGGCTGGTTGATTTTTGCCCATGCGATTAACAAGGACAAAGATTTATCTAAATATTGTTTATTTCCAGTAAGCCGATATTGCAGAGCAAGGGTAAACATTTTATTCATATCGGCCAATGCTTGCTGAGTTTTTATCTTTTTAGGGTTTCCTTTCAATAGACCTTCAGTCCTGATCGTATCAATTGGATTCGGTTGATCGAAAAGAAACGAGGAAGCCAGTTTTTCAAAACTACCATAAAGTTTTTTATTCTTCTCCGTGGATAAATGTTCCAGCTTCAAAGTCGACATCTCCTTTTGATTAAGGCTGACAATTTGTGTAAAACCTGAAAATGAAGCCACTAAAATCAGTACTGTAATCACAAACTTTCTCATAATAAAAGGGTTGAAATATAATTCGATAATACAAAACTAAATTTTTATTCCACTCACATTTAATTAATTCCTTTTTTATCCCGCCCAAATTTTTATTTTTGACGTTCGTTTAAACTTAAACAAACCTTAATGAATAACTGGTTTAATAAAAATGGCATCCACCTCGCCATTATTGCATTTTTTGTAGTCATTACCTTTGCCTACTTCAGTCCTGTTTTGCAGGGAAAAGCGCCACAACAAGGCGATGTTTTGCAGGCAAAAGCCATGCAGAAAGAAATTATGGATGTGAAGGCTGCAACTGGAAAAGGTCCGCTTTGGACTAACCAGATGTTTGGAGGGATGCCGGCTTATCAAATATGGGTTCAATACCCGTTAAACATCACTACTTACGGCATCGATGTAATTAAAGGTGTATTTCCTGATCCTGTGGGTACAGTGATTTTATATTTGTTGGGCGCTTATTTACTCTTCTGCGTTCTCAAAATTAATCCCTGGCTTGCTGCCGCAGGAGCGATTGCATTCGCATTTACTTCCTATAACTTTATCATAATTGCAGCCGGGCACAGTAATAAAGCTTTGGCCATCGGTTTCTTTGCGCCAATCTTAGCCTCAATCATCCTGGTTTTAAGGGGAAGATATTTAGTTGGGGCGAGTTTATTGGCGCTATTCATGGCATTGGAAATCCGTTCCAACCATATCCAAATGACTTATTATCTTTTTATAGCCTTGTTTATTCTGGCTTGCATTGAATTATATCACGCCTATAAAGCTAAACAATTGCCCACTTTTGGTAAATCAATTGGCTGGGCAGCTGTGGGAATTATCTTAGCAGTTATGGTTAACGCAGGTACGCTTTGGACGACTTATGAATATGGTAAAGAAACCATTCGTGGAAAATCAAATTTAACGACCGATAAATCGGAGCCAGCAAACGGTTTAGACAGAGAATATGCTTACCAATGGAGCCAGGGTGTGGGCGAGAGTTTCACCTTTTTAATCCCTAATCTATATGGCGGCGCCAGCGGAGGACAATTAAATCCTGAGGGTAAATTTATAAAGATCTTGCAAGATGGAACGGTATCAAATGTTTTAGGTCCAATATATGGTCAGGATACCGAGAAAGCATTAAATGCAATAGCTCAAAATGCAGGTTCAAATTATTGGGGTGATAAACCGGGTACTTCTGGTCCCTATTATTTTGGAGCGATTATTTGCTTCCTTTTTGTATTTGGCTTGTTTATTGTGAAACACCGTTGGAAATGGTGGATATTGGGAACCAGTATTTTGTTGTTATTCCTTTCGTTTGGGCAAAATCTTCCATTAATTTCTGATCTTTTCTTTGATTACCTGCCTGGCTATAACAAATTCAGAGCAGTAGAGTCTATCTTGGCTGTTGTAGGATTATTGGTTCCGCTGTTGGCCATACTGGCAATTAAAGAAGCACAAGATGGAAAGTATGACCAAAAATATCTGGTTCAGCGCCTTACCTGGTCTGCAGGCATTACCGGTGGTTTTGCACTTTTGGTTGCAATAGCCCCGACTGTATTTTTCAGCTTCACCAGCTCAACCCAAGCACAATTAACAACCTGGTTAAATCAGATCACACAAAATAATAGTTCACTTACTGCTCAAATATTGGCAGCGGTAAAAGAAGACCGCGTGAGCCTGGCCCGCGCTGATGCTTTACGTACTTTGCTTTTCATCGCTATTGGCTTTGGCTTAACCTGGGCATTTATCACTAAAAAGATGAACATGCAACTGGCGTTTGGCTTGTTGGCAGTAGTTATCCTGGTTGATTTATGGCAGGTTGATCGCCGCTATTTAAACAATCAAAACTTTGTGGCTAAATCAGATCTCGAGAATCATTATCAACCACGTGATGTAGACAACTTTATTTCTGCTGATAAGGACCCAAATTTCAGGGTTTTTGATTTATCGCTGGGCGATCCATTTAAAAGTGCTGAAACCTCGTTTTTCCATAAAACTGTTGGAGGTTTCCACTCCGCTAGGTTAAAACGTTTTCAGGAGCTGGTTGATCATCAGTTAACAAAAAGCATCAATCAAGATGTTTTGGATATGTTGAATACCAAATACATCATCACCCAGGATCCGCAAAACGGATCGTATAAGATGCAGCGTAATGCTACGGCTGCGGGTAATGCATGGTTTGTACAAAGTGTTCAATATGCTAAAAATGCCGATGAAGAGATGAAAGCCATCAGCAGCTTCGATGCAAAAAAAGAGGCGATTGTTGATGAACAGTATAAATCGTTAATCGATACCAAACGTTTGGGTACAGGTGTAGAAGGTTTTATTAAATTGACCAATTATACACCTGATCACTTAACTTATGAATACTCTTCAGCGAAAGATGTGATTGCCGTTTTCTCTGAGATTTACTACAACAAAGGCTGGAAAATGTATATCGATGAGGTTGAAAAGCCTTATTTCAGGGCGGATTACATTCTGAGAGCTGCCCAACTTGAAGCTGGAAATCATAAACTGGAATTTATCTTTCACCCAACTTCTTACTATCTAGGAGAAAATATTTCATTGGCAGGATCAATTTTATTGCTTGCTGGTTTGGGCTTCGGGTTTTACTCAGAAAATAAGAACAAAAAGAAGGCAGTTAAAGGCTAACGGATTATTTATAATTCGATTAACTGAATTAAAAGCCTGTTTAAAGCAGGCGCTCAAAAGACAGAAAGTCATCTGATGAATATAAGCGCAAGGCTTTGTTCATTAGGTGACTTTTATGTTTTTTGAAGACTTATCCCCCCAAGGTATCGCCTCTTTTATTTTTTAGCAATACTATTTATGCAATCTTGACTGCACTTTTTGCATCCTTTATCATTTCGAAGAAAAATTTAACAGTCTGGTAACATTTGCTTGATAAACAGTATCTTACATTTGTAATGTAAAATCAGATGATATGCTAGAGTCATTCTTCGCCGTTTGCTTGTTAATTATTGTACTTTATTTCTTTAGTCCTTTTGAGGTTAAACTTGATGAGGAAGAAGAGTGGTAAAATAGTCTTCAATATTTTTAAACTGCTTAATTCAGGCGGTAATAAATTCTTCTCCCCTAAATTTTCCCGTTATGGATAAAAGAACCATTGATGTAGTCGTCATTTCCGATGTACATTTGGGCACCTACGGCTGTCATGCTAAAGAGCTTCTCAAATATTTGAAGAGCATTAAACCTAAAACCCTCATCCTAAACGGCGACATCATCGATATCTGGCAGTTTAGTAAAAGCTATTGGCCTGAATCGCATATGAAGGTGATCCGAAAACTGATGAAATTTGTATCTGAAGGTGTTCAGGTGTATTATTTAACCGGAAATCACGATGAAATGCTAAGGAAGTTTGATGGGATGGATATGGGAAGCTTTCACCTTCAGAATAAATTAATTTTAGAGATTGATGGTAAGAAAGCCTGGTTTTTCCATGGAGATGTTTTCGATGTAACGATGCAACATTCCAAATGGTTGGCGAAGATGGGGGCTGTTGGATATGATACACTGATTTTGATCAACAGCTTCGTAAATTGGATCCTCACCGCTTTTGGCCGTGAGAAAATGAGTTTCTCTAAGAAGATTAAAGCCAAGTTTAAAGATGCTGTGAAGTTCATTAATAGCTTTGAACAAACTGCTGCCGAATTAGCCATCGAGAAAGGATACAATTATGTGGTATGTGGACATATCCATCAGGCAGAAAAAAGAAATATCACAACTGAAGATGGCGGGGTAACGTATCTGAACAGTGGCGACTGGGTAGAAAGTTTAACTGCGTTGGAGTATCAAGATCAAAACTGGAGCATTTTTAAATACAATCATCTAGATTTTATCAAAGAAGAATTGGATGAGGGGATCTTATCAGATGCAGAAGATTTAAAAAGTAAACTTGATGTAAACATACTTTTACAACATATTAAATATGAAATTGCTCAATAATTTTAGATATTCGGGCATAAATGAAAATACTTTACGCAATTCAGGGAACAGGAAACGGTCACATTAGCAGGGCGAGGGAAATTATTCCATTGCTTCAAAAATATGGCGAACTCGATATTTTAGTGAGCGGTACACAGGCAGATGTTAAGCTCAGTCAGCCGGTGAAATATCAATTACATGGCTTCAGTTTCATTTTTGGAAAAAAAGGTGGTGTAGATCATTTTGCTACCTGGTTAAGCATGAATCTTTTTCGTTTTAGAAAAGACATGAAACAATTGCCGTTGAAAGAGTATGATCTGATTGTGAACGACTTCGAGCCGGTAAGTGCCTGGGCTTGTAAGCTGCAAGGAATTGACTGTGTTTCGCTTAGTCACCAGGCGGCCTTTAAATCGAAGAAAGTACCGCGGCCGAGAACACTGGATTGGGGAAAGTTAATCTTGAGTCGTTATGCACCAACTAAGTATCACATTGGATTTCACTTCGATCGATACGATACCTTTATTCACACCCCGGTAATCAGGGCTGAAATTAGGGCAATGAGAAGCGAGAACCTTGGCCATTATACCGTCTACTTGCCAGCGGTTGATGATAAAAGCTTGGTTAAGTTATTTTCACAAATTCCCCAGGTGAAATGGGAAGTTTTCTCTAAACATAGCAAGGAAGCTTACACTCATGAAAACGTTTCTGTACAGCCCGTAAACAATGAAAAGTTTAATAAGAGTCTGGCTACTTGCGAAGGTTTATTTACCGGTGGAGGTTTCGAGGGACCAGCTGAGGCGCTTTATTTAAAGAAAAAATTACTCGTAGCCCCCATGCGTTTTCAGTTTGAGCAACAATGTAATGCCTATGCGCTCAAACAATTTGGATTGCCTGTAATCTGGGGAAGTACAAGAAATTGGTTGCCCATTGTTAAAGATTGGGTCAATAATCCACAGAAGCATGAATTCAATTTCCCTGATGAAACGGAAAAAATTATTGATGATATGGTGAAAAAATATGCAAGGGTGTAGTTTTTTATGTGGGGTTGGTAGTGTTTAAGTCCCAGTCGGACTAAACTTTGCTTCTTGTTCCTTATTCATTGTTCCTTGCTCTTTCACGCTTGCTCTTTGTCCTTTCAGCTTTTTATCTTTA
>Ga0308159_1001680_pt1 | contig 29660 bp, 31 predicted proteins | sample PhyCR1_FD_201040 | JGI IMG/M metagenome (GOLD analysis project Ga0308159, IMG submission 201040) | Phyllosphere microbial communities from UC Gill Tract Community Farm, Albany, California, United States - DLSLC.R1 | ecosystem: Host-associated > Plants > Phyllosphere > Unclassified | place: USA...
CAAGCAACTGTTCAGGGTTGTGACCAACGCGGAAGGGACCCTTGCTCCCTATCGGGCTCCGGACCCTCGGGGGGGACGGGCTCCCTTCCGCAACACCTTCATACCACCGTCGCATCAGACAGGGGGGAGGGAAAGGGCGAGCGACGCGACAGCGGGTCGCGGCTTTGGAGAGCCCGCATGGCATACATGGGCGAGATTGTAGCCGCGGCGATGATGTTCATAAAACGCGCGCGCCGCTTCGTGACGCGATGCGCCAAAACACGAAGACAGAATGGTACCTCGGCCAATCATTCGCCGCAGGTTGCCGATCTTGATCCACCCCATCCAGCAATTGCGATCGCGCGAGAACGCTGGAAGGGAGTGACGTTTCTTCGAGTTGATCCCGATGAACGATGTGTCGAACCGGCGCCCGATGGGACCTGGGTCCGCAGCTGGATCAAGATCAGCGCGATCGACGCCCATCGGCTCCGCCGTTACGACAATGCGCTGGCGAGTCTGCCGCTTTTCACACGCGAAGTGTATCTCGCCCATCGTAGCGACTCGCTCGACTATCACGCTCTGGCACACCGTTATGGTATAACCGCAGCAGAGGTCGAACGCCTTGTCGCCGATGCCTTGTTGGTCATGGCCCGGTTCATGCGCGATCCTTGAGCGTTGCGCACGATCACGAAGTCGACGAGCGTCTTCAGTTCGCAAAGGATCATACGGATACCACTTTGCTATAGCACCGGCGAAAACTCCCTCAGGCCAAACGCGAGATCCGGGAGCATCGTTCGGCTAGCTCCGAGCGCGGCGCAGGCTCAGTTCGTCATGGAACGCTAGGTATGCCTCGGTCCAGGCAAGCACGTTCGCGATCCGCGAGCGGCGGCAAGCTTGCTGATAAACCCATCGAGCACCTGAATCGCGTGCCTGGTCAACTCCACCTCGACGCGCCGTCGGTCCTTCGTGTCGTCGTGCCGCACGATCAGTCCTGCGGCGATCAGTTCCCTGATCTTCCGATAAGCAGTGGAATAGGGCGCATTGGCCGCGGCGCAGAGTGACCAGACGAAGACCTTACGATGTTCCGTCCGCGCGAGGTATAGCTCAATTAGGATGTCGAAGTTGGCGTTCTCGACCAGCCTGAATCCCAGCGCTTCGCCCACGATCCGCCGTTCCTGGATCAATGCCTTGCAAAGAGTGACGCGCCAATTCTCGCCGTCCGCCATGGCATCAGGCTCCGCCATCGTAGGCCGACGACTGCGTGAGAAGCTTCTCGATCGTCGTGCCGGGCGATATTGCGCCGTTGCGATAGAGGGCGATCAACTGCTCCTGTTCCGGCCGGAGTATGTCGACAGCCCCGGTTGCATCGGCGCAGTCCGCTTCGAATAGCTGCGACGGGCATCGACCTTCGAAAGTGCCCAAATTCGGGCGATGCGCCCGATAACCGGCCAACTCGGCAATTTTCGGCGGGAAGTGCCGTGCGATCTCGGGCGGGTAAGCCAGCCACCCCAGTTCGTATGGCTTCAGCCAGCCCAGGCTGTAGCTGATGACCATGCCGCGCCGGGGCGATGTCGTTCGATTGGCACCTCCCGCATGCAGGGTTGAGCCAAGGAACATCAAGACCGAGCCCGGCATCATCTCGGCCGCGACGGCATCCGCGTCTGCCATTACGATCTGGTTCTGCTGTCGATGACTGCCGGGCCAGAGAATCGTGCCACCGTTCTCCGCCGTATATGGAGTAAACGGCCACATCACGTTGACGAGATATTCTACTCCCGGCGATCGGATCGGCCACATGTCCTGGTCGCGATGCGGCGGTTGCGCCTCGCCGCCGGGCAGGATCTCGATCGCCTGTGTGAGGTTGAGCTGGATGCGGTCGCAGAACGGACCCAGGATCGCTTGCGCAATCCCCAGCACCAGGGGATGAGCGACAAACCCAGCGGCGAATGAAGATCGGCGCAGAAGGCTGTGGAACCGCTTGGTAGTATCTCCATAAAACGGACCGATCGATAACGCGGTGTCGTCGAATTGAGGCCCGAGATCGGCAGCAAGGGCCTCGATCTCTGCCGCCGCAACCGCGTCCGGGATGATGCAATAGCCATCCTCCATCAGGCGCGCGTGCCAGTGGTCGACGTCGGCACCCATCGCGCCGGCCATCGTGGTGTCGGTGCGCATCATGCCCTCCCTGCCGGGACGGCATCGAGATCAACTATGCGGCACGGCATGAAGGTTCCGGCGTTCCGCAACTGGTCGGGTGTGGAGGGTTTGATGTCGATCTGAAGGGCGCCGGTCATCGAGCGCCCGATTTTTCTCCGGGGTCCCAGTGGCCAACAATCCCAGCCGAGCATCAGAATCTGCCCATACCATGTAAAGTCCGCGATGCAGGTGTAGGCCGTGAAGCCGCGCCAGATCGCATATTCGACCACCGCCGTCGTGAGCAGATTGCGTACCCCAAGGCGCTCGCTGGCGGCCAGGTCGGGGCTGAGGCAACCCCGGCTGAGTTCCCAGATAGAGGCGTCGCGAGGAACGTCGCCGAGACACAACTCCCGGAAGATCGTGCCGAGGATGTGTGGCCGATCGCTGGGCAGCAATCGGATCGAGCCCAAATGGTTGCCGCCACCGTCGGTGGCGATACAGTATACTGCGCGCTCTCCATCGAACTGGTCGATCTCGAACTCGCCGCGGACCACGGGCACATCCCATTTCAGCAGATCAACAAAAATGCGTCTGCGATCGCGCAACATCGCATCGATCAGCGGATCGTGGCCCGGACCGTCGAAACCATCAAGTATGCGGATCATTGAGTCCTCCCGTCATCGAACGGGAAGACTGTCGTTCATAACTTTTATCCTGGCACCCCGCTCAAAAGCGGGTTGCATCAACGCCAGAAGGCGTCAGCGAACGAGAATTGATTATCGAACACCGCGCGCAGAACCAGTGATGGGCGTGACAGGTGTCCGTACGCCAAGCGGACATTTTCTATGTAGCCATGAGCAGTTTTCTTCGTAATCCCCATGACTTCGGCAATACCCTCATCTGTCTTGCCACGGCCGACAAGGATCAGCGCTTCTCGTTCACGCGGTTTCAGAACCGGTACCGGTGCCATCAGGCCTCCTTCGCGGGCCTGCATGAGACGCCGTGCACATTCGAAGGCCGCCGCAGCAACCACGTCACTCAATTCGAGGGCGTAAGGTCGAAGCTTATCGAACGATCGTCCCGCGAAAGAGCAGGTGCCGCCATATTCGCCAGGAAGGAAAATGGGTACGGAGTAGCCAGCGACGAGGCCATACTGGCGTGCTTGCGCAAGGATGTACTGCTGGCGCGGCGTGAGTTGGGGCAGTGGCAACGCATCCCAGCGAAATCCCGTGACAGCGCGCATACTTGCCGCGTGGATCGGATCGTCGGCAAAATAGCGCTGCTCGACAACATGCTCGATCCACCGTGGGTCGTAGTTAGTCACGCGGATCGCTTGACGCGGTGGCCGCGCGAGATCGACGTGATGCCCCATCGCGAACCAGTCGAACCCGAGCCATTGGGTGAAGTCTTGAAGAACGTCGCTAAGTTCCTGTTCTGACGTCACCTTTTTCATTGTGTCGATGAAGCGGTGGAGTTCTGTCAAAGTGGACATGAAAAGGTTCCAGATCAAATGGTTCTGACGCTTTTTTTCCTAAGTTCGATTGCGTCAGAGAAAAAAGTCAACCTATATCAACTTCCTGATCATCGGGAATCGGTTCAAAATCTCTTGCCGTAGCTTCTTGATGCCGGGTCGGTGGAGCGCGTGCCGCCTCGCCAAAGCCGATTGAAGAAATATGAGAAATCACAGTGACCTGACTTTGGCGCGCGCCGGCGCGCGCCTCGTCCGTCGCCTAGGCGGAACTTGGCGCGGCGATGGGGGCATGTGTCTGTGCCCGGTCCATGCTGATCGCGAACCAAGCCTGTCGGTTCGGGCCGGCCATTCCCGCCTGCTGCTGCATTGCTTTGCCGGTTGCGAGAGGAGTGATGTGATGCGCGCCATCGCGCGCATCGAGCCGGTCGCGCTGACATGCCGCGGCGATGGTCACGTCGCTGTGCAGGATGATCCAGTCGCCGAATGGCGACGGCAGCGACTGCTCGATCTGTGGGACAGTGCGCATCTGCTTCAGGGAAGCGTCGCGGGTCACTACCTCGATCGTCGCGCCATCGACATCGCGCCAGCGGCGTTGCGATTCCACCCTCGCACCCCACTTGGCAGCGGGGGGGCGCTGAAGCACCGACCGACCGTGACCATTCTGTTTATTTGGCTTGCCGTTGTTATCGTAGGGCTCGCTTGGCGAGCATTGCGCGTGCCGCTGAAGCATCGCTGGCGCCGGCGACGGGCGCGGGACATGTCCGCAGCGCTTCGAGGCCGGGATCGGATGCAGCCGGCCCCGCCGATCTATGCGCGGCTGCGGGCGATGGATGCGCGCGCCTTCGAGGAACTGCTGCTCGAGAGCTTCGAGTGCAGAGCTTACCGTGTCATCCGCGACCATTGGTATACCGGCGGCGGGGGCATCGACGGACAGGTAGTAATCCGTGGCCGGATCTGGCCGATCCAGGTCAAGTGTTATGCCCCCGCGATCCGGCCTGAGCACCTTCTCGCGTTCGCGGCTCTTTGCCGGGATCGGGCAGCTTCAGCACTGTTCATCCATACCGGGCGTACCGGCGGAGCCAGTCACGAGGTCGCTGCGCGGTATGACGTGGTCGAGATCATCTCGGGGCAACGGCTGTTGGCGCTGGTCACCGGCGCTCCCCTCGTTATCGACGAGACGACGCTTTGATGCCGAAGTTGCCGCTGATCTACGCGGCATTGGCCGCAGCCATGATCGTACCGAACGTTGCGAAGGCTCGCCCGAAGAGCACTGTCGTCGAGGAGAAGCTGATCGATCGCTGCATTCGTAGATCTGCCCGAGGCAAAGCATGGCTGGAGCAAGCTTTGTCGGCGCTGCGCGATCAGGAGGGAGGGTGGATTGGTGCGCAGGTGCAGAACAGGAATGGAAGCTATGATCTCGGGCCAATGCAGATCAACAGCTGGTGGGTGATACGTTTCGCGAACATCCTCCATCGATCGCCGTCTCACGTCCAACACTTGCTTAAAAAGAATGCCTGCTTCAATGTCGAGGCGGCACGTTATATACTGCTGAACGAACTTGATCGTTCAGGCAATATCTGGATTGCCATTGGCCGGTATCATAGCCGTGTATGGTGGCGGCAACGTCCGTATGTCGTTGCCGTTTCTGCGCATTTTCACCCGTGATCCCGTCCAGGTGAATTGATAAGGTGGATGCCCCTTTTGCCTTACGTTACCTCGCACAGTAATCTCGTGGACGCGCGCGCCGACCGGAACACCTCGGTGAAGATATCTAGCTGCTTCGTATTCGACCATCGCTGACAAATCTATGCCCGGCTAACCACCTACATCAGGCCAGTTATGCGAGTACGCGTATGACTGGCCGTATAATCGGAAACTTCCCGCACCGCCCGCGCCTATGTCAAGGTGGCAGGAATTCCACTTTTCGCGCTACAGCGAGGCGGTCTGCCGCCAAGACTTGCCTTTTTGCCTGAAGATAGGGATCTCGTTTGGAGAATTGAGATAACGGTTCGGGACGTCCGCCGCAGTGGCGTCATTTCAAGATATGCGATGCATCGTCTGACGTTCCGAAAAAACCTTGAAGGGATGGTCGTTAGCTGGGATGACGCTATTGGCGACAACAGTAAAATATACTTGGAAAGTTGAGCGAATATACTGCGTGTCGCACGCAGGCAGAAATTGCCCGATTTATGACCTATTCGGCGAAGATGGAAATCTGAACACAAATGTGGTGGGCACGTTAGTCGCTAGCGACAGTTCGCCACCATGCACGAGTGCTATCTGTCTTGCCAGACTAAGCCCAAGGCCAGTGCCTTCCGCTTTAGTAGTATAAAAAGGGCGGAAGACACGTGTCGCATTTTCCGAAGCAATAGCCGCACCGTTATTTGTGACCGATATGGTCAAATCGACATCCCGATAAATGATCTTTACCGTAACACGTGCTTCGTCGCTCCCGGCGTTTGCCGCAGCTTCGGCAGCGTTTTGTAGAACAGCCCACAATGCCTGACCGATTTGATCTTGATCCATAAGCCAATCTGGCCCAGTCGCCATCTCGACAATGAGCTTTACACCGGGCCAGTGACCCAAGAACAACCGTGATTGGTCTTCCATGATCTGCGCGATAGAAACGGCGACTAGTCGTGGCGGAGGCAGTCGGGCGAGTTCACGATAACCGCCTGTAAAGCGCTGTAATCCCTCTGCGCGCCGTCCAAGGGTATTCAGTATCTCTCGCAGCAACGACAGATCCGGGTCGCTCTTCTCGAGCAAAACCTCGCCGCTCTCGGCTAAAGATACGATTGGAGCGAGACCGTTCAAGAGCTCGTGACCGAGCATATGCACCATCTCGGCCATCGCTCGGGCTTCTGCAGTCCGCTCCTCCTGCTCGACATCGATCAGCGCGCCGACCATACGCCCCAATGATCCGCTCATTATCACGCGGGCGACGCGCCAATGCCTGCCTTCGAAAATGAGATGGTCTACCTGCGGGTCGAACAACTCGGCTGGAGCGGGAACGATGCGATCATCGGTCACGAACAGGCGCCGCGCCGCTCGATTGAGTGCGCGTGCGCAGCCATTCTCCAGCGCCACCATCGGCGTAGGAGCGGTGTCGAGTAGCAGACGGTCGGCGCTTGGATCGTTCAGGATGTCGAGTGACGACGGGGTGATCGGCACTGGCTGCTTCGTTGACCAGGATAGGGTGAGCGCCAGCCAGATCGCTATCGATATCGCTCCCGCGAAATGCCCCCACACGCCCATTCGCCAAGCGGTGTCCGCGACCGTTCCGCAGCCGACCAATGCGGCGGCGGTGGCGGCGGTTCGCCAGCGGAATCTAAAGTCCATAACGCGTCATGCGCCGATACAGGGTGCCGCGGCTTAATCCGAGCGCAACCGCCGCATGGGTCACGTTGTAGCGATGTTTCTGCAACGCTGCTAAGATGACACCTCGCTCCGCGCCGGATAGGTCGAAACTTGCCACATCATCTGGCCGCAGCTTGGATATTGGACCGGACTGTCCCAGCGCGGCCGCGTCGATATCGTCGTCGGCGAGGATGACCGCGCGTTCGATTGCGAGCGCAAGGCCACTAACCTCGTCCGGCCATTCGGCCGATCGGAGTGCTGCTTCGGCTGCCGGCGTCAGCCTGACCGCTCCCTTGCCGAACCGATCGGCTGCGACGCGCGCGAAATGTCGCGCGAGCAGGATCACGTCGTCGCCCCGCTGTGCCAATGGGGGAATCCTGATCTCCGCAGTCGCGAGGCGGCGGCGAAGCGCGGGCGTCAAGGACCCGAGATCGCTGACGATCGAGATGACGCGGACGCCAGGCGATAATAGATCAAGTAGCCTCTCCTGCGCGACATGGTCGAGCTGATCGACGTGGCGCAGGATGATCGTGCCGACGGCGCTGGCAAGACTGTCCCAACCGTCTGCGCTGCGCAGGTCGATCCGCGTCGCTTGACCTGCCGCGTTGGGGGAGGAGGCATGAATCAGTCGTGCGACAAGTGCTCGTCCGCTGCCTGGCGGGCCCGTTATGACGACGCCTACGCTGGCTCTGGTGGATCCGACGCGCTTGATGAGCGCGCGGACTTGTCTGATCGCCGCGCTTTCTCCGATCAGCACCGCAGGGGCCTCAATTAACGATCCGGGGGGCATCATAAGCTGTCCGATCGGTGTTCGCTTCATGGCCGCCCCGATCTTGGACACGAGCTCGCTGTTGCGCCACGGTTTCATGACGAAGTCTCTCGCCCCATCCTGCATTGCTGCGACGGCGATCCGGATCCCACTATGCGCAGTGATGACGACGACGCACGCAGCGGGGTCGTCTGCCATGATGCGGCGGAGGCAAGCGAGGCCCTCCTCGCCATCTGCGGCACCAGCGGTGAAATTCATGTCTAGAAGAATGGCGGCGTAGCGACGTTGCGCCAATCGGGACCACGCCTCTTCGGGATTGCAGGCCACATACACCTGATAGCCTGCGATGCGCAGTGCGATATCGATCGCACGGGCGACAGTCGGATTGTCGTCGACGAGAAGAATCGCAGTTTCGCTTGACACGCTCGCGGACTGCCCATCGGTGGGCGGTGTGTCCACGAACGGACAGTCCTTCTCCTCGCCGGTGCTTGAAAACCTTTCCCTCATAGTGGCTTAGCATCTCCGTCTATATTGAGTGATACTGCGATCATGATGACCGAGCAACCATCAGAAGCAATCGCACCGCCCGAGGCATCTACGAACGTGACCTTAAGGTCTTCCGCAGTGCTGACGAGTCCAGCGCGATATGCGCCATCTATTTAGCCGAAGGGGGTACCTGTGATCCGTCTTGAAAGTATCCAGCGCTGCTACGTCTCGGAAGACGTAGAAACCACCGCCTTACTCGACATCGACCTAACGGTTGAAGCCGGGGAGTTCGTTGCCGTCATGGAGCCGTCCGGGTGCGGCAAATCAACACTCCTAAACACGCTTGGAACCGTCGATCGTCCTACCGCAGGTCGTTACTGGTTCGGGGAGCGCGACCTCGCGACTCTTGATGAAAAGGCGCTGGCAGCTTTTCGGGGAAAGACGCTCGGCTTCGTCTTCCAGAGTTTCAATCTGATTGATGAACTGACGATAGAGGAGAATGTCGCGTTAGGTCTGGCGTATCGTCAAGATGCGGGAGATCGCAGGGCCCGTGTCTCGGCCGCGATGGACAAGGTGGGCATTGCTCATCGCGCGCGCCACTTCCCGCATCAGCTCTCAGGCGGCCAGCAACAACGCGCGGCAATCGCGCGCGCCATTGTTGGCGATCCCATGTTGATACTGGCGGACGAGCCGACCGGCAACCTTGACACCGCGAATGGCGAGCAGGTGATGGATATACTCGTCGGCCTCAACAACGGTGGCGCCACCATCGTGATGGTGACCCATTCGCCCAGCCACGCCGATGTCGCGAAACGCCGTATCGACATGCTCGACGGCCGCATAGTCGCGTCCACCGCCCTCGCGATTTGAAGGGTCGATCGATGAATCATTCCATGCTTGTGAGCTTTTACCGCTCGCTCAGCCATCATCGGCTCCACGCAGCGTTGAACATCGGCGGCTTAGCGCTGGGTATTGCCGCCTTCCTAACGCTCGGCCTTTACGTGCGGTACGAAACCAGCTTCGAACATTGGTTACCCGACTACCGCAAGATCTACGCCGTCCAGACGGTCTGGTCGGTTCCCGGCAACGCGGCTAACGGAGCCTATCCCTACACGATGGGGGGGCTACTCGAGCAGATGCGAGACGACATGCCTGGCACCGTGGGTACGCGGATACGGGGCGGCGACGCAGGCGGAAGCGTCAGGCGTGGCAGCAGCACGGTGTCGGAAAACGTTGCGCAGGTCGATCCCTCGTTCTTCGATGTGTTCGCGCTTCCGATGGTCAGCGGCGACGGATCCGCCGTACTCCAGTCGCCGGCCAACATTTTGTTAAGCGAGAGCACCGCCAAAAAATATTTCGGACAGAGTGATCCGATCGGGCAGATGCTTATGATCACGGTCGATGCTCCCAGCAACTACCGGGTCGCTGGTGTATTCCGCGATCTACCATCGAATACCGAACTTGATTTTTCCATCTTGATGCCGCTTCCTCGGACACCGCCATCGGACACTTGGTTTCATTGGGGCAGCGCGGGTCTGCGGACATATCTGCGTTTCGAAACTCCGGATGCTGCGCAAGCCTTCACCGAAAAGCTACACGCCTTTGTTGATCGGCGCGGGTTCAATGATCTGGGCAAGGATGCGTGGAGCACGCAGCAACTCGCCCTGTTGCCGCTTGACCGCTTGCATCTGGAACCCGAAGGGCCTCAAAGCGCCAGTCGGAAGATGACAGTCGCGACGCTCGGGTTAGTGGGCGTGCTGACTCTCCTCATCGCGGTTCTAAACTACGTGAATCTGGCTGCGGCTCGCGCCGGCTTGCGGGCCCGCGAAGTGGCGATGCGTAAGGCGCTCGGCGCCAGCAATGGCATGATCCTGCGCCAATTTGTCAGCGAGGCGATGCTAACCGTCATGATCGCGGCGCTCGCCGGTCTGATCATCGCCGAGGCCAGCCTGCCGCTCATCAACGCCGCAGGTGGCCTGTCCCTCACTATAGCCTATCCGGTCGTGATACCAGGCCTAATTGTCCTGACGCTGGTCGTCGGCCCGCTCGCCGGAATGTACCCGGCCATCTTGCTCGCCCGCTTTCCTGCGGCCGAGGTTCTGGCCTCGGCGCGGGCCCCAGGCGGCGGCCGTGCCGGATCGCGGGTGCGTGAGGCTTTGGTCGCCTTCCAGTTTGCGGTGGCAATCGCTTTTATGATCGGAACGGCGGTGCTTGTCGTCCAAACCGATCACGTCCGCCGGACCGATCTCGGCTTTAAGCGCGAGGGCATGCTGGTCATCCCAGCGCTGGGAAGCAGCGCGTTGACGCCGGCGCAACGGCGAAGCGTGGCCGCAGCGCTTCGCACAGCACCGGGTGTGACCGGCGTGGCGCTCGGCAATGGCGCGGTCGGCAGCGGTGACAACAACAGCGATAACATCAGTCTGCCCGGGGTTGCCGGGGAGGGGCCATCGATCCGTTCGGTGATCACCGGTCCGGGATATTTTCAGGTCTATGGCGCGCGCCTGCTTGCTGGCCGGCTGTTCGACGACGCACACGGCAGCGACGAATCTCGAGGCCAGCCCAAGGGACAGCCAAGAGCGGTCGTCATCAATCGCAGCGCCGTGCCCGTCCTCGGTTTCCGGTCCCCAGCGGACGCGATCGGCAAGACCGTCGGCGGCGATCGTCCGCGCACGATCATTGGCGTAGTCGATGACATGCGCTTCTATTCGCCGCGCGAACCGGTAGGTCCCGTTGCCTACCGTTATTATCGCGAGCCGGAAGAAGCAACCGACGCCATTGCAACCGTCCGGTTCTCTGGCGACCCACGCCTAGCGGTCGCCGCAGCACGCAATGTGTGGCGGCGGATTGTTCCTCAGATCCCCTTCGACGGGATGACTGCGGAGCGCAAGCTGACAGAATTCTACGAAGCCGATGACCGGGCGACCAAGATGTTTGGAATCGGAGCAGGGCTCGCCATCCTAATTGGTTGTCTCGGCGTCTGGGGACTGGCGTCGTTCAGCACGGCGCGAAGGGTCAAGGAGATCGGCATCCGCAAAACGCTGGGCGCGTCTTCCGCTGATATCGTAAGACTCTTGGTCGGCCAGTTCCTTAGACCGGTGCTGCTAGCCAATCTGCTCGGCTGGCCGCTGGCGTTCTTTGCGACGCGCGCTTGGCTGGCCGGGTTTGACGATCGGATCGCACTGTCCCCGCTGTTCTTCATCAGTGCCAGCGTGTTCGCTGTCGTCATCGCCGTGCTGACCGTTATCGGACAGTCGCTACGGGCCAGCCGTGCGGCACCCGCCTGGGCATTGCGCCATGATTAAGCATGCTATCGCCTTGCAAGCGCCCTCAGACTGCCGTCCGGATTCGCATCGACTGCCGTTGGATCAACCGCGACGCCCGTCACTACGCCTTTAAAAGGACCTCCAATGAGCACGACCAACGACGATCGCCCGCTGCTTCTCGACGGCGGATCGCAAACGCTTGACGATCTGGACGACGCGACGATCTGGAGTGCGTTGGATCGTCACGGCACCATTCTATTCCGCAACTTCGGCGCCGATACCGAGGCGTTTTACGCTTTCGCGTCACGCTTCAATCGCAGTTTTCTAATTTCGCCATTCAATGACCGGAAGTCCGTCAATCGGTCGAATGAACTGCAAACTGTCACGGTCGGCAAAGCCGGTCTTAGTCTGCATTTCGAATATGGTGCAAGCCCGATGCGGCCTGATCTGCTATGGTTCTACTGTAGTCAGCCCGCCGCCGACGGCCATGGCGGCGAAACCCTAATCGCGGATGGGGCCGCCATCTTTGATCGGCTGCAGCCGGCCAGCCGCGATGCGTTGCAGGCCAAACGGGTCAGGTATCGAAGCTTCCTGCCGGTCACGGCCTTCGAGCATCTGCTTCGCGAAAACCGGGTAGTCGAATCGCTCGCCATTGCCGACGTGATGGAGACCTTGGAAGACAGTTACGGTTTTCGGGTCGTGAGTGAAACCGATCGTTTTGTCGAATCGGAGTTCACCACGGCGCCGGTTAGGCTGCGGGCGGGCGACGGCCGTGCGGTGCTATGCCAAGACATCTTTGCTGACGCCTATAAGCGGGCGTCGGACCAAGATAGTACGGAGAGCTTCAGCACCATGGTGACTTGGGACGATGGCCAGCCTATCGCTGAGGATATCATTGCCGACATCCGTGCGGTCACCCGATCGCTGACGCGCGGCATCCGTTGGCGTTCGGGCGATTTTGCCCTGATCGACAACCACCGGATGCTTCACGGCAGAAACCAGACCACCGATCCCGATCGGCAGGTTGTTATGCTGAGCTCTTACAGCAATCGCTTCAGCCTTGATCCGCAAGTGTCGTGAGGCACGGTATGCACGCGCTCGTCAGGCGGGGGCAACTGTGATGTTGACGCGAGCACGCTACCGTATGCGGATCATGGCGTTGAGCATGACGAGTAATTGGCGTGCGATGGCGATGAGGATCGCCTTCGACGCCTTGCTCTTGACGCGCATGCGGCTGCGCGTGGCGACAAGGACGGGATTCGGCGTGAGGTGTCGAGGGCTTCGATGTAGAGGGCCTCGCGTACCTTTCGCCGACTGCCCATAGGCGTCTGGCACCGCGCCATGTTCCGCTTTTGCGCACGTGGGGAACGAGACCCGTGAAGGGAAGCGATCTTGCGGCGGCACAGGGTGCCAAGTTCGGGCAGTTCGCCGAACAGGGTGGCAAGGACGGTGGGTCTGATGCCTGGGACGGGGGTCAACACCCGGGCTTGTTCGGCCAATGTCTGGTCCTCGGCAATGAAGCCTGCGATTTGGCGGTCAAGCCCGGCGATCTGCTGGCCGAGCAGATCAATCATGGTTTCGATGGCCTGCGTGATTTCGGGCTGGCCGGCGTTGTGACGATGCAGCTTTTGGGCTTTGCGCATGTCGACCAGTTGCCTGCGGCGACGCAGGAAATCGGCAACACGCCAACGAGCAGGACTGAGTGGTATCGTAACCGGCAGCTCCAGCGCCGCGCCCATCTGCGCCAGCACGCGAGCATCGAGTCTATCGGTCTTTGCGAGTGTGCCGGTGGCCAGGGCGAACTCGCGCTTGGCGTGGATCGACGCGTGAGAAAGGATGGCGGCGTGCTGCCAACGCGGCAATCAGTGCGCCATCGCATCCGCTGGTGGCCTCGAAGACGATCTGGACATCGTGGTCGAGCGTATCCAGCCAGACGACGATGGCATCAGGCGCATTGGCGACCCGGCCAGTCTTTCCCGACGGTAGATTGCAAGTACCGTCAAAGGCGCGCGCGAGGTCGCAGCCGACAACGGGCTCTGGCATGGTATAGGCTCCTGTCCATGTCGTGCGGGATCAGCAGTCCCAGGCAACTGTTCAGGTTGATGACCAAGCGGAAGAGACCCATGCTCCCTATCGGGCTCAAGACCATCGGGGGGACAGGCTCCCTTCCGCCATCGCCTTATACCATCATACCAGTAGACGAGGACATGCCCGTCGCCTTCGCCGGACGCAGGCCAGTCGCCCGTCACTTGATCTCAACGGAGCCGATTTTAACCCGGGCAACAATGCGGCGATGGGCACCAACAGGCTCGTCGCTGTAGCGCTGCCCCACAAGAGCGCGCTGCCGATAGACACCGGTGCCATGGGAAACGCTGACGTCGCCGATGGCTGCTGATGCTGTGACGGCGACTGCGGGCCCGAGAGGCGTCGAGATGCGCACGTCGCCGACATCGGATGCAACGTTCAGATCGGACGACAGACCGACGACTTCCACCGATCCGGTGCGGTGACGCAGGATGAGGTTGGCGTTCCTCGGCATGCTGATCGTATAAGTAAGAGCGATCCCGCGTTTGCCGCCGAACCGTTTCAGCTCTCGCTTATCCGGCGACAGTGCGGTGATTGTCACCGCAGACGGAGACGCCTGGGTGATACTAGCGGCGAAACCGTCTAGCGCGCTTTTGGCCGCGACCGCGTCCGCGGCGGGGACGGCGGCCTTGGAGCGGGCCGAGACGCGTACAGAAACCGATGCTTGGTCCCAGCCCTCGATCCTGACATCCCCCCACGTGCGCTCGATCGAGACCGTTCCCGTAGTCGACATGGGCACCGACGCGACATGCTCGGTCAATACGGCACCGGCTTGCGAGGCCGCGACCGCAGGTCGAGTGGCTGGAGCGAGCGTGGTGCCCGTCATCGTAATGGCGCATAGGACGTTTTGCAGCAGGGTCATTAGTAGCCTCGACTATAGGGGGTTGATCGGTAACATGGGATCATGTGTGCAGCGATCGGAGTTAACGTCTATCAGCCGGGCCAGATGGTCTGCATAGAGCCGACGGACGTAAGCAGTCTCCGTATCGTTCGCGTCATCGCATAACGGACGAAGGACGTGAGACATCAGCAACCGCCCGACCGTCGCGGCCGGGGCATCCTGAATGATCTGTCGGGAGAGGACGCCGCCCGTCTTCTGTACGAACAGATCTACGCTACGCTTAACACGATCGCCGAGCGAGCAGGCCCAGTTTGAAGACTTCGCATAGGCCGCCAGATTGCTCTGATCGATGAAATCGAAGCTCACCGAAATTGACGTTTCGACAGTCGTGACGTGATGCGCCCATTCCGTCCCGACGAAAAGGACCTGCCCCGGCTCGATATCGCCTACCCATTTCACCGCCTTGTCCCACAGCGGGAAGTCTCGTGCATCGGGATTTGCCGGATCCATGAAGCCGATTGCTGTGGTTCTGACATAGGGCAGATCTGCGGGCGCGTAGAGCGTCGCTCGCTTTATACCCTTTAGCTGGGCGATGATCGCGATGGTGCCGTTGTTATCGATATGCAACGGAGTCAAAGCACCTGGTAGACTCACCAGCAACCAGAAGTGATTGAATAGAGAATAATAATAGGGAAGCGCGTGGTTCCAGGACTTTAGCGGTATGGGAAGAAGTGGACTCACATCTGAAAAGACTGGGTCGTCAGCTCGGCGAACAATTTTTAGAGTCCCGCAGTACAAAGGGAGGCCAAGGTCGAGAAACTGCTCATAATCACCGTCCAGCCAGCAACCGTCATAGATGTCGCGGATACGCTCGGGGTGCTTTACATAATCTATATACTGGTCGTATCCTGTTTTCACGCTAACCAAGCGATCGTTGCGATTGGTAGAGAAGTTTGGAGCTTTGGCAAACGCCTGCAGATGGCCAAAACGACCTTGAAGGTAATTTAGATCCTGCCAATTTGTATAGCCGGGCCAATGCTGGATATAGCCCTCCACGATCCAAGGGTTTTCATGAATTAGGTTCGGATTGTCGGTCGCCAGGCGCGTGAATGCGTCGTGCGACACGACCGGTATCTGCCGCTGCTGCATCAATCCCGCCCCCCGTCTGTTAATCTAGCCGCATCCTTGTCTATGGCCGTCGTTCGGCACAGCGCCGGCACGACGACTGCGATCAGCGCCGCCGCTGCAGCGCTGGTCTTCCCATCGATATCTAGCATCGGATTGACCTCCATAAGGTCGATGCCGACTACTTGGCGGTGCTCCGCGATCGTTCGCGCGAGTTCGCCCAGTCGCGCCACGCTGAAACCGCCCGGTACCGGATGCCCCGTGCCAGGCGCCCATCGCGGATCCAGTGCATCAATGTCCATCGACAGATACACCGGCTCATCCACCGGAAGTTGACGGAGCAGTTCATCGGTCGTCACGCCGTAGGCCTCGCGCGCGGTGATGACGGACAGGCGAGTAAACCGCGCGATTTCGTCGAAATATGTCATGCCGCGATGTCCTACCTGCAGGATTTGGCCCACATGGGGGAGGGCGGCGATACGGTGCAGGACCTGCTTGTGATCGTGGCAATCCTCGCCCGTCGGGCGACAGAAATCGGTATGCGCATCGAACCATACCACATTAAGCGGCCGGAACGTTCGAGCCGCAGCGACGGCGGCGTAGGAAATTCCGTGATCGCCGCCGAGCACTATCGGTCGTACTCTTCGCCGGATCATGTCCCCGACGATCTGCTCGACTTCTGCGAGGACGTCCTGCCAATCGCCACGGCGATCGCGACCGATGTCGCCACGATCAACGCCGGCGACGGCGCAGGTCATCGCAAGACTGGCCTTGCGGATCGCCGCTGGTCCGAAGCGGGCTCCGGAGGTGATGCCGTTGCCAAAGTCGCTGGGTACGCCGATCACTTCGACCGCGCCCCGATCCGAAACGGCGGTATCCGTCGGCCAGCCGAACAGGGTCGCAGCGTTCATACCGGCATGTTCCGTCCGTTCCGGTTCGTCGCCGCATCGAGCATCGCCAGAAGCAGGTGCACCGCTTCCACACTTTTCGACCCCCAGTCGCCCTTCAGTGGATTGAGCCCGACGAGGTCGACGCTGACGATGCGGTATCGCTCGCCGATCTCGTGCAGCAATGACCTGAGGTCGGTATAGGCGATCCGTGCGCGATCCGCTGGTGCATCGCCAGGCGAGGCGAGAATCGTCATGTCCAGCCCCAAATGGATAGGCCTCCCGGGGGCGAGATGCGCCTCTATGGACGCGCCACCCCCGTCGAGCAGCGCCGATGCGGTCACCGCAGAGAAGCCGGGCAGCGCGACGTCGTCAGGGCGGGAAGTTCCGATCTGAACGAAGCGATCGACCCGGGGCAGGGCCAACACGCTGCTCGCGAGCGTGGCGATCGATAGAAACGTGGACTGCGCGGCAGAGGCATCGTGCTCCAAATCGCCGATGCGAAGGACATCGACTTCGTCACGTGCCTGCATCACCTCGATCAACGGAAAGCTCGTCGTCGCATCTCCTCCTACCAGCGACCAGACGCGTCGTTGTCCCCCGTGAAACGATTCCAAGACATCGCGCAGGCGCGCGAATGTCTGCGTCTGCGGCTCGCCGCTTGTGACCACGACGTCGCCGACATCGCCGATCGTCACGCCGCGGAGGACGGGCCGACGCACATCCGCATCGAACCATCCGAGCGGCTGTCCGGTACGTTTGTCCAGGCGATACAGAAGTTGCAGCGAGGTCTTACGAATCGCAATCGGACCATGCCGCGCACCGGCGGCTTCGTGATCGCCGCCGTCATATGGGACGCCTATCACCACAATGTCTGTGCTGCCGGATGAGGACTTGTGTGCGGGACAATCGAAAAGCCGGTACGGGGGGTCGGTGACGGGCCGAGGTGGCACGACCAAAGCCGCATCCGTTTCACCGACTAGGAAGCCCAGCCCGCGCAGACGATCGATGGCGAGTTCCAGACGCGCGTCGCCTTGTGTCACGGATGCGATCGTCCGGGGTGTCTCGAATGCCAGAATTTTGCCGTACAGTGCGCGCTGCATGCGGAGGCGGGCGCCGGTCGAGTTCAGAAAGACCGTGATCGTAGTGTCATCGCATTGCTCGACACTGAGCATGGGAGACAGCGAGACTTCTTCTGCTTTATCGATTCCCCTCAATGTGGCGGACTCCATGTTCGACATCCGCGTAGGATCGGCATTGGTCTCACGCATCTATGAGGTCGGCTTGTAGAGGGTGGCTTTCCGCTTCCAGTATCTGCATCATCATCGACTTCACGCGGCGAGAACGATCACTCAGCGGTTGCTTCAAAGTCGCGCGTAGCACGCGGATCATGACGTCCCGCCCGATCTCCGGTGCGATCGCATGATCGAGTTTCTCACTTAGATCTGGATCGGGCATGCGCGCCCTGATCAATGCGGCGTTCGTGCGGGCGAACCGACCCATCTCATCGCGCCAGTCGTCGGATCGGGTATAGGCCTCGATGTTGCAACTGTTGACGATGTCGAAGCTGACGGTAACTGACTTAGACATGGTCGCGACGTGATGTGCCCAATTCGAACCAAATATCAGCAGGTCTCCGGGTTCCAACGTCGCGGTCCACGGGCGAGCCTGCCGCCAAGTTGGAAAATCCTGCTCATTCGGACTCAATGGGTCAAGGTAGCCTACGCCCTTGGTATAGAAATGCTGCTTGTCCTCGGGGCTGTAGAGGATCGCAGTTTTGCGCCCCTGCAGCTGACCAAGATACGAGATAACCGCATTATTATCTTGATGAAGTGGCGTCAGCGCACCTTCCAGGCTTACGTATAGCCAAACATGATTACCTGATTGATAGAAATAAGGAATTTCGTCGTTGAGGCATTCAAGTCCAGCGGGAACGAGTGGTGTTATGTTTGCAAGGACTTTCTCTTGGGCATGGCGCACCAGCCGCATGTTGCCGCAGTAGAGCGGTAAGCCCGATTTCTGCAGCGTCGAAAGGTCGCCCTTTACCCACTGACCATCAAACAGATCGCCGATCCGCGTCGGATCCTTCACATATTCGATGTAGGTGCCGAAGTCCGTCCGGACCTGACACATGGCGACCTTACTGTTAGTCGTAAATTGCGGTGCGCCGGCAGTGATGGGAAGACTGCCGAACGTCTCGGCGAGCGCGTCCAGGTCTGTCCAGACACGGCTTGCCGGCCATTGTCCAGTGAAGCCGCGCACGACACAAGGATGTGACAGAAGCAACTCGGGATCGCGAGCAATCGCGCGCGAGAAGTCGGGAAGGTCATAGGTCGGAATATGCATGGCGCGAATGTCTTCCTCAATCGATTGCGATACCGGGAGATGGCAACGGAGCTGGCTCGTCAGACCTGATCCGGGTCCGGGCAGCGCAACCGATCAGGAGACTCTTTTGATGGTCCCAGTGATCGGCTACGGCAGCGACCAGTCCTGCTGCAACGGTCGCGGTGGTGCCGCTATCCAGGATTGGGTTGACTTCGGTAAGGTCGATCCCCACGACTTCGCGATGCCGCACCAGCAGGCGAAGGAACGCCGCCAACGCTTCAGGCGACAATCCGCCGGGCACCGGTGTGCTGGTGCCGGGTGCATGAACAGGGTCAATGACGTCGATATCAATCGAGATATAGCACGGCAGGTCATCCGGAACGATCGCGACCAAATCTTCCCCGCTCATGAGACGGGCACTGGCACTGGTCACCACCCGAGTGCCATCGCCGAGCCGACGCTCGTCGCCGATCGTGATGCCGCGATATCCGATCTGCACGATCCCGCCGACCCCGGGCAAGGTCGATATGCGGCGCAGCACCTGTTTGTGATTGTGGTGGCTCTGCTCCGACCAGGGACTGAAATCAGTGTGGGCGTCGAGCCATATGACGCGCAGATCCCGCTCTGCCGACAGCGCCGATACCGGCGCATAGGTAATCGAGTGGTCCCCACCGAGTAACAGTGGGACGAGGCCGAGCCCACGGACCAAGCGCGTGGCGTCCCCGATCCGGTCCATGTACGGCTGCGGATCGGGCGAATCCGAACGATCGATATCGCCGATATCCCAACCGCTGTTCCGGGGCGGATCAAGTGCGCCGCTGGCATGCCGTATTGCAGCCGGCCCCTGCGCCGCGCCGCGCAACACGACGTTGCCATGATCCGTCGGTGCGCCGAGCACACACAGACCGCCCGCCTCCGGCGCCATGCCGCGCGGGTCAGTCCACCGGAACAATCCGGTGAGGTGTCGCGTGTTATCGCCCATCATGCCGCGCCTCGGTCATGCGCGGCGCTCATCGCCGTGAGCGCCAGCTGGCAGCCGGTGATCCCCGCTAGCGCATATGCCTGGTCGCGCATATCGAGTCCGACGAGATCGATACCGATAATCGCGTGCGCAGCACCGATCGAGGTGATGAGCGACTTCAGGTTTTGAATCGAGGGCCCTTCCTCCGCGCCTAACGCGCGAACCGAAGAAGCGAGATCGATCGAGAGGTAGACGTTGTTCGCGCCACCGAGTGCATCGGTGATCCCCGCCGCTTTGCTACAGGGGTCGAGGATTGCGACATGCCGAACATGCTCGATCTCGCGCAATCGTTCCTCGGCCGTGTCGACGGCGCTATTCGTTGTATCCGCGGTGAGTTGCACCACAGCAAGTTCGCGGCGATTCGGTAGGCCCGCAAGCGTGGCATAGGTCACACTCCGATCGCCGCCTAGGATCAGTGGGACGCTCCGGCCGCCGCAGGACTGAGCGAGAGCGATGGCAACCCGTTCATGGAATTGCGCCTTGGTTTCCCCGTGATCCACATAGACATCGCCCGCGTCAGCGATCGTTGCCCCTGACAGGATATTCGTTGCGCGGTCGGCGTCGAACCATCCGCGCGGGACCGCGTCGTCGAACCGCAGTTGATAAGGATAGTTAAGCGACTTCTGACGGATCAGATTAGGCGCCAGTCGGCCATCGGTGTCGGCCGTCAGGTCATAGGGAATGCCGAGCACAACGAAGTCGGTCGGTTGGCCTGAGACGAGCGCGGGCGCGTTGCAGAATCTGTAGGCCGCTGCGGTCCGGACTTTGACGTGCGTCGCCGGCGGAGGGGCGTCGGCATTCTCGAGTAGATTCTTGTCGAGAAGCATGCGGACGTGCGGCATCGCACGCGACGTATCGTGCGACGACAGGACCTCATCGACACGCCGGGGTCGTCGAAACGCATGCATGAAACGATAGATGCCTTGCGATACGCGTACGCGCGTTCCACGCGCGAGGTTCGCGATAACGACGTGCGTGTCGTCTCGGCTCTCCAAGACAATCTCGTCCGACAGGACCATGCGGAAACCGAGCGGTTGCTCACCGCACGTCGCCACGTCGTCACGACCCGTCGGCCCGATGCTCCCAACCAAGGCCGCGCGGTCTGGCGCAACAGGGCGAACTTCCGACGCTGGCAAAGCCTTGGTTTCGTCGATCGCTGGCACCACGCGCATGACGCTCAGGCCGCCCCGTACCGCGGCGAGGCCCGCACCGCGCGAATTTGCCTCGCCATCCGCCTCGCCTTCGTTAACAGCGTATGCAGCAGTGTCGCGGTGCCGAGCAATATCAAGGTACGCCAGATTATCTCGATCGCACCGCCGAGCAGCGTGAGAACCGGTAGACCGGCAGAGACGTCGTCCACGAACTTGACGATCATCCCGGGCAATCCCGCCGCTACCTGAAGAACCACGACCGTAAACACTATGTACAGAAGATACGTCATGAACAGGATCGTCGAGATTGAGTAGATGCCCAGTATCCTCCTCGCCCGTTCGCTAAGATTGCTGCAATTGGCAGGTGGATTCCGCCCAAGCACCTTGCTGATGATCTCTCCGTACCAAGCCGTCTGTTGCTGGCGCAGGTTAACTATGCCCAGTAGATCGCTCAGCAACCAATAGCCGTCCATCCGTAAAAACGGGTTGAACGTCCTCGCGATCGACAAGTCGATGAAGATGAAAGACAGCAAATACACCTTGTTATCGGTGCCGATATACAGCCCGAGCAGCAGCAGCAGGAACAGTGATTCGAAATAGACGCCGCCGATATCGACGATGGCGCGCTGGCGCCTGGGCAGCCGCCATGCTTCCGAGACGTTCGTCCAGAGGACGGTGTATATGATGTAGATGCCCCAACCGATCGTCATGCGCCGGCAGCCGAAATGGGCGGCGGCGCTTGCATGGCCGAATTCGTGGCACAATGTGCCGAGCGTCGACAACAGCATGATGAGCAAGATGCTTTTAGCGTCGAGATGGTCGAGATTGAGGCTGTGCCGGCTGACTAGCCCAGCATAAACGTAGATGTGCGACGTAATGAATAGGATCAATCCCAGAATCAGTGCGGGGCGCTGAAAAAGAAACGCAAAGTGCGTCGCCACCGCATCAACTACCGACGGAGGAATGATAGGAAGCTTGACGAACAGGAACGACCTCTTGTTCTGATTCGACGTGCCGGCACAGGTCAGATCCTGATGGGGATAGACGATAAGACCCTTTGGCATAAGAGACTCGTGGACCAGACGGTGAAGCCTCGCCGAAGTGAAATCGTCTGGATTGTCCGCGAGAAAGGCTTGGATCGCCTCCTCCTCGGTGCGCTCTCCGTCGAACTGGCGAACGAGCTCCATATATTTGGCGGGAACAGCGAAACGAAGGAATTCTTGGGCATTCGGAACCACGCACAGAGTCATCGGCTTGATCGCGTCGGAGTCGAAGTCGGACGTCTGCACCAAGGGGTTCGCGAAAGGACGCGCTAGGCTGTTCATAAGTGCGGTGTTTGAGCCAGCATGAGGACAAATGACGGGACCAAGCGAGAGCTTGGTCCCGCTTAGTTTCACTTGGGTACTTCTTTGTCACAGCGGCCGTTACAACGATCGGCCAATTCCAGCCGATCCTCCAGCTCGATGATCTCGAACTCGTCGATCAGCAGGGATTCGTTGCTGCCGGTTTGATTGGAGATTTCCACGTTACATTACCCTTTGTTGAAGGCCTGATTAGCCAAAGTCTAACTAGGCCAGGTGTGGCGCACTATCGGATCGCCTGCTTACCCCGTGCGCCGAAGGGTGAGCGATTCGGTGAAGGTCAAGCGATTAGTATAGCGTTGACTATACAACATCATCTCTTACAGCTATCGCCTTGCGCGAGGCCAATTCACAGAGAATTCTCCATGTTCTGGATCGCTCGGCGTTCGAGCACTGGCTCAGCCATCGCGCATCTATGCCGGCACCGGGCGTCAACAGACGCTGTGCAGCGGACGCCATGTCCTGCGGCAAGCGGAAACATTTCCCGCTGACGGCATCAGACCACACGAGATTGTTGCTATCGTCGAGAGACAGGATGCGGCGATGATCTGCGAAAAGGCTACCGCCATCGGCAAGCCGGGAAGCCAGATAGCGCTCAACCACCAATAGGTCCGCCGGCGGCGCGCTATACGGAATCTTCCACTGATGGAACAAGTCGCCGCCGCACCATTCGTCCGCGTGCTCGGTCAGTATCGCGCCGAAAAACGCATAGGCCGCGGCGGTTGCCGACTCCACGAAACGCTTGCTCTCGCCACCCATCAACGGCGCTTCGGGATCGATGACCGGAGCGGTCCTGCAGACCCGTTGACCTTGCTCAGTATACGCAACGACTACCAGGATCGGGGAGCCAAAGCGTGCGGCCATATCGAACAGACCGGTTTTCACCTTTGCCGTGGCCTCCAGCAGCCGCACAGTCGTGCGACGTTGATCGCCAAGCGGTCCGTCCAGCCCGGTATTGCCGTCGATGGCTGAAAAGATGCATCCGCCCCCCGCGAGCGTGCGCGCGAGCGCAAAACTTCCGCTGCGTTCCTCGACGTTGACCGGCCGCAGATGTCTCCACAAAGCCGCCTGCGGGTTAGCTAGCCGCGCTGTTGAGTAGTTGCTGAACGCATCGGCTGCCAAGGGGCCGGCGACTGCAATCCCAGCATGAGCGAGGTCGGTCGCGATCTGGCGCATGTGACCTAGATGGAACGACATCACGATCAGGCCGCGACCGCGCCCCAACAAGTCTCTAACGGGCTCGATCGGTACGTTGTAGAGTTGGGATTTATCCGCGATCGCGCGCAGGCGGGGGAGGTAATAGTGATGATGCTCCCACCCCCCCAATATCTTACTGATCGCCGCTCGTCGCGCGGTCGCGAATATACTGTCTCGAGACCAACTGCTGCCGAAGAGAGAGAGCAGGTTCAACCGATAGGCCCTCAGCCCGTAGGGCATCAACTCGGCGTCGCTCGCGCGCTCGACTCCCGCCTGTAGTTCGTGCAGGCTTATGTCTCGGCGCGCAAGCAACTGCTCAAGTCGTGTAACCGGTGCCTGCTGTTTGTCGGGATAGGCGTCGCTCAAACCGCCGGTGAGCGGTATGGTGCTCACGCTCCGATCGCCTTGAAGAATGTCGCCATCGCCACCTTGCTCCCAGCCGCCAGCTCTTACTCTCCACCGCCCGCCGAAACGGTATCGGGCGTCATTGCCGACTGCTTTGCTTGGAAGTAGTCGAGCATCTCCTGCTTGGCGGTGCGGCGTACGCCGGGGCACGGGGCGATGTTATGGTCCATACGAACTTGAGGACAGTGCACCCCCTGACACGCCGGCAGCATGTGGCAGCTCTGGCATCCGCGATCACTTTCGAACGCAGGCTCGGTCCACAACGCCATCTTGTCGACATCCAGATCTAAGGTGCCGTCCGGCAGCAGCTTGCCGACGAGATTGCGGTCCTTTTTATCGAGGTCGACAGTGCATTTCATGATATCGCCATGCGCGCCGACGATGAAGTTGTACGGCCGTACGGCGTAACAGACTTCGCTTCCGACACTGATGCCGGGGCGCCATCCGCTCGTCACGCGCAAACCCATCGTGCGCGCTGCAGCCTTGAACTTCATCCGGACCGCATGCGATTCGCCGCGCCCACACACGTCCAGATTGGCGTCGTTGTCGCCGCCCCATTGGCCGACGGCATGGAATGAAATAGTAAACCGGTCGTCGTCGCGAAACGCCGACTGCAGTCGATCAAGAAGGGCGGGCAGGCCGTGCTTGCTAACGCGATCGAAGTTGACCCGGACGACGACCGAAAAGTCGTCATCACGGTTTCGCATTGCGACGAGGTTCTCGTAAACGACGTCGAAGCTGCTAAGCCCGTCCCGGCGCGGCCGAAGCCGGTCGTGATCCTTCGCGATGCCGTCCAGCGTGACCTGGAAGTCGCTGATCTTCCATGACAGAAGCTTGTCTACGACATCCGAGGTTAGCAGATAACCGTTGGTCGTCATGTGACTGAAATATTCGATACCCCGCGCTGCGGCGGTTTCCGCGAAGAACGGCGCCAGATCCTCGATTGCCTCCATGCCGTACAGCGGCTCGCCGCCGAACCAGCCGACGGTCATCTCGTTAAGAACTTCCGCGCGTCTCTCGACAAGACTCTTGATACCCTGCCGTACTTCGGGGCGCATCGTCCCTCGCTTGAAATCTTCATAGCAATAGGTGCAACGGAAGTTACAGTCCTCGGATGCGAGCAATATGAGCTCGAGCCGGTCACTGCGATGATTTTCTTTCCCGAATGCGTAGCGTATTCTCCGAAGTTCGTCCGCACCACTTGGAATGAGGTATCCACGGTCTAGGAGATATCTAGCAATGCCGCCGTCGCTCGCTGGTACGCCGCCTTGATCGATCATCTTCAGGATATCGCTGCGCCGCTCGGGCCGAAAGGCGTTCATTGATCCGGCGTAGGTATTCCACAGGAGCAGCCAGCCCTCGGTCGTGGTGGTCTGCACGTTGAAGCGAGATGGGCGCAGGCGTTCATATAGAACTGGAGGCGAATCGGATAAGGAATTTATGCGATCTATGCCTCTAGCGGGAACGCTGTCGAGCGGTGATCGATGAAGAAAGTCGGTTCTTCCGCTCATGACGATGTCCCCAATCCGCATCCTGATAATCAAATGCATTCGAGACGACCGCACCCATCGGATGTGGTCCAACTGAATGGAAGGCGATACTGCTTACTAGAAACCGCCGTTGCGCCGTGCACAACGATTGAGGGCTGGCCATTGCTAATGCAATGAGTAAAGCCTCCATTATGAAGGAAATGCCGTTGTATCTGGATTTCGCATGTCTTTTAGCAGGAGGTTGGTTGAATGATTGAATGGCCAAACACCGGATCTGCACATCGAATCGGGCTAGGCCACCGTCGGTTACAAATGATCCGTGCTCATCTCACATGATTCTGTGGTGATCCGTGTCCCGCAATAGCGGCTTCGAGCCGTGCCCTGTCGGCTACCGCGACGGTGATACTTCCATGCGCATTCCGCATCTTCGCGCCGCCATGTGGCTCAATGAAATTTCATTGGGATTATTCAGTTTCGATCAATCCACTGGAATCGCCGCGTTACTGCTGTGTGATCGAGCTATCCGGCTGGCCAAGCTGGACGCGATTTTGCAATCGAGTAACACCAAGGCTCTTCGTTCGCTGAATCCCGAGGGAATTGCCTACCCTACAAAAGCGCCTAATTATAGGGGTTCGCTCCCATTCGATCGGTAACACGTAGCAGCTACGCTTGGGCCACCAGCACGTCCGACCGACCAGAGGCGACGGAGAGTTGCGCAGCGCGGAAGCTCTGGTCGGCGACGAGGATGTCGACCGGCGAGCGCAGGCCGAAGCCATATTCGGCGCGCACGCCCTTGAGCGCCAGATCGGCGGCGGCGAGGCCGTCGGTGGCGGCACGTAGTCGTCCCTGCGCGGCGTTCAGCGAAGCCCAAGCAACATCGGTCGCGCGGCGTGCCTCGCGCGCGGCGGTGTCGATCTGGAGCCGCTCGGCTCGCGCGGTCGCTTCGGCTTGTCGCACTCGCGACGATACCAAGCCGCCGGTGAGCAGTGGCACGCGCAACGTCACGCCCGCCGATGTCGCGGGGGTGAAGCCCTGCACGCGGTCATTGGCGAAACGACCCCCGCGTCCATGGCTTCCGGCAAAGTCGAGCGAGGGCGCACCCTCGGCCCGCGCTTGGTCGACCCGGGCCGAGGCGGCCTCGGCAATCCGTTGCTGCTGCATCAGCAGCGGATTGCTGGCATCCGCCTGCACGCGCGCCGCCGCCAGCGTCGCCGGAAGCGCTGCGGGTGACGGTGATTACGGGCGCGGAGCGGCGCCGGATGTGGACGGCGGAGCAGAAACGCGCGCTGGTACTGGCGGCGTGCGAGCCGGGGGTGAGCGTTGCCGAGATCGCGCGACGGGCGGATTTGCGGGCGAGCCAGATCTACCGGTGGCGGCGGCAGATGAGCCGCTCGGTGCCTAGCTTCGCCGCTGTGACAGTGACGCCGGAACCACCGGACAGGCCGGGGACATGTGACGCAGTAGTGGTGGAGTTCGGCGGTGCGGTGGTCCGCATCGCGGCGGGTGTGTCGCCGGCGCTGGTGACGGCGGTTATCGGCGCGCTGGCGCGATGATCGCCATTCCGGGCGGTGCGCGGATCTGAATGGCGACCGGGCACACCGACATGCGTCGCGGGATGCATGGTCTGGCGCTGCGAATCCAGTAGGGACTGCACCGCGACCCGCATGCCGGCGACCTCTACATCTTCCGGGGCCGAGCGCGGACGCCTGCTCATCGACCAGCTCGAACTTGGGTTCGAGGAACTGAAGGCGACTGCCGGCGAAGACGAGGCGCTGGCCGCAACGGCGGCAGCCGGCACCAGCGTCGTGGCATTCACCAGAGCGCGCCCGTCACGCAAGCCGCTGCCGGCTCATCTGCCGCGCGAGCGCGTCGTCGTGGCCGCCCCCGCCCATTGTCCCTGCTGCGGGTCCGACCGGCTGTCGAAACTGGGCGAGGACGTGACCGAGACGCTGGAAGTCGTGCCGCGCCGCTGGAAGGTGGTGCAGACGGTGCGCGAACGCTTCGCGTGCCGGGCTTGCGAGACGGTGGCCCAACCGCCCGCGCCGTTCCACGTCACGCCACGCGGTCTGCTCGGACCGCAGTTCCTGGCGCAGCTACTGTTCGAGAAGTTCGGCCGACACCAGCCGCGGAACCGACAGGCCGAGCGCTATGCTCGCGAGGGCGTGGACATCAGCCTGTCGACGCTGGCCGACCAGGTCGGCGCCTGCGCCGCGGCCCTGGCGCCGCTGCATCGCCCTATCGCGGACCATGTGCTCGGGGCCGGGCGCCTGCACGGCGACGACACCACGGTGCCGGTGCTTGCCAAAGGCAAGACCGATACCGGACGGCTGTGGGCTTACGTCCGCGACGACCGCCCACATGGCGGGCCGCCGCCACCGGCTGCCTTGTTCCACTACTCGCGCGACCGACGCGCCGAACATCCGGTCCGGCATCTGGAAGGATATGCCGGCATCCTGCAGGCCGACGCCTATGCCGGGTACAATGCGCTGTTCCGTGGCGACCGGCTGCCTGCGCCGATGATCCGGGCACTGTGCTGGGCGCATGCGCACTGCAAGTTCTTCGAACTGGCCGATGTCGCCGGACAGGCGCGGCGTCGGCGTGGTGCGCCGGTCATCTCGCCCATCGCAGTCGAGGCAGTGCGGCGGATCGACGCGCTGTTCGACATCGAGCGCGCCATCCTCGGCAAGCCGGCGGTCGAGCGCCGGGCCGCACGCCAGGAACTCAGCCTGCCACTGGCGACCGAACTCGGTACATGGTTGCGTGGTCAGCGTGCCGCCATGGCGCGTAACAACCCGGTCGCGGCTGCGTGCGACTATCTGCTCAAGGACTGGCCGGCCTTCACGGCCTTCCTGGATGACGGGCGCATTTGCCTGACGAACAATGCCGCAGAGCGCGCCCTGCGCGGAGTGGCGCTGGGCAGGAAAGCATGGTTGTTCGCGGGCTCCGACCGGGGCGGCGGCCGCGTAGCGTTCATGTACGGCCTCATCGTCACTGCAAAGCTCAACGACATCGACCCGCAGGCCTGGCTCGCCGACGTGCTCGCCCGTATCGCCGACATGCCCTAGGCCCAGCTTGGTGAACGGCTCCCCTGGAACTGGCAGCCGACTGGCGCCACGCCGGCACTTGCCCAGGCCGCCTGATGGCGAGTCCTACCTTCACCTGGACCGCACGCTTCGTGGCTAAACAACTCGGCGTCGAGGAAGATCTCGTCGAAGAAATCGCCTGCATGGCGATGGAACCTGAAGACGGACGCATCTCAATCATCGACAGCAATGAAGACGACGCTACATCCGTCACCGCCTTCACCCGCGACGGTATCGACTATCTCAGGGAAACCCTCGGCGAACCGGCGTCCTGCTACCACAGGCCCAGCGTGCGGCCCTGACCGGATGGGTACTTCGTGCCGGTAGTGGCGCTCGCCAAGATCAGGCTAACCGTGGCGGCGGTCGAGGCGCGGGCCCGGAGGATGACGCTCGCGCACCGCGCCAAGGGGCTGCAAGGTTTCACCGCGGCCTATCGTTCACTCGCACGGCCTCGCCTTGGCGGGCGATAAGCCTGTCGTCACGCCGCTCGTCCCGCCGCGTTCGCTAACCGAGGTCCATGTGCTCAAATGCACGCGGTGAGCGACTGTCGGTCTCGGTTAAATTCTGTCCTCGCAACCAATTGAGACATGTATTCGCTGCCTTCGTGCACTTTGTGCTATTCTCCCGCTGTTACGTAATCCGGTCAGCGACAGAGGCGACATCCTTCGAAATCTTGAATTTCCATGCTCGGGGAAGCCAATCCCACTCATGCCCAAGAGTCTTACCTTTGGCGGTCGCGCCGCTCGGCGGAACACGTTCCCGTCGCGCAAATCTGCGCTATTAATAAGGTGCTTCATCACTCCGTGACGGTGCTCCGCTAGGATGCACCTATGTACCCGTTCCGGGTGCCTTCAAGCAGTTCCACTTTGATCTTCACGGTCGCGATGTCCGCATCCGCCGGTCTGATCGTACGCGCGCGAGCATTTTCCCTGGTCTCGTCGTCCGGAACCCAATCACCTCCGCGTTCGGAAGGGGGGCGATCGGGGAGCACGAGACGTAAGCGTGGTCAGCAGGCCGCCTTGCGGTAGCGCTGGCGGTCAGGATGCTTGTCGCCTTTGACGAGGGCGCGGGCGGTGCGGGAAGTTTTCGGTTCTACGACCAGTCATACGAGCACTCGTATGACTGGTCGGATGGAGGTGGTCGGCCGTGTGTCGGGTCGACGGCGATGGTCGGACGCGGAAAAGCTGGAGATCCTGGCGGAGGCGTTCCGGCCGGGGGTGCGGGTTTG
>Ga0308159_1001686_pt1 | contig 29539 bp, 25 predicted proteins | sample PhyCR1_FD_201040 | JGI IMG/M metagenome (GOLD analysis project Ga0308159, IMG submission 201040) | Phyllosphere microbial communities from UC Gill Tract Community Farm, Albany, California, United States - DLSLC.R1 | ecosystem: Host-associated > Plants > Phyllosphere > Unclassified | place: USA...
CCGAACGCGCGGTGATTCTCAGCGACAGGGACCGGAAAAACCAAAAACCCCGCTAAGCCATTGGCCTAGCGGGGTTTTCGATGGTGGGCGTGGCAAGGATTGAACTTGCGACCCCTGCGATGTCAACGAAGATGGGACGGCCTAAGTTATTGTTTTTGCGTCATCCGAGCGCGCAGACATAAGAGAACGAGAAGAGAACAGACCGTGAATAGCGATCCTTTTCACGCAAAACACACGCAAGTCGAATTCTGAGCCAGTATCTTTCTAAATCAGCAGCTTATTCACTCGCCCGGTGCTGGACGTCGTTGGTGAATGTGGCCCGAGCTGCCAGCAGCGCGGTCAAGGACATAGGGCAAATGAGAGGTGCAGCGAAGCTGCCGGGCAAAGGAAAAAGTCAGGCGGCCTGATCCGGACCCACGACGGGCCGGTGATCCTCTCGCCGAAAGTACCAAAGATGTTGACGTCCCCGATCGAGCCGTCGCTCGATCCCTCGTTGCGCGTCCTGTCGTTGCCCCTCGCCGCCCTTAACGAGGCACCCCTGCCGATCGGCGCGTTGGCCGGCCTGCCTGCCGGAGCGCTGGACATCGCTTCGGCCAATCTCCTGATGGCAGCGACACCGTGCGACGCCCCGCTGTTCGACGCGAATGTGGAGGCAGCCTGCACCCGCTTCAAACGCGACGTCCTGCTGGTACGGACCGGGCTATTTCCGGAGACTCTGAACCCCGTCACGGTCGACATCGCACTGGTCGGGCCCGACGGGCCATTCACGATGAAGGGCCTCACCTTCATGCGGCAATGCAACGGCGGCCTGTGGCTGGTGCCAGACCAGGCTGGTGCGTTCGTCGAGATCAGTAGCAAAGGGCTGGCGCTACACACGGCACCGCCATTCGTCACTTGGGATGAGCGTTGCGACGGGGTCTGTCGCGCGGCGGGCGAGATCGTCTGCATCGTGACCGGCCGGCGAGGCCGCTGACATGGCTACGCGCAAGCCCCGCAAGCTGCCAAGCAAGCCGACGCCCACCGACGTCGATCCGCAGAGCTGGCTCTACCTCAACCCGGCCGGGCCTTCTCCGTCGGGCACCGTCTTCGCCGTCCTGCGCCGTACCTATGCCGGTCGGATCAATAGTGCGCTGGAGTTCGGCTATCGCAAGGCGCATCTCGGTCCCGCCAACGCGAGTGCAGACACCACTGTCTGGTCGCCGAATGTCGAGCGGATCGAGGTGCTTCTCCCCGCGGGGGCCGACGATGGACTTTCCGATCCAGCAACACTCCTCGGTCAAATGGACGCGCATGCCGTCGAGCGCGAGAAGGCGTTGCTCACCTACCTGACGCTGCCGCTGGGCGACGTCGACCGGGTGCATATCGGCTGGGAACGCGCACGCGCCTTCCTGCGCGAACGGTTCGCTCGCGATCGCGATCTCGCATCGGTCCTGATCCTGCATGCGCCCGGGACGATCAACGCGGCCTTCCCACTGCATGCGCACGCCCTGATCATTCCGCGACGCGTGACAAGCCTCGGCATCCGGCAGGGCCTGTATGACGAGGATATGATCCATGATCGCGGACAGGCGATCATCGAGGCGATGTGGGCCGACCACCTGGTGAGCTTCCGGTGACCGGCCTGCAGGACGAGGGCCACGTCGTGCTGGTCGATCTTGCCGGCCGGATCATGCTAACCCACGGTATCGATCCGGACCACGCCATGCGCCTGCTCAACATCGACAGGGCTGAGGCGGAGGATATGATCCATCTCGGTCGACTGTGGTCGCCAGTAGGCGTTGTTCGCGCAGAGCGGCTGCGGCTGTTCATCAACATTCTGATACGCCTGGAATGGCGCCTCAATCACGACAGCCGCGCAATCCGCCATGCCTTGAACCTACCGGTCGATGCGTTGGGCGGCGCGGCACCCGCTGACCGACTTGGCGGCAGCCTGGAGGACCTGCGCGAACTGCGCAGCGCGATCGACACTGTCGCCGCGCCCACAATCAAATGGTGGCGGGTCGGTCACTGACCGCCCGCCTTGATGGGGAGGGGGTGAATGCGATCCCGGATTGCGGGATGAAAACAGGAGCAAGTGACCATGACTCAAGACGACGACGCTATCCTCCAGGCTCACATCGTCGCAGCGACCCGGCTTCTGCTCGGCAAGCACAAAATGCGACACGGCGTCGTCGTCACCGGTGGCAAGGAACTCGATTTCGAGGCGCGGACGGAGATGGCTCATGCGGTGCTGCGATCGAACCTCGATATGGTCGCGCTGGAATTCGGCACTACGGCAGACGGTCAATTCGGCCGAACGGGCATCACGATCTACCTGCCACGCGACGGTTTCTGCCGCGTCTACGCCAACTGCAACCTCTGGCTGAGCAAGGCGGGAAACCGCGCTGTGATCTTGCCGCAGCCAAAATTGCGTGGCCACTTCCGCTTGTCTCCCCGCGAATTAATTCACATCGACGGCAAGCCGACCGACGATACGGCTGATGGCATTCAGCGGGCTGACGCTTGGCTGACGCGTCGAATGGGTACGAAGTTTGCCGAACCGGTGAACGCAAACTTCATCAACCTTCGTGAAGTGGCATGATTGCCTTGTCTTCCCCAATCGCATGTCTGCGTCTGGTGGAGACCGGCCTGTCCGCTTTCGTAAGTAACGAAGCGTAAGCGCACGTTCGTCCATCTAGCACGCCATGGCAGCATCGCGCCCATTAGTCGCCATTCAGGCCGCGATCGCATCGGCCCGGAAGCAGTCGATCGCTCAGCCGTAGTAACGCAAATGGCTTGATGGTCAGGGCCGTCCCTGACCATCAAGCGATGAGCGTCCGGTCCGCTGGAAGCCCATCCGCTCATGGATGCCAACTGCTTGGCTATTCTGCTCGTTCACGTCGGTTGAACGGCCGCGCATCGCCTCGAATGCGGATTAGATTTTTTGAAGTGGGATGCCGAGAAACTCACTGAGGATGCGTACCCGTTCCTTAATACTCGAGGCATCGTTCGTGCCCTGCTGGTTGAGCCGATCGAACTCCAGAAGGTCGAACGACGCGCCCTCGTAGTTTTTGATGGCTGCTTCCCGATTTTCAGCGAGTTTCTGTCGGAAATCTAGAAGGCTCCGGCGCGTCACCTTCGCTTGGGCACCATGCGCCAGCGCGGACCTAAAAATCAGGTAGTAGACGACAAGAATGCCCTGAGCGAGCAGCAGCTCGTCTCCTGACGTGAATTCGGCCTCCATCTTGTCCAATACCAGACCCACGTCCGCCTTCAGACCGGCGACATGCGGCTTCTCTCCTTCGCGGTAGCGCCTCGCGAGCGAATCAAGATAAACCTTCTTAGTGTCGACGATCTGGCCGGAGGTTTTCAGGCTATCCTCAATGAGCAGGAAACGCGCTGCAGCTTCGCGATGCTGATAACGGTTATTCCTGAACTTCACCCGGGTTAAGAAAAAGCCGTGTTGGGAGACATCGGCGATTGCTTTCACGACATCACCGCCGATCGCGTTGCGCTTTTCTGCAGCATTCAACGGTACGGCTTCGTTCAGTCGGGAAAACATATCCTCGATTAGATCGATGTCATTTCCTTCGATTGACACAGTCACGACCGGCAGAACAAAAGAGTCGAACTTTACCCGGATTTTAGGATACTGTTTAGCAATATCCTCATAGCTCAGTCCCCCGAGGTTGAGCTGCGGATCGCGCTGATACTCGAAGTCCGAAGACAGTGTAAATTCACCGTCCATGAAGCCCCAGATCGCTTCAAGTCGCTGACGGCCGTCTACGACCGCGAAGCGGAAGCCGGTCTGCGAAACCTCGTCCGGACCAAGCGCGTGGAAATAGATCTTTGGGAGATCATAATCATTGAGAATTGAGTCGATCAGCAGCCGACGCTTCTCTGTTGTCCACACGCCTCCCATTCGCTGATAATCGGGACTCATATTGATCTCTGAACGCTCCGAGAACAGCAGCATGATTGTGCTATTCTTCAGCACGGAGGTTTCGACGTAGCTCACTTTATCATGTCCTTGAGAATGGAGCCGACACTGGCGAGTTCAGGGAAAAGGCTGAAACGGGTCATCCCCAGCAGCCTCAGCTCGTCGGCGAGCACCTCCCTGGCGGCATGGGGAATTGTGTATTTCGCGACGTGCGACCGATCCCCTACGTCCTCGATTGCGATCTTCTTATTATGGTGAATCGTGAACGTGCCCATCTGCGCCTGGATGCGTGCGCTGTTTCGAGTGGCGATAGTGGCAACAGGGAAAAGCTCAAGCCGCAGATTCTGCCGAAGACTATCGACCGTGTAACCCTGCAGTTCAACGTCCTCAAACGATGGTATGTACTGGCCCTCAACCTTGTCGATGATATTGGCGTTCTGGTTCAGGGCCGTCGGCCACAGGCACCACAGAGCAGCGTCCGTGTCCGGCGTTGCCGGCCAGTTTTCAACTGCAAAATACAGCGAGACAAGCGGGCTCTCGCTCCAGTCGAGCAGCCTCGTCGGCACCCCGTAGTGCTGCATCAGAAATGTCCAGTCGAAGAAGGTCGCCGGCCGCTGTTCCGCGAGCATCGCCGCGCTTTGTCGAAAACGGTTCAGGAGTGTTGTTTCCGAGGTTTCCGAAGCCGTGCGCATCAGACCGGGAAGCAGCTGCCAGGACGCTTCAGCATGTCCCCGAAACCAGATCGTTCCGGGTCGGTCCCGCTGGTCTTCGCGGATCGCGGCCAGAAAGTCTGTGACGCTGGTGATTTCCCGCTCGATCATCACTCCCCCAAAATTTTCTGTGAAACCCAGGATTTCGCTGAACCTGCTTGCCTGCACACGAATATGAGAGGTTCGAGGCCGTAGTCCAACGTCGCGACCTCCGCCATCACCCCGCCTCGCGCTGATCTTCGTCGAACAGGCCCGCGGCACGGACCTTAGCGACGCTTTCAAGCCCGTGCTTCGCCTGCTTGACCGACGGGCGGCGCGACCAGCCGCCGGCCGCATAGTTGGCGAGAGTCATGCAGATGCCGGCGAGTTTGAAATGCAGCACTCCGCTGCGCTGCCCGGCTTCGGCGGTCGCTACCCATACAGATGAAGGAATGCGCATACATTCCTCTATCCGCGCATAGTCGGCGACGTTAAGTCCCGCAGCCGCGCTGTCGGAAATAACCGCCTTGCTGCTGGACGCGGGCGCACTGGCAAGCTCGGGCGGCAGCGGATCGGAAAGCGACGGGAGCCGGGTACGAACGTCGCTCCAGCAGTCCTCTTTCTTAAACCATTCGGTGGGATTGCGGCTGCCGACACTGGCGCGCAGCGCCGCCTCGATCTGCGGCGCCCAGTCGATGATCAGGCGTTCCAGCTCGGGCGACAGGTTCTGCTGTCGCCAAGCTAGATCAAAATCGATCCGCCCGCCGGTGCGCTCGCCGATCGCCGCAACCAGATAGGCCGCGATGTTGGCGCCATAGGCCGGGAACTTCATCGCACGCACCAGTTTCTCGGTCGTGCGATAAAGGATGGTCAGCGCGATTAGCCGTCGGAACCAGGCGGCGTCGGGCACCGGCGCGGTAGTTTCCTTGCGACGCTGCATAAACGCCTGGAAATTCTTCTGCCCGCCGAATGCAACCCGCCAGGGATAGCCGTCCCAGGCCGAGAGATAGCGAGCCAGATCGAGCTTGCCGAAGCGGCGAGACTTGGGTGTCTGTTCCCGAAACGCGCGCTGTTCGGTGGTGCGGTAGGAAGCTTTCTGCTCTGCAGCAAGCCAGGATCCCCGGGCGCGCTCGTAGAACCAGCGCCCACGACCCGATTCAAGCCAAGCATTGTTGGCCAGCGTCTCGACTTCGCGGTGAAAGGGGTCGCTGGCTGAAAAATCCGCCTGCTGAACCGTGTTCTGCCGGTTCGCTGCGCGAGAGATCGACGAAACCATCTCCTCCAGATCGCCTTCGGTCACCCGAATGATCTTGACCGGGACCTCGACGGACCCGAGGGCGACGCTTTCCTTGCGCCGCGCGCGGTGCAGCGACGCGGTTGTCTGGCCGCCATTGACGATCTGAAGCCCGCGCAGTCCGGTCAGGAACACGGCGCTGCCTTCGCGCTCGAGACGGACCTCGTCGACGGTCGCCACCACACCGTTGTTGAAAGCGAGAAACATCTCGGGCTGTTCGACTAGGGTGTGGCGCAGCTCGGCATTGACTGACTTGCGGCCCGACAGCCCTAGAAACGCACGAACGTTAAGCTCGAGCAGATGCGTGCCATAGCGGTCATAGATGCGTGACAAAGTTTCGCCGGGAAACGCCGCGAGGAACGCTTCATAATGTCCCGCACCTGAGGCAACCGGCAGACAGGCAATGCGATGGCCGGCGAGCGCTACGAGATCGACCTCGATATCAGCGCGCGTCTGTCCTTCGCCAAGCACGCGGTGCAGTCGGACCATATCATAAAGCTCGACCTCGACCGCCTTGCCATGACTTTCAATCGATGGCGTCAGCGGACCCCCGGCGATGCCGTCCGTCAGGACCACGATCCGGAACCGGTCGATCTTTTCTCCAAGCGCGGCCACCGTGCGGGCCAGATCACCGGCTTCCGTATAAGAGGGCTCGATGCGGTCAGCGAGCCCGCCGATGCACGCCGCGACATAGGTGCCGGCGCGCTCGGCAGTCTTCAGCAGCTCCGCAGCAGGGACACGGCGCGGCGGCAGGTCACCGGAATAATGCGTCGCAAACAGCGTCAGGTGACCTGCGTCCTCATCGATCGCGTAGCCGCTAATCTGGAACGGCGTGCGACCTACCCGACCTTCCTGCGGAAGATCGAACGCGGCCTCGAAATGTCCGATCTCCTCAAGCTCATCGATAATGATCCGGGTGAACAGCGCCTCGGTCGACGGGCGGTCGATCGCCGGGTCATCACGCGCGACATCGACCTCATCCGCCAGCGTCCGCGCGAATTCGGCCGTTGCATCCTCTGTCATCAGTCCTGCTCCCCGAGGACCGTCATGACATCTCCAGTGTCCGCGCGGAACCCGGCGAGTGCCTGCACCTCGATCTGATAGGTGGCATCGGCGATTCCAGCGGGCACGCCCGCCCGGCTGAGGCACGGAAACCCGTCGCAAACCGCATAGATTTCAGTGCCATCATGACGGACGGAAGGTCCGGCATCGTCAGCCGGACCCGGTGCCAGCCCCCGTCGCAGCAGTGCATTGGCGAACAACCGTCGGTCGCGGTCGGATGCCAGCTGACGGGCAATGCGGTCTGCCAGCGCCCCGAGCGTGACCCCGTCACCCTGCTCGACGAGGCGCACATGCGCAACGTGTAGCGATGCGAGGCCGGCCGCGTCGAGCTGGTCGAGCGCCGAGATATGCAGGCGCCGCGCGGCGCCAAGCGAGGTCTTGACCTCCAGGGCATGACCGCTGGCTTCGAAGTCGTGCAGTCCGTCATCCGGCGATTTCCAGACGACCAGCGCATCGGCCGATCGAGCCAGCAACGCCTCAAGCACGAGCAGTTCGCCGATCAGCCCGACCATTTCCTGACGCGACAACCCGCCTGACTGATCGCGCAAAAACGCACGCCAAGCGGCAAGCCGGGCGCTCAATTCGGGGAGAAGATCGGTGTCACCTTCGTCCTCACTACGCACCACCGCGCGCAGGACATCGCTACACACCTCGGCGAACAGATCGCGGCGCGACGGCTCCTCGAGGGACAGGACCAGCAGATTGCCGCCCGGATCGGCAGCCCGCGAAAGTCTGAGACCGGCGGTCTCGAACAGGGCAAGTCCGCCGTCATCGCCCTCAAGCCGTGCAATCAGACAGGGCGCGCCATCGGTTTCACGCAGGCCGACGCGCAGATCAATGCTGCGCGGGCGCTCGAGCCGACGGCCCCTGAACAGGCGGTCACCAGGCGCCACCGCCTCGAGTGCCGTCCACGCGACAAGCAGGTCTGAAGGACCGGACGCCGGGGCAGGACCAGCGTTCATGAGGAGCCGCGCTGCTGCACTGAGTTCTCCAGGCGCCATTCAGCCGCCGCGGTCGGCGAACGCGGGAAGCTCACCACCACACCATATACCGGCGTGCCCGGCGCCAGACCGGCATTGGCGGGATCGATCGGATAGAGAAGCAGCAGTCCGCGACGCGGGTCGTCACCGCGCGCTGCGCGGATCTGCGGGCCAGAGGGACGGTCGGCCGGCGGCTCCCCCTTTTCGTCGAGGATGCGATTGGTCATCTCAAGCGCGCGCCGATACTGATCGTCGGTGAGATCGATCGCCTCGTCGAGCGGACTGAGGATCGACTTGGTGATGAACCGCGTATCGCTGGTCGAGATCGGCGAACGCCGGACCGAGCGCAGGGTCTGCCCGCCGGCCAAGACAGGCGCCCCCGTGCCGGCAGGTACAAATACCGTCCAGTCGGTCAGCTCGCCACGGGCCAGCTGCGCGGTCACGTAGTTCGCCATGCGGCGACCATCGACATCGATGCTTTCGGGCGGAAATGCTACAGAATTGAGCAGCGCGGCTATGCGGCTGCCAGGGACGCTATGCCAGATGAGGCCCGACGCCGGGCCGCGTCCGCCAGGCCGCGGCGGATTGGTCTCGGGCGTGCCGAGTTCTTTGAGCAGCCCGTCTATCGCCGCAGCGTTCACGATGACGTTGTCAGTGTCCCGGAACTGCACGGTCTGGATTTTGCCTTCACCGCCATAACTCACCGGCCGCTCGACAGCGTAGCGCCGCTTGTTGGCGGCGGTGACGGTCATGACGCTGTGCGTGGCGATGCTGAACCCGTAATCCTTAGGCCTTGCGAGCGTGATCTTCATATGCGCGAGCTGCGCGCGCAGATCCTCGTTGACCGTCGCCAGATGCCGGAACCACGCCTCCATATCGGGCGTGGTGTAGAGCCGGCAGACATCGGCATAGCCTCGCCGATAGCCGAACCAGCGGCCCATCTGCAGCAGGCTGTCATACTGGCGCGAGATGCGCAGGAAATAACTGGTCGACAGACCTTCGAGCGTCAGCCCCCGCGAGAGCTTATCGCCGCCGATGACGATGATCGATAGGCTCTGCTCTGCCGCCTCTGCCGCGTCATAGTCGATGCCCGTCTTGCTGCGGCCATTAGCGACGGCAACCTGGATGCGGTCGATTTCGGCGGAGAGGTGAACCGCCACCTCGTCCCAGCTCACCGGACGGACCGCGCGGCCGAACACGGTTGGCGCCATTGCCGCGCTGGTCGGCTCGAAATCCTCGGTCCACAACCGCTCCAGCCCCGCCAGTTCGTTGGCATCGCGGGCGGCGACCGCATTGCGGATCACCCGCAGCTCGGCCTCGACTTGCGCGTGAACGACGTCATGCACATCCTGAAAGCGCGAGACATGGACCAGCATCGTACGATGCGCGCTGACCTGTCCCCGCGCGGCGCGCGCGGCGCAGGCGACGACGAAACTGCGGATCGCTGCAGACAGGCTCGGCGGTACACGCGCCTCGCCGCGCCAAGTCGGCCGCAATGTCTTGTCGTGCGGATCGGGAATCCAGGCTTCCGCCGTCTGATCAAGATGGCGAATCACCGGCAGGCCGGCCGAGTCGGCATCGTCGTCGCGACCAAAGACAGCGAGTGGTCCAAAATAATCGTCGGGTGCCGACAGCGAGAGGATGAAGGTCGACGGAAAAAGGTCTGCGCCATAATCCTCGGCGGATCGTTCATCATGGATCATGATGTTGGCGAACGGGGTGGCAGTATAACCGACATAGATGGTGCGACTGAACGCGCCGAGCAGTTTACGGATTTCGCCATTGATCCGCTTGGGATCATAATCCTCGTCAAAGCTGCCGTCGGCGAGAAATCCCTGATCGCCGGTATCAGGTGAAGCTTGGTCGGCTTCGTCGTCGATAACCAGCAGCGGCGCGTCGCGCGACAGCGCCGGCAACCGCGTTATCCAGCGGTTGAGGTTCTTGAGCACGCCGCCGTTCTTCTTGACGACGAATATGAACGGTCGCTCACCCGGCGCAAAATTGGCGTTTTTGGCAACGTTGCGATTGAAGTCGCCGTTGAGTTGCGAGGTGGTCAGGCTGTCGACAAGAAGCACCGGTCCCGGCAGCATCCCGACTCCGATCGGGCGCCGTCCGCCGCTGCCGCTGACGCCTGCGGTATCGAACCCCAGAAAGTCCTGATCGAGGCGCAGCTGGGTCTGGCGGCGCAACACATTATGCATGCCTGCCAAGACGATGATGACGCGGTAACCCGCATCGGCGGCGCGGTTGATCAGCCCAGCATAATGGGCGGTCTTGCCGGACTGGACATTCCCAACCACGAGGCTGCGCCAGTCCCACGGACCCGGCCGGTGCGGGTCGTCTATCAGCTCCATCACTTCGAGCGTGCTCTCTTCGAGAACCTCGAGCGCGCGCGGTGCCCAGCCATCCTCCCCGAGTTTCTGAAGATAGCGTTTCATCCAGTCGCCCGGCCGCCGCTTCTCGCCGAGGTACCAGGGTGGCGGCACCTGCTGGCCGTTCTGCAGCCGGATCGACGGCCCCTGCCCAACGACGAACAGTGCCTCCAGCTCGCGTGTCGCCGCCTCGATCTCGGCCTCGCCGATAGCCTGTCCGGTGGTGAGGGCGACCAGCGGTGCGGACGCTGCCACCACGGCGCGGATCTCCTCGACGCTGTGTGTGCGGTCACCGGCACGCGGTCCGAGCGCGACGCGCGCCGTGTTGGCAAGTTGGGTCACCGGATCCATTGCGTCACTTCCCCCCTAACTTCCGAATGACCGCGGCGCGCAGCGCGGGTCCGGTCACGCCCAGCGAGCGCAGCACCGAATCGAGGCGCCCCCCGGTTTCACCCGAATTGTTCAGACTGCGGACGAGACTGGCAAGCGGCGCGGCCAGTTCGGCGATCTCGGCCGCCGCAGGCTGCACCGGCTCGGCCCCACCCTGTTCGGCAACATCAAGCCAGATGCGCTCGACCGGAACGGTCAGTTCGATCGCCGAGAGCAGTCCTTCCAGCAGCGGCGCGTTGTCGCCAAGCAGCACGGCAACCGCCGCTACTGCGGGATGGTCGCGCCGCACACGGTAGCGTGGGACCACCGTACCGCCGCGGGCTTCCCAAGGCCAGACCTCGCACTCATCCTTCCTGGCACGTTTCCGGGTCGCGACCTGCCCGGTGCCACGCCAAGCGAACACTTCGCGCGCACGCCGGCGGGCGTCGGTCCCGATCCCCGCCAGCCGCGCCCTCGCCCATGCGGGCGGGCGGGCCAGCGACTTACGGATATCGATCCGCCACGCCTCGTCCATCTCAACCGGCAGGTCGAGCGCAATGCGGGCGAGCCGGCTCGATTCCTCACGCGTCCAGGCGCGCGAACCGCCGAGGCCGAGCCAGCCGCCGGGCGAGACGAGCCGGTCGCCCCGATAGACATAGAAGCCCTGGCGCTCGACCCAGCCGCTAGGCCCGCCAGCCTCCTCCCAGTCACGTTCGCTGGCGAAGCGGTCGCGGTGCGGAAGGATATAGGACCGCGCCGCAATCGACCCGTCCGATCCGCGGATAACGTCGCGCGGTAGCGTCATGGTCGCGTCATGGCGACGGCAGAACGGATCCCAAGCGGTAAGCGTCAGACCGTTGATGCTGATCGTCAGCCGCCGCGCCTCACCGCTGAGAAAGCGGTGAAAGGTCATGGCGAGATGGGCCCGGATCGCGGCGATGCGGTCGTTGAATGCGTCGCGGTCCAGACCCCAAAGGCCGCCGAGCCGGTCCATCCGGTTCCAGCTGATTAACGTGCCGTCGCCACCGCCGTTGAACGCAACTGCCAGTTCGCCAAGCGGCGACGTGTCGGGCGCATCAGCGCACCAGCCCTCACCGACGCGATCGACATCCCAGGCCAGCCGCGCAACACAACCGCCGCGACGCGAGGCAACGGTCAATTCGCGGCACTGCGAGAGTGAGGCCGTCTTGAGGCCGAGTCCGAACCGGCCGAGATCATCCCCGCCCCGCTCGGCGTCTGGCCCTTCCCCACCGAACCGCATTGCCTCGACCAGTCGATCGGACCCCATGCCGGTTCCATCGTCTAATATTTCGACCAGCGGGTCACCATCGCGCCAGTCGAGCCGGATATCGATTTTCCGGGCACTGGCTGCAAGCGAATTGTCGATGAGATCGGCGAGCGCAGTTTCTGGCGAATAGCCCAGACCCCGCAGTGACCGGAGCAGCGCGCGTGGGGAAGGATTAATTTCGACAATTCGCAACGGAGGTCCCTGGTGTCTAGCGCCTTAGTCAGATTGCTGCCGACACATACCGCAGTCAGACCGGGATAAATTAAAACATAGCCCACACCGCTTCGCAATTGCGACTTTCCTCCCAAGACCCCGAAAATTCATCCGATTTGGCCGGACATCGGCCACAGATAGCTGATATAAGGTGGTGCATGATGGTGCGCTCTGGTGTATCAGGGTGCAGGGAGTTCGAAAATCTTGGCCGCTGGAAAGACCGTCCGAAGCACTGTCCTGTTGCCCGAACCGGTGCACCGTCGGGTGCAAGCTGTTGCGGCGGCCAATGACGTATCATCGGCCTGGGTCATCCGACAGGCCGTTCTTCATTATCTTTCGACCCGCGCCGGCCAAGTGGAGCTGCCGCTCGGAAACGAGCACCCGTGAGCGCCGACCCACGCCTGATCCGCCAGAAAATCCAGCGTCTGGGCAACGGGGCGAAACCGCGCGTGCTCGATCTGTTTTCAGGCTGCGGTGGGATTTCGCTCGGATTTCAGGCGGCGGGATATGACATTGCTGCGGCTGTCGAGTTCGACGCCGATGCGGCGCGCTCGCACGGTCTCAATTTCCATGGCGGCGAGGACCGGCACAGCATCGCGCGGGACATCACCACCACCACGCCCGAGGAACTGACCAAAGCGCTCGGTCTCGGGCCGGCATCTGCGGCGTTCGATGTCATCGTCGGCGGTCCGCCCTGTCAGGCATTCGCTCGAGTCGGGCGGTCGAAACTACGCGAGATCGCCGAACATCCCGAAGCTTTCCGGCATGATCCGCGCTCGCGCCTCTACATCGAATACCTGAGCTATGTGGAGGCCTGCGCGCCGCTCGCGGTGGTGATCGAGAATGTCCCTGACATGCTCAACCATGGCGGTCACAATCTTGCAGGCGAGATCGGCGAGATTCTCGCCGGTAAGGGCTATGTCGTGCGCTACACGCTGCTCAACGCCGCCTTTTACGGTGTGCCGCAGATGCGCGAGCGGATGATCCTGATCGCGATCCGAGAAGAGATTGCTGATGACGTCGACCTCCCCGCGCCGACACACTGGATCGACCTGCCGTTGGGCTATCAAGGCTCGCGCGCAGTCGCGCTGAAGCTTGCGACCGGGGGCGATCTGCTTACCCCGACGACCAGCGGTAGTGGCTATAAGGCGGCGCCGGAAGCGGCGACGACGCTCCCGCCCGCCATCACGACCGAACAGGCGATCAGCGATCTCCCGGAGATTCTTGCACGCGAACTGCTGGCGGCGGGTGAGCTGCGGCGCGGGACGCGGCGGCTCGACGTCAATCTTCCTTATGGCGGGCACAACCGGCAGCACGATTACGTGAAGACGATGCGCGACTGGAAGGGCTTCGAGGGGGGCGCCCATGTCCGTGACCACGTCATCCGCTATCTGCCGCGCGATTATCGCATCTTCGCCGGGCTCAAGCCGGGTGATCAGTATCCCGAGGCACATCGTTATGCGCTCAGCCTGTTTGAAGCTGAGCTGGAGCGGCTCGCGGCCGAGGGCGCGTGTCCCGACGACAACAGCGACGGTTGGAAGGCACTCAAGGCCAAGTTCGTGCCGCCCTATGATGCCGGCAAATTCCCGAACAAATGGCGCAAGATGGAAGCGGAGACCCCGGCCCGGACGCTGCTCGCCCATCTAGGGAAGGACGGCTACAGCCACATCCATTATGACAGCCGCCAAGCGCGACCGATTTCGGTGCGCGAGGCGGCGCGGCTTCAGTCCTTCCCCGATGGGTTCCGCTTCGCCGGCACGATGAACCCGGCGTTTCGCCAGATCGGCAACGCCGTCCCGCCGCTGCTGGCGAAGGCGGTCGCGACGACGCTGCGGCGCCAGCTGATCGGTGAGACGGCCGGCTGCGGCACCGACACGGAACAGCATTCGGATCAGCCACGCGCCGTCGGGGCCGGTCGCTGATGGCGAAACGCGACGAGATCATCGTCGTCCGCTCGCTCGCCGAATCCGATCTCGGCATTTTCTCGATGCATCGCCTAAGCGCGACCAGCAAACAGCGCGCGATCGCGCTCACCACGCCGGTGGCGCGCAGGCTGCTAAGCGAGCGGCTGTTCGCGGCCGGCGGGGCCGATCTCGATCTGATCTGCGTCTATGGCGGCTATGGTAACCGCGAGCTCAGGAACATCGGCAAGGTCGGCAAGAACTGGCGGCTGGGCGGGCGCAAGATCACCGCGAATGGCTGCGCTTTCCTCGACAGCAAAGACTTCGTGCTGCTGCGCTCGATCGCCGGCAATGACGGCGACGCGCCGATCCTCATGACTTTCATCGGCCGCCAGCGCGAGCGGCTGCTGCATGCCGGCATCGTCGCCAGTCTGAAGGATGATTTCCATTACAGCGTCGCGGTCGTGACCGAAGGCACCGATGCGTTCACCGCGCTGAGCGCTGCCTTCCCTTCGGTTCCCGCCGATCTCGCGGTCGGCGTGCCGCTTGCAGATGAGGATGCCGACCTGCCCAATCAGGCGGTCGGGAGCGATGGCCGATAGGCTAACGCCGGACCAGCGGCGGCTCAATATGCGCCGGGTGCGGGCGAAGGATACCAAGCCCGAAATGACGGTGCGCAGCCTGCTGCACGCCCAGGGCTTCCGCTTCCGTCTGCACCGTCGCGATCTGCCCGGCCGCCCCGATATCGTGCTGCCGCGCTGGCGCGCAGCGGTGTTCGTGCATGGCTGCTTCTGGCACGGTCATGGCTGCTCCCTGTTCCGCATGCCGGCGACGCGAACTGAATTCTGGTCGGGGAAAATCGCGGGCAATCACCGGCGCGATTCAGCAGCGGTTGCGGGCCTTGCGGAACTGGGCTGGCGCAGCCTGTTGGTGTGGGAATGTGCATTGCGCGGTAAGAACCGGCGGACGGCGGCAGAAGTGAGCGGTGCGATGGCGGGGTTCATTCGCGGTGAGGCCCGCTTTGCGGAAATCGGGGAACGGGGCATGACAGGGGAATGAATGCCCGAGCGATCGCTATTTCGGAGATTCAGGAGCAGCTTCCTGTACTGGCCGACCTCGACTTACTGCGACTGCGGGCGCGGATTGCCGCCGAACTCAAGCGGCGCGGTCTTGCTTCCAATATCGGCCAAGCGGCCGAGAGCCTTGTCATCGCCTTTTATAACGGCACGTCGGGGCGCCCGAACCTCCAGCTCGCGCCGACGGGCACACAGAATGTCGATGCACTGTCGCGGCGCGGTGACCGTTATTCGATCAAGGGCGTGCTCGACAGGCGCAGCTGGGATAGCCGGATGAACGCTTGGTATGTCAGTCTGGCGGCAAAGACGCTGGCCCGATCGACGCTGTTCGCACCGGGCTGACCGGTCACGGCAAAACGCCGTCAGCGCTTCGCGTCCGCGTCCTAATCATAGTCCTCGCGTCGCAGGCGCGCGATTGCGGCTTCCTCGTCGGAGAACTGCGCGCGCCAATGCGGATCGATAAGCAATGCCTCGACAGAAAGATCGAGCCGGCGGTGCTCCCAGCAGTCCGCGTCAGATCGCCTGCGTGGGGAATAACCGGGCCATCCGGTGCAGACCCACCATCTGCACCCGGTTCGTACCCGCCGAGATGAACAAGCGTCCGCTTCCCGGAAGGGGAAAGATGCCGTTGAACGACCGCAATTGGGTCCTGCCGGCCATGGGCCCGAGCACCCATTGATGATCACGAGCAGAATTTCCGTTATCGTAGTCGAGCCATAAGGTGCCGTTCGGTCAGCTAGGTTTCTGAAAGGCCGTCGCGATGTTGGACAGGTCGGTCGCCGCATCGACCGGCGCCCTGGCGTCCTTCCGTTCAGAGTATCTGTCGACCAGCTGGGCGGTGTGGGGCCGCAGCAAGACCGTGAAGCGTACCAGCTCCTCCATCACGTCGACGATACGGTCATAGTAGCTCGATGGCTTCATGCGTCCGGCGTCGTCGAACTCCTCGAACGCCTTGGCGACGCTGGACTGGTTCGGGATCGTGACCATCCGCATCCAGCGGCCGAGGACGCGCAGGGTGTTCACGCTGTTGAACGACTGCGACCCGGCTGACACCTGCATGACGGCGAGCGTCCGGCCCTGCGTCGGTCGCATCCCGCCCATCGACAGCGGCAGGTGATCGACCTGCAGCTTCATGATGCCTGTGATCTGGCCATGCCGTTCGGGGCTGCACCACACATGCCCCTCCGACCACATCGACAGCTTGCGCAGTTCGTGAACGGCCGGATGGTCGTCGCCAGCCACTTGGTCGGGCAGCGGCAGGGTCGAGGGGTCGAAGATGCGCGTCTCCGCGCCAAAGAAGCGCAGCAGGCGCGCCGCCTCCTCGACGCACAGCCGGGAGTAGGACCGTTCCCGCAGGGAGCCGTAGAGCAGCAGGATCCGCGGGGGCGGGTCGCCCGCGCCCAAGCCAAGGGCGGGACGATCTAGCGCGTAGCGGCGATCGAGCGCGGGCAGATGATCTGGGTCGGTGAGGGGGCGGAGAGGCATCAGGAGGGGTTTCCGGTGGGGTTCAGGGTGTTTCCGCAGCTCATCCGGCATTGATCCGGATCGCCAGTGCGGCGAGCGTGACCAGCAGCACGGGAACGGTCAGCGTCGTGCCGACGCGGAAGTAATAGCCCCAGCCGATGCGGATGCCCTTCTGTCCGAGAACGTGCAGCCACAGGAGGGTGGCGAGCGACCCGATCGGCGTGATCTTGGGGCCGAGGTCGCAGCCGATCACGTTGGCGTAGACCATCGCTTCCCTGACCGCGCCCGTGGCGTGGGTAGCGTCGATCGACAGGGCGCCGACCAAGACCGTCGGCATGTTGTTCATCACCGACGACAGCAGCGCGGCGATGATTCCGGTGGCGAGCGCCGCTCCCCACACGCCGCCCTGGGCGGCACGATCGAGGAGACCGGCGAGATGGTCAGTCAGGCCGGCGTTCCGCAGGCCGTAGACGACCAGGTACATGCCGAGCGAGAAGATCACGACCTGCCACGGTGCGCCACGCAGAACCTTGCGGGTCTCGATGACGTGGCCGCGCCCGGCGATGGCGAGCAGCAGGAGCGCACCGGCAGCGGCGACGGCGCTGACCGGAACGCCGATGGGCTCGAGCAGGAAGAAGCCGGCCAGAAGGGCGGCGAGGACGACCCAGCCGGCCTTGAACGTGGCGGGATCTCGGATCGCATTGGCCGGAGCGCGGAGCTGCGCGACGTCGTAGCCGGTCGGCACGTCGCGGCGGAAGAACAGCAGCAGCACGACCAGTGTCGCGGCGATCGACGCGAGATTCACCGGCACCATAACGGACGCGTAGTCGGCGAAGCCGATGCGGAAGAAGTCGGCCGACACGATGTTGACCAGGTTGGAGACGATCAGTGGCAGGCTGGCCGTGTCGGCCACGAAGCCCGCCGCCATCACGAACGCCAGCGTCGCCTTGTCGCGGTAGCCCAGCGCCCGCAGCATCGCGATGACGATCGGGGTCAGGATCAGTGCGGCGCCGTCGTTCGCGAACAGCGCCGACACGGCTGCGCCGAGTAGGACGATCAAGACGAACAGGCGTCGGCCGTGCCCGCCGCCCCATCGGGCGACGTGCAGCGCCGCCCATTCGAAGAAGCCGGCGTCGTCCAGCAGCAGGCTGACGATGATGATCGCGACGAACGTCGCGGTCGCGTTCCAGACGATGCCCCAGACCATCGGCACGTCGGAGAGTGAGACCACGCCGGCGAGCAGCGCCACGGCGGCACCGCCCAGGGCGCTCCATCCGATGCCGAGGCCTCGGGGCTGCCAGATGACCAGCGCGATCGTGACGACGAAGATGGCGAGGGCGAGGAGCATCAGGCGACGCGGTGCCCGGAGGCGTCCACGACCTGTTCGCCGTCCTCCTTGGCGAACGCGCCCTGCTGCGCCTCGGGCAGCAGATCGAGTACGGCCTCGGACGGACGGCAGAGCCTCACGCCAAGTGGCGAGACGACCAGCGGACGGTTGATGAGGACCGGGTGCGCCATCATGGCGTCGATCAGGACGTCGTCGGTCAGCGAGGCGTCGCCGAGGCCGAGCTCTGCGTAGGGCGTGCCCTTCTCACGCAGCAGATCCCGGGGCGTGATGCCGGCACGGTCAATTAGCTCGACCAGCAGCGCGCGGGACGGCGGTGTCTTCAGATACTCCACGACGTGCGGCTCGATACCGGCGTTGCGGATCATCGCCAGCGAGTTGCGGGAGGTGCCGCAGGCGGGGTTGTGGTAGATCACGACATCGACGGCCACGAGGCGTCCTTTCAGCAGCAGGGGGTGAGTTCGGCGAGGAGCGGCACGCACAGCTTGGGCGAGCCCGCGCAGCAGTCCTTGACCAGGAACAGCGTCAGCGCCCGCAGGCCATCAAGGTCGGCGCGGTAGATGATGGACCGGCTGTGCCGCTCGGATCGGACGATGCCGGCGCGTGCGAGGATGCCGAGATGCGCCGACATGGTGTTCTGCGGCACGTCGAGCTGACGGGCGAGCTCGCCCGCCGCCACGCCGTCCGGTTCGTGCCGCACCAGGAGGCGGAACACGTCTAGTCGGGTGCCTTGGGCGAGCGCGCCGAGGGCAGCGATGGCAGAATCGTTATCCATGTATCCAGCATAGCGGATACAATTAAGCTGGCCACAAAATCATCGCAGCTCGCATTGTAGCCATCCGTCTTCCGAGAGCCCTACGTCAGCGGTCTAGCGGGTTCGGACAGTCACAGGCACGGCACGGGACGGCAGACGTATTTTTTGAGGCGATGAACGAGTGTCCGGAGTCGGTGAGCAGGAAAGGAAGCTTGAGCGTCCGGATGTGGGTCGTGGTGACAGCAACCGTGACCGCCCAATCGTTAGCTCCCGCAACTGACCCCGGAAGCAAAAGGCTGATACCGATTTGCACGGATCGGCGGCCCCGCTAAGCCATGCTCATGGCGTTCGGCGTTTTCATCCATCGGTTTGACTCGATCTACGACGACACGGCAGCGGAGCGTTACCAGTTTCCGGCCCAGTATCTGAGCCGGACCCAGGCCTGTCTCGGTGACTGGATAATCAATTACGAGCCTCGCAAAGTCCGAGACACGCGCGGCTATTTCGCGGTCGCCAAGATCGAGCAGATCGTACCGGACCCGACGGCGCCCGGTATGTATCTCGCGCTGGTTGAGCCGGGCAGCTATCTCCATTTCGCTATGCCGGTCCCCTTCGCGGATGCCGATGGCCAAGTCATCGAGCGTGGCGTTCTCAACGAAGCCGGCAGGATTTCTGGTCGTGCCCAGGCCGCTGAACGATCGCTGTCTCCAGCGGACTTCAATCGGATCGTGTCCGCAGGACTGGAGGACATCAGCCCGCTCCTGCCACGCACTGGCGACGTCGGCGTGCCAACTGCCGTGCAGGAAGAGCGCGCGCCCTTCATCTTCGACGAAGCACGCGAACGTGTCGCGACGCTGGTTTCACGAGTCGTGCGGGACCGGGTGTTCCGCCGCATCGTTCTGCGCGCGTATGACGAACGCTGCGCCGTCACCGGGCTGAAGCTGATCAACGGCGGCGGCCGCGCAGAGGTCGAAGCCGCCCATATCCGGCTGGGCGAAGCGAACGGTCCCGACATCATCAGCAACGGCATGGCGCTGTCGGGCACGGCACACTGGATGTTCGACCGGGGGCTGATCGGTTTCGACGACGACATGCGGATTCTGGTGTCGCGCTAGGTCAACGATCCAGACAGTGTCCGCTCGATCATCAACCCGTCCGGATGCGCGATCCTGCCCGCACATTTGGCAAGCCGGCCGCACCCGGAATTCGTGCGCTGGCACCGAGAGCACCGCTTCAAACAGTAGCTGGCGTCAGCCCGACTGATCCGTCGAAGCGGAGTAGTGAGCAGGATGATTTGTTGAGGCGCAATTTCGCAAACGTGAATCCTTCACATTTGCGTGCGCCGCCATGCGGCGTGGCGGTTCCAGGACGCCGGGGTCGGCGTCCCCAAGGGCGCACTGAGGCGCGGCCCGTCGGCGGCTGAGCCCCCTCGGGGAAAAACTTGAGGGGGTGATTCACCCTGTGATTCGCGTCCTGTACCATGATGCCGGCAACAGGAGCCCGGCCATGTCGATCCAGCGTCCCCTCGGTCCAATAGGTCATTGTTCCGCACGGCTGCGACGCGCGCTCGCGATCGAAGAGGAAGAAGCGCTCGGTCGCGCGGTGCGCGTGCGCAAGGATGTTCGTGACCAGGTCAAGGACCGGAAGGTCAGTGGCAATCGCTGGTCGCGCTCCCCCAACTTCGCGGTGCCCGGTGCTTTTCATGAACGCTTCGTCTCCGCCGGGGGCAAGGTCACCTTCCATTTCGAATTCCAGGCGATCAGCAAGACGAGCGACGGCGGGTGCCGCATCACGACGCCGGAGGGAAGCAAGCGCTTGGCGGTCGGCGCACCAGCGGCGCACGATGCCTATATCGATCGTCCAGAAGCGGTGGAGGTTACGATCTCGCCGGACGGCTTCGACCGCTATGCCGTACGGCCGTCCGCCACCGAGGCGATCGATGGCGACCGCGCTGTCTTCACAAATATTTCGGAGGATCCCCAGGAGCGGCAAGCCTATTGGCGTGCCGTGCATCGCCATGAACGTACACCAGGCGCGGACCGGCTGACCCTGGTGCCCGAGAGGGCGTCACGTGCGGCGTGGCGTGTACTGGCAGATGCACAGGACGCTCCCTGTGCCGTGCGTGACGTGGCAGCAAAATTCGCGAATGACAGAGGCAAGCGCAGGACCCGTACGGTCCCGCTCGATGAGCTGGCGATCGACCGTGTTGCCGCACGCAAGCTGGCGAAGACGCTTGCCAGCATTCTCGGGACCACGAAAGGCAAGCTGCCGGTTCGGCTCTCGGAGGCGCGCGGTGGACGGTCGCAGTATCGGCTGACGGCAGAGTTTCCAGATGGCCTTGATGCCGCTGGTCGGCGGGCGGTGACCGAAGCGATGTGCGCAGAACTGGAAGAGATCGGCGTGATGTACGTCGCGGCGATCCATGCGCCCGATCACCATAATGACCGCCGCAATCATCATCTGCACGTCGCGTGTCATGACCGACCGGCCAGGAGGATGGGGGACCGATGGGACTTCGAGATCGCTGAGCCGGTTGAGGGTCAGCACAAGCGGGTGCGTTATCCGTACGCGCAGAAGAAGATCGCGGAATGGTCGCGAGACAGCGATGGCGGAAATTACCGCGCCTATGGCACCGCTTCGATCGCCGACATGCGCCGCTTCTTCGCCGAGCGGTGCAACGAAGAACTCGACCGGTTGGGCGTTACCCGCCAACTCCATCCGGGTGATCTCCGCTCGCTGGGTTGCGAGCGCCAGGCGCAGAAACCGCTTGGCACCCGCGCGGCTCCACTCGACGCAGTCGGCGTGTTGACCAGCCGCGGCATCGAGAACGCCGAGATACTCTGGTCCGCGTTGCTGCGCGAGGCGTGGATCGCAGCCGAGGAGCGGGCGAAAGCCCGGGCGGACCTACGGCGTCGGCTGCTAGAGGCGGAGCGCCTCTGCGCGGAGGGATCGGTCATCGATCAGGCTCGGACGGCCTCCATCCGCGATCTGATCGCCCGGTTCGATGCGGCCAGCTTGGTCCTGCAACAGCACGATGCCGAATGCGCCGAGTATGACGTCACGCTCGCCATGGCGCGGGCTCGGCCGGACAAGACGATCGCCGTATGCCGCCGGATGCTGGAGGCTATCGAGGGCGGGACGGCGGACCGGGCGGAGCAGCGAGCGAAAGGAGCGATCGTCGCGCGCGCAGACGAGGCAGAGGCGTTCCTTGCCGGCATCACTGCGATTGAGCGCGACCATGCCCCGGTCCTGACTGGGCATCGAACCGCCGTCGCGAAGGCACAGGCGGCGATCGACGAGATCACGTCAGCGGCCACGGCACTGATGGAGCGCCCGGAGCCTCGGCGCGCGTCCAAGGCCGCCCGCCTGGACACGCGGGCGACGCTTGATGCGCTGTTCGACAGGATCATGAAGGACGACATCCCTGTCCTGCCGCCGGAGGGGGGAGTGACCGAGTATCGGGTGCCCGGTATAACTCGTGCTGAATTCACTGCCCTGACCACGCCCGCACTGATGGAAATGGCGCAGAGGCGTCTCGCCGCTTTCGCCGACCTCCAGGCCAAACGGATGATCGCCGCAGCAACAGACCTGGCAACGGTAGGCCTGGACAACCTGAAACGCGCCGCCGCAGATGGTGACGCGAGTGCAGCGCGAACGCTGAAACATGTTCGCGCCTATGGCGAGCATCCCGTCTATCGACGCGCCCTGGCAGAGAAGCGGACCGTCGAGCCAGTCATCGCCGTCGGTACATCGGAAACCGGTCGTGGCTGGCGCGATTGGATCGGAGGGCTGCTGGGCCGTAACCCGCCGACCCAATCGGGTACGCCGCTCGAGCCGGCGCGGCCGCATCCGATGCTGGAATCGGCGAAGGATGCGGCGCGATCCCAGCGCGAGGAGGCCGTGGCAGCGCTAGCCGCCGCTCTGTTCTCCGAACCCGCCCTGCGGGTCGTCGAAGGGGAGCATGGGCTCGTCATCGATGCTACCCACGCTCCCGACTGGCGGTTTGCCGCCAACGCCTTCGCCGACGAGCCTGCCGTCGCCGATGCGATGCGGCGGCGTCATGCGTCGCCGTGGCTTAACTACAGCGTCGCGGAGCGGAACCGCATGCTGGCCGACCTGCGCGCTGCCCTGATGAGCGCCGCCCGGTCTCCACTCCGGAAGGCCGGGAAAGAGTGGGAGGTCGACCTCGCCGACGAACGGCTCGCCACCCTCGTCACCGCGTGGCGTGGGTACAGGCGCCTGGAGGACCTGCTCGCCGACGTCGATCGTCAGCGGCACGGATCCGGGACCGACCGATACGTCGTGGTGGAATCCACCGGCGCAGGTGTCAGCGATGACGTGGTCAGCCGCGCCGGCGATCTCGTCGTCAGCCGTAGTGACATGCCGAGCGACGATCTCGCCACCGTCATCACCGACTGGCGGGGACGTGACCGCGGGCGCTAGATAGCGCTTCACGGTCGCCGCGCTGATGCCGAAATGGCTGGCGGTGGCGGACAGGCTCGCCGCGTTGGCCACGCGCCAAGCGGCGACGCTGGCGGGATCCGCCTTGAGCGGCCGCCCCAGGCTGGTCTTGCCCCGGTGCGTACGACCGGTGGCAGCGAGCGACTGCTTCGCGACGTCCAGCCCGGCCCGGGTACGGGCGCGGATGGCCTCGCGCTCCATTTCCGCGATCTGCGCCAGCACCGCGAGGATCAGGAGCCCCGCGCCCGACGTGATCGAACCGAGCCCGCACACCACGACCTCGACGCCCTTGTCCATGAGCGCGCGGACCGTCGCCTGGATATCCAGGGCATCACGGCCCAGCCGGTCGATAGCGGACACGTGCAGCCTGTCGCCCTCACGGACATATTCGAGCATCGCAGAGAAGCCCGGCCGGCTCCGGGCCAGGACCGAGCCGCTGACGCCCTGATCTTCGAACTCCTTGTCGAAGGGACGGCCCATCGGCCCAGCCAGTGCGCCGCGTTGCGCCGCAATCGTCTGGCCTCCGGTCGACACGCGGTAGTAGGCAATATCACTCATTCTTTTTTCATCCTGGGGTGAAAGGTACCCCAGCACTTCCAAACCTAGCTCAATTGCCTTCTTCCTACCTTCTGCACCCAAGCCGGCGCTGTTCGAAGTCCTGGTGCAAAAGCTCCAAGTTCTGAACAGCGTCGCACGGGCAGTAAGCCTCAGCGCCTTGGCACCTGGATGATGGGCTCGCCCCGCATCTTGGCCCAGTATCGCGCGGTCTGCTCCTTCATCAGCGTCTGGAACTGAAAGTTACCAACGCGCTCAACGGAAATACCGAACGCGCGTGCGGTTCGGGCGCGGCTGGCCTTGTTGTCGACGATCCAGCGGCAAACGGCCTCTCGAAGCGCGTCGTCGGCATACGCACGGGCTTGGCGGCGGTCTGCGTCGACCTGCTTTGCATTCAGTCTCATCTTTTCCTCCAAAGGATAGTTCCTCCTTTGAAGATCCCATCCTCGCCGCAGGCAGAGCCTTCACTCCCCTCCTGGGGTTAACGCGACGCATGGATCGGAGAAGGAAGGATCACCTTGTGGGGAGGTATAGAGGACCGGGTAGCAGCCGAATGGGAAACGGCGGTCCTGCAATCAGCCTCGGCGTGCCAGGCTGCGCGAACGAAATCGTGCACGATCGTGAAGGGATGTGCAGAGTCTCAGGGCCGATCAGCTAGATCATGTCGAACAGGCGTGAGGCCCCCACCCTTCAACAACGCTCATCGGGCGCAAGTCGGATTAGAGAGGAGGTGGGGTGTAGTCGTTGGACCCGAGTCCTTCGCCTCCACCCCACCTCCCTCTATATCTGAAACGAATCTTTCGTTTTCCTTAACGCCGTCGCCGTTTTGCGACGAACGGTGGCGGCCTATCATCGGCCGTCGATCGTCATATCCCCTTAAGCTGGTGCTCTTAGAACCGCGCATCAAAGGGAGAATGACAGATGACCGATGAAAGCTGGACGGTTCGGGCGCGCAAGGGAGACTATCGGGCAATCGATGCCGCGTCGCAGAACCGCCAGATGGACTATGCCGTGGATGGCCTGATGCCAGCGACCGGTGCGACCATATGGTTCGGAGCCGGATCGACCGGGAAGACGCAGCTATTGCTCTGGATGGCCGCCCATATGGCCGCGACCGGAGATGCCGCACCACGCCAGTGGCTCGGTGCTGACCTTGGCGTTCGCGGGAACATCCTCGTCCTGACCGCAGAAGATTTGCGGGAGCATCTTCTGCTGCGCATCGGCTCGATCGCACACCGCCTGATGCAGGAGAACGGCGGTACCAAGGAGGATGCCGTCGCTCTATGCCAGCGCATCCACGTCATGGCGTTCCTGAGCATGACGCAGACCGAGTTCCCGGAGCCTAACGCCTGCCTGTTCCAGCACGGTCCTGGCGGCCGCTGGCAGCCAAGCCCCGTTCTCGACGGCATCGAGGCATTTCTGGACGACTGGAACAAGCAAGTCGAAGAGGACGGCCGGCCGGAGGACCGCATCGTAGGCGTCATCCTCGACTCTGCCGTGTCGATGGCAGGCTTCGAGTTGGCCAACTCGGAGGCGGCCACCAACTTCCTCTTCCACTTGAACCGACTGTCATACCGGCAAAAGATGTTCTGGGCGGTGATCGGTCATACGCCCAAGGACGCCGCGCGGAAGACCGAGGACGCCGCGATCGAACGACTTCGTGGATCCGCCATGTGGTCTACCACTCCACGCTCGGTCGTCGAAGTGCGACTCGCCGGAGCGTCCGAAAACCTCGAGACAGTCCGCGCCGTTCATCCGGGTCTGACGGACCGCGATGTCGTCATCGTCGAGGTGGCCAAGGCGAACTCGCTCGGGGCGGATCTTCGACCTCGCGCGCTGCTGAGGCGCAGGGAAGACGGTGCCTATGACCACATCACGGCCGACTTCCCAGGCATCTTTGGTACGGCGTTGCTCCAGCCACGAGGCAAGAAGGGCCTGCATACGGAGGAACTCCGGAAAGCAGTACTCTCGCTTCTGGCATCATTCGACGGTGGCAAACCCGACACGGTCATCGAACGGGATGCGCTTCGTGCCGCATTCAACACGACGAAGGCCTCCTGTTCGGTCCTGGCCACGATCACCGACGATGTAGACGGCGGGAAAGCGAAAACGCCAGGCACTCTGGCCAAGGAGTTGGCGCTGATAAGCAAGGACGGGTTGATCGATACGCGCCGGGGCAACATCCGGATCGTCAACCTCGGCTTCGATACCCAACAGCAGTTTGCCGAGGCCGCCGAATAGCACCACCACGCTGGCATCATCGGATCGTTCGTATATGGCCTCTAAAATTGCCAAAATGGCAATTATGGGCCATATACGGACGATGATGTACGCGCCGAGCGAGATTTCCGCCGAAATCGGTCAAAAGGTCCAGCGCCGCCGACTGGCGATGAACCTGACACAGGTCGATGCCGCATCTCGCGCCGGCGTCTCCTATCGCACTTGGCGGCGCCTGGAGACCGAGGGCAAGGCGGCGATCGACGACCTCGTACGTGCGGCCGTGGCGCTGCGGTGCGAGCAGGATCTGTTCGCTCTCTTCCCGGAGCCGGTGGCCAGTTCGATGGATGCGCTGCTGGAGCAAAACCGGATAACCGAACGCACCGCGCCGAAGCGCCGCCGCCGGGCCGCGTCGAGGGCCACGTCGTGAAGCTGAGGCCGGGGGCACCGCTGGGGCTCGCACTGGCGTTCGACGATTCCGCGCCCGCCGCGCAAGCGGGGCGGGTCGTGATGGCCGGTGGCGTCGCCCAGCTCGAATGGTCGCCCGACGTGATCCGCAGCGGCTTGCTCGTTGCCCCGCTGCTCTATCCGCCCGAGCAAGGCCTGCATGCCGCGCGGAGCCGGTCGTTCGGCGGGCTGCACGGCTTCCTGGCGGACAGCCTGCCCGATGCCTGGGGACGGCTGTTGCTGCGACGTCGCCTCGCCAGGATCGACGTCCAGTTCGACACGCTGAACCCGGTCGATCAGCTGGCGATCATCGGCGCCAGTGGCCGTGGCGCGCTGGTCTATCAGCCAGCCACCACGCCTGACGATGCGATCGGGACGATCGACCTCGATGTTCTGGCCGAGGAATCGCGGCTGCTCCTCGCCGGGGACGAGGGCGCGCTGGTCGACACGCTGGCGGCGCTGGGCGGGGCATCGGGCGGCGCTCGCCCCAAGGTCCATGTCGGCTTCGCCCCCGACGGCGCGATCAGCGTCGGCGAGGCTGCGGACGGCCATGACGCCTGGATCGTCAAGTTCCGCGCGACCGGCGATCCCGTCGATATCGGCCCGGTCGAGGAAGCCTATGCGCGCATGGCCCGCACCGCCGGACTGACGATCGCGGAGTCCCGCGTCCTGCCCGAGCGCGATGGACCAGGCTATTTCGCGACGCGACGCTTCGATCGACCGGCCCCCGGACGGCGACTACACATGGTGTCGCTCGCCGGGGCGGCCGAAGCTCCCTCGGAGATGCCGAGCATCGACTATGACGGATTCCTGCGCGCGACGATGGCGATCACCCGCCATGCTGGCGACGTCGAGCAGGCCTTCCGCCGCATGGTCTTCAACGTCCTGTCGCACAACCGCGACGATCACACCCGGCAGCACAGCTATCTGATGGGCACCACCGGCGAGTGGCGCCTCGCCCCAGCCTATGACCTGACCTTCTCGGTCGGTCCGGGCGGCGAACACTATCTCGCGGTCGAAGGCGAAGGCCGCACGCCGACCCGCGCGCACGTCCTTACGCTGGGCCGCCGCCATGGCCTGTCGGATCGCGTCATCGGCCAGATCATAGACCAGGCGCGCGGCGCGCTGGCCGAATGGCCCGTCATCGCCGCCGATGTCGGCGTCACCGTCTCGCAAAGGGAGATCGCGGATCGTCTGAAAGCCACCGACGACCGCTTCGGATGAGAAGAAGGCCCTGCACGTGGGGGTAACCCACGCCAGGAAGGAAAAGACATGACGAGCATCGACGCGGACGCCGGCGGCACCGTCGCGATGACCCCGGGGACCGGCTCGGTCCTCCCCCAGGATATGATCGACGCGGCAACCGCCGACGCCCTCCTGCAGCTCGACCGCAAGATCGTTCGCGCGATCCAGACGAACCGGGGCATCAACCTGAAGTCGGAGGATCTCGACCTCCTCACCCTGGTAGGCGCAGTAAAACTGATCGGAGAGGCGCGAAGCGAAATCCTGAAGGAAAAAGCGCAGTGCCGTCACCGGAAGACCTCTATCGCCGCGGCGAATTCTACCTCGATCGAGTCCGCGGCAAGGACGGCGAGGTCGTCAGCCCGAACCTCTACATCTGCTGGTACGATCCGGTCACCGGCCGGATGCAGCGGCGCAGCACGCGCACGGCTGATCTTCGCCTAGCGGTCGAGGTGCTCGACCGTCACTATCTGGCGTTCCACCAGCCTGCTGACGACGACAAGGTGGCCTACACGGTCCATCAGGCGATGACCGACTATTGGACGCTGCACGGCGCCGGGCAGGCCAGCGCCGACGCGATCCGCGCCCGGCTGAAACTGGTGAACCGGTTCATCGACCATGAGATCGCGATCGGCGTACTGCGTGAACCCGTGCTGCCGACGGTGCTGGACGCCGAATGGCTGATGCGTTTTCGAAAATGGGGGACCGAGATCGATCCCGTGACCCAGCGGCGGCGTGACCCGGAGACCGGCGAATGGACCGTGTCGACACGCAAACGGGCGAAGTCGACGGTCGAGGAGAGCATCATCCAGCTGAAGGCAGCCTTGCGGTTCAACATGAAGCGCATGGAGGCGGTGCCCGAACTGAAGCACCTGCCCCGCGCCGCCGTGACGCCGGAGCGCAACTTCCGCCTCTCGCTCGAGCAGATCGCCGAGATGCTCGACTATACGGCGGAAGGAGACCCGGAGCTCAGCCCGGCGCATCCGGCACGACTGATGCCACTGCGCCGCTACCTGATCGGTGCGATCTGCACGCTAGCGCGGCCGGACGCGCTCTACGATATCTCGGTGCGGCCCGACCGGCAGCAATGGCACCGCGACGCCGGCGTACTCGACCTCAACCCAGCGGGGCGGATCCAGACGCGCAAAAACCGACCGGCGCTCCCCGTCACATCACTTCTGGCGAACTGGCTGGAGGCGACGGACGATCGGCTGGTCTGTCACGAGAGCGTGGCAGAGGAGGATGAGGACCGTTGGGTGGTTCAGCGGCCCGTGGCGGACGTCAAGAAGGCGTGGAGCGTCATGGCAAGGCGGTTCGGGGTGCCGGTTGGCTTCGGCCCCAAGCTGATGCGCCACAGCATGGCGACCCTGATCGCACAGCGCGGCGTCTCGCAGCAGGAGATTCCGCTGGCGCTCGGTCACGTGGTGCTGCCCCCGTCGACGCGACGCTACGTGATCTTCAGCCCGGCTTATCTCTCCGAGACCCGACAGGGGCTGGAGGACATTGCCTCCGAGCTGGCGCGGAAGATGGCGACGCCGCTTCACGCAAAACCCACGCAAGTCGGTCCCGATGGACGGCGGCGGCAGGTATGATGGCCAGTCGCTTTCACACCATCGCTACCGGTCCCAATCCGCTGGCACGGCCGCCCTAGCGCCTCCGAGGCCCCCGTGAGCCCGGATGTTCCACTCGGCATGACACGCAAAAGGCACGCAAAACCTTGACGCGCAACTCGGGGGCCTGAAAACCAAAAACCCCGCTAAGCCGTTGGCCTAGCGGGGTTTTCGATGGTGGGCGTGGCAAGGATTGAACTTGCGACCCCTGCGATGTCAACACAGTGCTCTACCACTGAGCTACACGCCCGCCGGAGGCCGGGCAATTAGCAGTTTCGGCG